>WOYI011360206.1_pt1 | contig 42783 bp, 42 predicted proteins | sample 6423411 | NCBI WGS metagenome assembly WOYI01 (sample SAMN13441803, study PRJNA592873) | oil field metagenome | biome: oil field; feature: oil-well bore; material: oil-contaminated soil; isolation source: oil-contaminated soil from oil-well borehole | place: Germany: Wietze | collected 2016-10-18 ... | reverse complement strand
CAAGGCGGTCCTTTCAGGGCTACTGAAAGCTCCGGTCTTTAGGCCGGAGTAGTTTACTGCAAATAGTTCTCGATGCTAATCAGCTTCTCAGCATCGCTCTTGCTGATGCTCGCATCCGCCACCACCCTCTCCCGAACCTCGATCGTTGCCTTCGCCCGCAAGGCCAGGGCCAGGCAGTCGCTGGGCCGGGCATCTATCTCATTCTTTCGGGAGTCGCTCTTGATGGTCAGCCGTGCATAGTAAATTCCCCCGTCCAGGTCGTCGATCAGCGCATTGGTGATACTGGCGGACAGGCTCTCCAGGGCGGAGATGAACAGATCGTGAGTCATGGGCCTGGGGGCCAGCTCTCCAGACAGGGCATGATGGATGGAGATGGCCTCGGACAGCCCCACGAATATGGGCACTATCCGTCCCTTCTCATCCTCCAGCAAAACCACAGGCGCGGGATTGCTCTCCTCCGATTCCGCTATGTAAACCCCTTTGACCCTGACCGGGACTGGCGTTTCCATGAGATCCTCATGATCGTTCATCTTATAAAACTCCGACGATCAATATCCATCACACCCTGTCTATGCCGATGTGCATGCATACGCCCTCGACATCCCAGTCCTTAATCAAAGAGCCCCGTATCTGCAGTCCCAGACCCATCTCCAGTTCTGCCGCCCTAACCTCTCCCGCGATGTGCCCCTTCCTTTGAACTACCAGATCGAGTATGGGCTTGCTCTCGATATCCACCACCGCTCGTATCTGATCCTCCACCCGCAGATCCAGCTCCTTTCTCATGTCCTGAATGCGCCGGATGATCTCCCGGGCATAGGCCTCTGCCTCAATCTCCGGGGTGAGGGTGATGTCCACATAGACAAATCCCCGGGAGAACTCCGCTGCCGGCAGGTTCTCCGGAGGAAGCTCCCGGAATTGCACCATCTCGGAGGTGATCGCAAACTCCCGGCCCAGATGCCTCAGAGTTGTCTGGCCGCTGCGGTCCAGATCTGCTTTAACCCCGAAGGGCTCAGCGGCTGCTATGGCCTCTACCACCAGCTTGGCCTCTCCCTTATACACTGGCCCGATCTTCTTATGAACGGGAGCCATCTCCAGATCCATCCTGGGCTTCTCTCCGGGAGAGAGGACTGTTATCTTCTTGGAGTTGGTCTGTCCCCGGAGGACATACTCCAGGCCTCCCAGGTCCAAAGCCTCTTTGGAGGGGGCGATCACAATCTCAGAAACCGGCCAGCGTAGCTTTCTCCCGCCCTTCTGCCGGGCATTGGATGCGGCCATTGACACCTCCCTCACCAGATCCATGCTCTCCTCCAGGCGTTTGTCTATCAGTCCCCTATCGCCTTCCGGCCAGTCGCACATATGAACTGAAGGCCTGGCATTCTCGTCCAGTCCCCGCACAAGGTTCTGGTAGATGGACTCGGCGATGAAGGGGGTGAACGGGGCCATGAGCTTGGCAAGCTTCGTCAGAACCTCATAGATGGTGGCATATGCGGCAAGCTTGTCAGGATCATCCTGCTCAATCCAGGTGCGAGGCCGGACCAGCTGGATGTACCACCGACTGAGGTCCTCTAAAATGAAGTCGGATATGGAGCGGACGATGCGGTGAAGCTGATAGCCCTCCATCTGAGAGGTGATCTCTTCCGCCAGGCTGTTTACTCTGGAGAGAATCCAGCGGTCCTCGGGACGCAGGCTGCTTTTGTAAAGGGTGAGATCCGCCCGTTTCAAGTCGAAATTGTCCAGGACCATATAGGGCAGAGCAAAGCGATAAGCATTCCAGAAGATATTGATCATCCGGCTGGTGTTCTCCACCGCCTCCCAGGAGAAGTGCAGATCCTCCCAGGGGGCATTGGCTCCAAGGACATAGAAACGCAGAATATCGGCACCGAACCGCTCCACCACCTCCTCCGGCTGGACGATGTTCCCAATGCTTTTGGACATCTTCCGACCCTGGTCGTCCAGGGTGAAGCCATGCATGAGAACGCTCTTGTAGGGCGCCCGGCCAAATGATACCATTGAGGCCCCCAGCTGGGAGTAAAACCAGCCGCGTGTCTGGTCGTGTCCCTCAGTGATGAAATCCGCCGGCCACCATTCGCCAAACTCCTCCACGTGGCTGGGGAAACGGAGGGTGGCCCAGGAGGCCACTGCGCTGTCAAACCATACATCGAAGACATCCGGTGAGCGCAACATCTTCCCCCCGCAGGGACAGTCCAGCACAATAGCATCCACATCCGGCCGGTGCAGATCAGCGATCTTTTTGCCTGACCTCTCCTCCAGCTCCGAGGCGGTTCCTATAACCTCCATATGGCCGCAGTCAGGACAGGTCCAGATGGGCAGGGGGATGCCCCAGTACCTCTGCCTGGAGATGCACCAGTCTCGAGCATTGCTTATCCAGTCGGCAAACCTCGCCGAGCCCGCCCACTCCGGATACCATGTCACCCGGGAGATCTCGTCGAGCATCTTATCCCGAAGATCGGATATCCGGAGGAACCACTGGCTGGTGGCGATGAATATGATGGGGGTCTTGCAGCGCCAGCAGTGGCCGTAGCGGTGGGCGAGCCTCCCCTGGGCCAGGAGCTTATCCCTCTCTTCGAGATCTGCGATGACGTTGCTGTCCGCCTCCTTGACATACTGGCCCAGGTACTTCTCTCCCGCCTCGGCAGTGTACCGCCCGTCCCCGCCTACCGGGCAGAATATCTCCAGGTGGTGGTCCAGCCCGAGCTCATAATCCTCAAGGCCGTGCCCGGGAGCGATGTGAACGCATCCCGTGTTCTCAGCGGTGACGAAGTCTGCGGCGTAAACGCCATGCTCTATCTCCTTCTGTCTGGGCACCAGATCGAGCAGAGGATGCTCGTACTTCAGTTTCTGCATATCCTTGGCGGAAAGGCCCTGCAAAAGCTCGTAGTCCTGGTAGCGGCCCGTCCTGAGGACTGAATCGACCAATTCTGAGGCCATGATCAGGATCTCGGATTTGCCGTCCTTCCAGGCCCTGACCCGAGAGTACTGGAAGGAGGGATTGACTGCCACCGCCACATTGGCGGGAATGGTCCAGGGGGTGGTGGTCCAGATCACTATGTAGGTGTTCTCCTCCCCGATCACCGGGAACTTGACATAGATCGAGTAGTCGGTCTCATCCCAGTATTCCACCTCTGAGTCGGCGATGGCCGTCTGGCAGCGGGGGCACCAGTTGACCACCCTTGAGCCCCTTTCCAGAAGGTTATGCTCGTGCGCCTTCTTCAGCGTCCACCAGGCAGCCTCCAGATACTCGTTCTTCAGCGTCATATAGGGGTCATCCCAGTCCATCCAGGCCCCTAGAATCTTGAACTGGGCCGTCATGTCATCTTTCTGGCGGAGGGCGAACTCTTTGCATCTCTGGATGAACTTATCCACCCCATAAGCCTCGATATCCTTTTTGTTGCGGAAGCCGAAGGACTCCTCCACCTTAACCTCAATGGGCAGGCCGTGCATATCCCAGCCCGCCCGGTCCTTGACCTCAAAGCCGTTCATAGACCGGTAGCGGAGCACGGCGTCCTTGATCACCTTGTTCCAGGCGGTTCCCAGATGAATGCGGCCTGTGGTATAGGGCGGCCCGTCCACAAAGAAGAACTTCTTGCCGCCCAATCTCAATTCTCGAACTTTGCGGTAGCTATCCGCTCGCTCCCACAGCGATCTGACTTCATTCTCAAGATCTTGCGCATTATACTGTCCAGCCACCTCAGAGATCACTTGCAATCCTCCGAAAAACGATTTGCATGCATGTAGCACCTCTATATTTAGCCTTCGTTGTCCCATTGCAGAGAGGAGATTCAGGGAGGAATATTGATATACAGATAGCCAAAACCAATAATTGAGGGTTGTATATCAAAGAGGAGATCTGGATAGAGAAGTACCGGCCGGAGAGGCTGGACGACATTGTGGGCCAGGACGAGATCGTCCGCCGTCTGAAGTCCTATGTGAAGACGCGAAACCTGCCTCATCTTCTATTCTCCGGGCCGCCGGGGGTGGGCAAGACCGCTGCCTCCATCTCCATAGTCAAAGAGATCTTCGGCGAGACCTGGAGGAACAACTTCATCGAATTGAATGCCAGCGATGAGCGGGGCATAGATATCATCCGCCATAAGGTCAAGGACTTCGCCCGGATGGCGCCCCTGGGAGAGGCGGATTTCAAGGTTATATTTCTGGATGAGGCCGATGCCCTGACCAACGATGCCCAGAGCGCTCTGAGGCGGACTATGGAGAGATACTCCGCTACCACCAGGTTCATACTCTCCTGCAACTACTCCTCCAAGATCATCGAGCCCATTCAGTCCCGCTGTGCAGTTTACCGCTTCAAGCCCCTCTCTACTGAAGCGGTGACCAAGAGGATCGAGTTCATTGCCAGTGAGGAGAAGCTGCAGATCTCAGAAGGGGGTCTATCCGCTATAGAGTATGTCGCCGGCGGCGACATGAGAAAGGCAATCAACGCCCTGCAGGCGGCAGCTCTCTTGGGCGACGAGGTGGACGAGGAGACGATTTATCAGATCACATCCACCGCCAAACCGGAGGAGATCAAGAGCTTCATCAAGACCGCAATATCTGGAGATTTTGTGGGAGCGCGCGCGATACTGGACGACCTTTTACTCTCCAAAGGGCTCTCCGGCCAGGATGTGGTGATCCAGATCCACCGGGCTATGCTGGACCTGGATGATATCGCAGACAGGGATCGGGTAAAGCTCATCGACCGTATCGGAGAGATCGATTTTCGCATGACTGAAGGAGCAAACGAGAGAATTCAGCTCGAGGCTCTCTTAGCGTACTTCGCCCTGATGGCTTCAGAGCAGAGATGAGCATATGAATTATAATTCTGCACTCTTCCAGAGATCTTGCCATCCTCTCTGCAGCAGGGTTAGAATAGAGGATCTCCCCAGATGGGTCGCAGATGCATATCCCATCCTCCAGTATCTCCAGGGTGGACTGAAACATCCTCTCAGGGTTCATGAGATCGCCCCACCAGGACCGCCCGGACGGGAGCGGCCTCAGCATCCTTTATCTTCAGGGGAAGGCAGATCAGCCAGTATCTGCCAGGGGAAACGGCACCAAGATCGAGCCCCTCCAGGATCAGAACATCGTTTTTCAGCAGGATATTGTGAACGGGGAGGGACTCATCCTCATATCGATCCACTGAGATATAGTCGATTCCCACCAGGGCGGCTCCCAGACTGACGCATAACTCTGCTGCAGGGGGAGAGAGGGAGACATATTCATCCCGGAATGTCGGGTTATGCATCAGCCCCTGGATGGAGTTGGCGGTCTTAAAAAGGATGGCCTCGCCTCTCTGGATATTAACATCCTGCAGTGCCTGGGCGGGAACGGCATCGCAATTCCGGACGGCGATCACCCGGGCAGGAGTGATGAACCTTTCCGGAGGATAGCTGTCCAGAGGGGGGCCGTCCCTCAGTATATGAGAGGGGAAGTCAATATGAGTTCCCGTATGGGAGCCCAAAGAGAGAACTGAGAGGCTACAGTTGGACCCCTCCTCAAGTCTTGCTATCCACTGCCTGGAGAAGGGACTGTCTCCGGGATAATTGGGAGCTATCTCTACCGGCGCACTGATATCAAGCAGCTCTTTGCTTAGCAGCGCTTCATAGAGGCCAGGCACTGATGGCTGAGGCAATTGACATCCCAAATCTTTTTTGGCCTCTCCATTCTTGCCCGCTCCAGCCACTTGAGCCCCGGCAGTTCCGGCGGGATCAATCATTATTTCTTGTCCAGGACCCGGATGAGGTGATAGCCAAACTGAGATTTGACCGGACCGATGGTCTTTCCCTTCTCCCCTTCGAAGGCGGCCTTTTCAAACTCAGGAACCATCCTGCCCTTGCCAAACCAGCCCAGATCTCCGCCGCTCTTGCCGGAAGGGCACTGGGAATATTTGCGGGCCATCTGAGCAAAGCTCTCCTGGCCGGATGCCAGCAACTCTTTGACCTCTAATGCCTTCTTCTCCGTCTTGCACAGGATATGTGCAGCATGGACTTCTTTCGTCATAGCACGGAGTTGATGGGGATATGGGATAAAAATATAGGGGTCTAGAGATCTGCTGCGGAATCTCATGCACCCTTCTCAGCTCGGCCCTTCTCCCGTACCGCCAGAAATATCCATTAAGAGCCTCTGGATAATGCAGCGAGGCTAGGTTATTGCGTTGTCAAGGCTGGTATTGCTCAGGCACGGCCAGAGCCTCTGGAATCGGGAGAGAAGGTTCACCGGCTGGACGGACATCGATCTCTCTTTCCAGGGAATCGAGGAGGCCCGCGATGCCGGGCGGATCATGAAGAGAGCGGGCATAACGATTGATGTTGCCTATACCTCCCTTTTGAAGCGGGCCATCAGGACCATGTGGATAGTCCTGGATGAGATGGACCTGATGCGGATTCCCGTCATCATGAGCTGGAGGCTAAACGAACGTGCATATGGGGATTTTGAGGGACGGAGCCTGGATGAGGCGGAGGAACTATACGGCGCTGAGCAGGTGCGAAGATGGCGCAAAGGATTCCGCCATCGTTTCCCTGCCCCTTCATCAGAATCCCTGAAAGAAGTACAAGAGCGTCTCCTGCCCCTCTGGCAGGGCCAGATAGCAGCCGATCTGAAAAAAGGAAGGAGCGTTCTTGTGGTCTCCCATGGCAACACCATCCGCGCCCTTGTCAAGCATATTGAGGAGATCTCCGACCAGAATATCGAAGAGCTGGAGGTTCATACCGCTTCCCCCCTACTCTATGAGCTGGACGGCCGGCTGAAGCACATGAAGCGCATCGATCTATAGCAAATCGGAAATGGCATGAATTCGAGAGGGTTGCAGATGGCATACGATGTTATTCACATATCCATGGAGAAGAAAGAGGAGCTGGTCGATCGATACTCCAGCCAGGTGCTCTATGAGATAAAATCGGATATATATGGGTGCTGCATCAAGCTTTTGACCGGCATCCCATCGATCAAGGATGCCTGGGAGGAGAGCTTCTATTCGGCATCGCAGAGCATTCGTTCCCACGGCCGGCTTTATGTGATCCGGGATCAGGATGAGGGAGAGAATCAGGTCCTTTACAACCCCCAATCCAGGACGGCATTTCTAATCAATATGGACTATTACGGCTGGGTAAAGTCCCTGGCCCTGAGCGTGGCGGGAGATATCCTGGAGGATTATCACAACATCTATTCTGTTCATGGAGCCTGCCTGGATATGCGGGGTCAGGGGATATGCATATTAGGTGGATCGGGGGCGGGCAAGACCACCCATACCTACGGGCTGTTGCGCAACCCGCGGGTGCGGGTGATCTCTGACGACTGGTTCTTCGGAAGGATATTCGGAGATGATATCTTAGCATACGGCTCAGAGAAGAACTTCTATATCCGGGCTGATCTGGCTGAGATCTGGAAGGAGTTTGCCGGTCTGGTTGATAAGGCATCCTTTGATTCCAAGGGGCGAGCAGTGGTGGACCTCCGCCAGGTGATAGGAAAAGGGCGCATCATGCCCCTGACAACCATTGAGAAGGTGATCTTTCTCAAGCGAGATCCTGAACAGGAGGAGATCGTACTTCCCTTGGAAGGGGATCGGGCTCTGGCAATTCTGGAGGAGAATGGCTACTATAACCCACATCTCCTGGTTCATAACCAATTCAAGGCCAATCTGCGCAGCCGCTTTTTCCGGACGCTCTTTCTCCGCTCAAGGGTGATTGAGGTGAACACCACCGGCACCCCTGAGGAGACTCAGAGAAGGATATTGGAGATCTTAGAGGAAAAATGAGATTGATCCGGACTTATGCTCGAGACTATTTCAATGCTTTGACCCTCTATATCGGGACGGGATGAGACATTTCTCCCCCTTTCCTATGAGGTCTTTCCTTCCTATCCTCTCCAGCCCCTCCCGAACAAGACTGTAATTGCCTGGATCCCTGTACTGCAGCATAGCTCTTTGAATCCTCTTCTCCTCCCCCCGGGGAATGTGAACCGGCTGGAGGGTGAAAGGATCCAGGCCGGTATAATACATGGCAGTAGAGATGGTCATGGGTGTGGGGGTGAAGTCCTGCACCTGCTCGGTATACATGTGGTTGTCGCGCAAATACTCCGCCAGCTCGACCATATCGGCAATGGTGCAGCCAGGATGGCCGGACATGAGATAGGGGAGAATATACTGCTCCTTTCCCGCCGCCTGCGAAGCCGCGCGAAACCTCTCCCTGAAGTCGTCCAGAACCTGACGGGGAGGTTTATGCATGCACTCCGTAACCGTTCTGGAGATATGCTCCGGGGCGATCTTGAGGTGGCCGGAGACATGGTGCCGGCAGAGGTCCTCCAGATAGCCGGATCGGTCCGCCATAATCAGATCGTGCCTTATCCCCGAGCCGACGAAGACCCTCCTCACCCCAGGAATGGCCCGGAGCCGGCGCAATAGCTCCACCTGATGGGAGTGGTCCTTATCCAGGGTGGGGCATTCGGCAGAGCAGAGCCTGTCCGGACAGGCCCCCTGCTTCCAGCGGGGGCAGGCGAGGCCGTACATATTGGCAGTAGGGCCGCCCACATCCTGAATGAATCCCTTGAATCCGGGCATCAGGACCAGCCTCTCTGCTTCCCGGACGATGGAGCTTATGCTTCTGCTCTGCACAATCCTTCCCTGGTGATGGGTGAGGGCGCAAAAGGAGCAGGATCCAAAGCAACCCCGGTGGCTGGTGATGGAAAATCTGACCGGCTCTAATGCAGGAATGGGCTCTAGGTAGGAGGGATGGGCCTTTCGGCTATAGGGAAGCTCGTAGATTTGGTCGAGTTCTGCCGTGCTGAGGGGAAGAGCAGGCGGATTCTGGATGATCACCGTCTTGGGATGGGGCTGGACCACCGCCTGGCCTCGATAGGGGTCCTGCTCCTTATAGTGGGCTGCAAAGGCCCTGGCATATTTGCTCTTGTTCTCCTTGACCTCAGCGAAGCCGGGGATGACAACAGCGTCATCCTGCAACGCCCCGCGCCAGCGTCGAACCTCCTCTTTGACCGCGGTTCCGGGAATATCCCTGATCTGGGCGATCGTTTCACCTGCGTTCATGCGCCGGGCCACCTCCAGGATGGGCCTCTCCCCCATGCCATAGACCAGAAGGTCGGCGGGGGCGTCCGCCAGGATGGACTGGCGTACTGAATCCGACCAGTAGTCGTAATGGGCGAACCGGCGCAGGCTGGCCTCGATTCCTCCCAGGACGATTGGTACTTTTGGAAAGAGGGAATGGACCCGGTTGGCATAGCTGATCGCCGCCCGGTCCGGCCGGAGCAGGCGGCCGCCAGGGGAGTAGACATCCCGGCGGCGGCGTTTGAGGTTGGGGGTGAGGTTGTTGACCAGGGAGTCCACGTTGCCGGAGGTTATGCCAAAGAAAAGGCGGGGCCGGCCCAGCCGGAGCAGATCCTCATCTTTTTTCCAATCGGGCTGGGCGACAATTCCCACGGTGTAGCCCGCATCCCAGAGGACCCGGCCCAAAAGTCCCGCCCCGAAGGAGGGATGGTCCACATAGGCATCTCCGCTGATCAGGATGATATCGAACTGCTCTATTCCCAGGCTCCTTCCCTCTGGAAGAGACATGGGCAGGAAGCAAGGTTGCTTTGTCATGAACAAAACATGATAGGCGCCTATAGCAACATAAACTCTTCCGAGATAGGGCTCTGATCTGCCTATGCGAAAAAAATCACAGAGATAAGTCTTAAGGCAAGAAAGATCATCGTAGTATTTAAATCTAATAGGGATATAGTAAGCTACGAGGGGAAGGCAATGAGGGAGAGTCGAGTACGTCCAGCTATGCTGGCAGTCGCTATCATCCTTTTGGCATCTATTGCCGGGGGAACAACTTACCATATCGGACCGGGAGAGAGCCTCCAGGGGGCTATAAACCGGGCGGATTCCGGAGACACGATAATCGTTCAAGGAGGAGTCTACAGAGAGAGCCTGAGCCTTGCCAAGCCGATCACTCTGGAAGGAAAAGGCAGTCCCCTGCTGGACGGAAGCGCTATCGGCAACGCATTAACCATCAATGTGGATGGGGCAAAGGTATCCGGCTTTGAGATCAGAACCGCTCGACGAACTGGGGTCCATGTCCTCTCTAGAGGGAATATCATAGAGAACAACAGCATCTCCGGCTGCCTGGACGGCATTCGCCTGGAAGGGGCCCATTCCAACATCATTGCCAATAACAACATAAACAACAACACCAACGGCATAATCCTCTGCAGCTCAAATGAAAATCGGATACAAAATTGCGATATCCGGGACAACTACATAAATGAGGAGAGCGATTGCGGCATATTTCTCATCTATTCCCAGGGTAATGTCATCCAGGATAATCAGCTGAGAAATAATGGCGACACCTCCATCTCGCTTCGCTCTGCCAGCAATAATTCGATCATAAACAATACCGTCATCGAGAATGATTGGTATGGCATTTCTCTGTCTGAATCCAGCAACGGAAACCGGATTGCATACAACAATGCCAGCAACAATATTGATGCCGGCATATACCTGGACTGCTCCCGGAACAACCACCTCCTGGGAAACCGGGCCATGGGCAACAGCAAGGGAATTTATCTCTCTTATGACAGCAATGACAACATCCTTGAGGAGAATTATCTCTCCCAGAATGGGAAAGGGCTCTATCTGGCAAATCACGCCAGCAATAACACCATTGTGGGCAACACCGCCCAGGAGAATGGGTATGGCGTTTACCTGACCTTCTCCTCCCGCTGGGATCTGGTCTATGCCAATCATCTCATCAATAACGGCTGCAATGCCTATGACCGGGGGGAGAACAATCGCTGGGACAATGGAAGCCAGGGGAACTATTACAGCGATCTGGGTGGGAAATTCTACATCCCCGGGGGACCGGGAATTGACAATCACCCCCAGGCGGAGCCCTCCGGCTGAAGATCAATTCATCAGATGAACCTGGGCCTCTCCGAGAGCCTCATAGCGAGAGGCAGTCTGCGCCAGGGCTTTCCTTTTGTCTCTCCAGTGAGCCTCTCTTTGAGCTCATCCACAGTCATGCTCTTCTTTGCCGGCGACTTGGGAGTGGATTCGCTGCGAATGGTAACTGCCAGCTGTCCGGACTGGAGCTCCTCGTCCCCGATCACTGCCACATATGGCACCCATTCCCTTCCAGCGTCGCGGATCTTCTTGCCCACGGTCTCGTCCCTGTCGTCTATATCCGTGCGGAAGCCGAGAATCCCGGCCAGGGCAAGAGCCCTCTCCTGGTGGCGCTCAGCCACCGGTATGATCCTCACCTGGGTTGGAGACAGCCAGGTCTCGAGCATGGGCAGCTTGCCCTGAAGAGATAGTCGGGCCGCCTTCTCCAATATAGCGTACATAACCCTCTCTATCGCTCCGGAAGGAGAGCAATGCAAGAGTATGGGCCGCCTTCTCGCACCAGACTCATCGATATAGTTGATATCGTAGCGGTCGGCATTCTCCACATCGATCTGGACGGTGGAGAGGGCGCTGGCCTTGTCCATGGTATCCACGAAGTTGAACTCGAACTTGAGGACGAAATAGAAGAACCTCTCATCCCACATCTCGATTAAGACCGGCTTTTTGATGATATCCACCAATCCAGCAATGAACTCCTGGTTCTCCTTATAGAAGTCCTGGGTGAACCTGATGGCAACCTCATAGTCTTCGACCTCCAGACCCGCCTCTCGGAGGACATCGATGCTGGCGAGATACTGCTTCCTGAACTCCTCGATGGCGGAATACATATCGCGGGTCATGGTGTGCATATCGGGCATGGTGAAGGCCCGCAGGCGGCGGATGCCCACCAGCTCCCCCCGTTGCTCGCGCCGGAAGCTGTATCTGGTCATCTCTATCATCTTCAGGGGCAGGGACTTGTAGGATATGGACATGTCATGGCCCATCAAGAACTGGCCGAAGCAGGCGGCGAAACGGAGGAAAAGCTTTCTCTTGTCCGAGTCGATCTGATACTGCCGGGCGGGGAAGCGGTCCAGATACTTTTTCAGAGTGGGATGCTCCATATCGTACATGATGGGGGTCTCCACCTCCATGGCGCCCATGTCCGCCGCCTTCTCCAGTACCAGGTTCTCCAGGAGGGACTTGACCAATCTGCCCTTGGGGTAGTAGCGCATGTTGCCCGAGTCGGAGCCCGGCTCGTAGTCCACCAGCTCCAGGCGTCTCATAAGCTCAACGTGGGGCGGGACCTTGTCCACTGCTCTCGCCTTGGAGATCTCGTAGTTGGCGAACTTCTGCAGGTTAGTGTGGCCCTCGAAATTGAACTGGTCTGCGTCCACCAGATTACCATCCAGATCTAAGACCCTCCAGTAGGATACCGCTTTGGCCTCAGACTTCAGGGCCTCGGATACCACCTCACCCTCGCCCAGCCTTATGGATCGGGAGAGCTCGGAGAGCGGATGGCCCTTGCAGCTGATAGTGAAGGCTTTGTACCAGCCAAAGGGAGCGCGCATGACCTCATAGTTCTCGGAGAGGACATCTGCCATTCCCTTGAGTATCTTGACCGCCGTGGCCGGGGTGGAGAGGCTGGAGCTCAAATGGGCATAGGGATAGATCATAATGCGGTTGGCCTTGACCTGGTTGGCCACATCTGCTACCTGCTTGGCGCCCTCGGCGATCACAGCATCGGTGTCGTCCTCGTCGAACTTCTCCACGGCGATGAAAGCGCACAGCGCCTCATCGAGGCGGCCTTTCTTGGCCGAATCTTCGACCTCTTCTGCCAGCTTCGTGGGCCTCTTGGCCTCGAACTCAATGAAATCCGAGTGAATTAGGAGCAATTGCAATATCGGTCACCTGAACTCTTGAGGGATGGGTGTGGGTGTAATTCAATGTTTCTATCTAGCCCCAGGTGCTCAGAGGAGAAAGGCTCCTGCTGCCAGGGTGATGCCCAGGATCAGGCGTCTGAAGCGGTCCTCGCTCACCCTGCCGAAGGCCAGGCTTTCGAGGCGAAGCGTTGATCGTTCTGGGAGAGAAAGCCTTAAATATAAACAATTGCCGTATATAGTAACGGCAAAAGTCGATTTATTTTCTCTCCCTCCATACTCTTGACTTTTGCCACCCCCTCTTCATCATTCATAGGCAAAGAAAGCTGGATCGTGCAGACTTAAGGGAAAGCCATTGAGAATTAATCTCCCATCCCGGCATAGCAGTTTTTCTTTCCGGATTGGGATTGATTCTCAATATAGGCCTTATGTGAAGAATAAGGCTTTATCTTTGCGCCGCCTTTTCATCATGGATTCAGAAGAGGTGCCCTGAGCAACTCTCGCCTGGATCCGATGAAAAAGTGCTGAAATGCTGGAGCAAAGAACAGCAGCTTTTCAATAGCATTGTAGATGGTGAATGATATGAAACGGATTAGAGAATTAGTCTTTGTTTACTTATTTATTCTCGTCATATCGTTGGCGGGAAGTGCCTGGGCTGCGGACGGACCGGGCGTAGAGCTGAGGCCAGGCGAAGCAAGAGCAGAGATGCTTTTCAATATTGGGATCGGTGAAAAATGGATCGGTGGCGATCCACCATCCAAAGATTCCGATTCCATATTCGCTCAGTATTACTCGGCGGCCAAAGCCTCCTCTGCCAGAAAGCATCTTGAAGCTCCAAAGAAGAGCGACATCAAGGATCTGACCCCAGCCACGGTATATTTCAGCTACCAGATGAATGCCATGCCATTTGACCAATATCGGGCTTATGCCACCTACACCGGCGACAATTCGCTGTGGATACAGGGCTCCTCCAGCTGGACTCAGTATGCAAAAGCTCCAAGGGGATCCGCTCTCTCTTTGATTGTCATATCATCCGCCGGCGGCCAGGGAGTCCTGTATGAGATAAATCCTGATGGAAAGCTGAATAAGAACTCATTTTCCTTCTATCCAGGATACAATCAGATGGACTTTTATGCCGATTCCATCGGCCAGCACATCCTGTTCTATGCAATTGACGGTCTGGTCAGCAATTCGGTCGTCATCGATGTTACGGGTTACTACCAGCCGCCATATCAGCAGCCTCTTGCATCCACCTATCCAGGAAGTCAGGTTCAGCCTCCAGAGTCGCAACCGTCTCCTGCCGATGCACAAGTGACGATCATATCGGAGGGTATGCGCGGATATCAGGTATTCGTTGACGGCACATTTATCGGCACAGAGGGCACCGGAGGAGACGCCTTGGACGGAAGATTCATCTTTGGGGTGGCTGGCAATCGGAACCATGAAATAAGAGTCTATGACGGCCAGTACAGTTACCTGAATACAATTTACTTCCCCCGGGGGATGCAAAAGATAATCAATGTGTAGCCAGGATTTACATTATAAATTATAAAATTTTTTAAAAAAAATAGAATTTAAAAAATTGCCTATAAAAGGAGACGAAATCCTCTCCTCATCCCCGCATGAACTTGTCCCAGCCCTGATAGTTCTCCTTGAGGATGTTGCAGATCCTCTCCATCATATCGAATGGTATTCCCACCACGACCTCCTCATCCTCCAGGCCTGCGTTCCTCACCGAGCCGTCGCAGCCCAGTGAGACGTTCACCTCTCCTTTCAGATAGGGGGAGCTGGTGGCATCGACGCAGAAGGACTGAATCCCAGCGGTGTTGAAGGTCATCCTGCCCCCTTTCTCGAACATCGACGCCTGGACGATCCTCCTCGCCTGAAGTGGATTTCCCACGAATATCACCACATCAGGCCGGACCACCATCTTGTCTAGGGGGGCCACATAGCTGGCCACGGTGCTTCCCGGAAGGATGCGGGGCATATTGGCTGCGATCATCGCTCCCGCTTCTTTGGTGGAGCACTTGTGCAGTTTGTCAAAGTACAGAGATCCAGTGCGGATGTTCTCCGGGCACTCCAGCAGGCCCAGGCCCGAGGCGCCACCTTTGCACTCGTGATAGTCGGCATGAGCGAGATAGCTGTTCCCCTCTAGCCTCGCTCCCTGGATCATTGAGCAGTAGCGGAAGGGCCGCTCCACGATATTCAGGTCCTTGGGGATCTCCTCCTCGCTCTTGAACAGTCTCACGCCCACGATGTTGTCCCGGATTCCCAGGGAGGACTTCAATATGTCCGACATCTCTTCAAGATTCATCATTATACACCGGGAATTAATTGGTGGGCATGAGATTTGGAGCTTGCGCTCTGGAATGCACACCATCACATGCTCTTCATCCTTGCAGTGGATCTGGGCCTGGCCTGGATGGAGACCCATGCCCGCTGCGCAGGATGCGAGAACGTCGGAGGCCCTCCCGACTGCACCATCAGGGTTTGCGCTCGAGAGAAAGGATACGATCTATGCAGCTCCTGAGGGGCTTTGTAGGAGGAACGGCTGGGGTGAGATCCGGAGCTCACCTTTCCAGGCGCAAACTATATGTATTAATCGTGCCTATGAAAATAGGTCGCGTTTTGCGCTGCAAGAAGCCGAGATCCAGCAATCCGACTGGGACTCTCAGGCCGAAAGAGAGATCGAGATATGCATTCTGCCGTAGATGCGCCGCTCCCCAAGGCCTGTGAGGTGCTGATAAAGATCCAGTAAACAGCATTTAAAGCTCATATGGGGCTTAAAGGGCAGAGAGATATGCACGCCGTGATGGGCGTAGCAGCATGCCCTCAAGCTGGATTGGAATTTCCTGCCAGCCCAAGACGCGACAGGTGCTGATAAAGAGGCGAAGAGCAGACCCAGCATCCTTCGGTGTATTGGGTTCCCGTGAGACGGACGCTGTGTGATAGTCCAGTGCTGTGTCGCCTCAAAGCAGCATGATGTCGAGATCTTGGGCGAGGTCAGGCCTGCCACCGTGGTGGTTATGGCTCTTGCGAATGGGACGCTGTGGATCGGCGTTGACCCGCCCGGGAATCGATTGTATGATTTTAAAAAAACGACTCATATAATGGCTCTTTCGGTAACCGGCCTTTCCCTGACCTCATGAATTAGCATTTCCATTCTATCGCCAACGCCCATAATCTCAAATTCATCTAATCTGTCCATAGCGCGTTGAAGATTGGTGCTTCTCTCCGAATAGATGGTGAATAATGGTTCATCTTTGTATACGACATCTCCGAGCTTCTTATGAAGGAAGATTCCGGCAGACGAGTCCTTAAGGTACCCTAAAAACCTCGCTAGACTGGCCACTGAAGTATTATTAATCCATAGCAGATTCCCGGATTTATCAGATTGAACTGTGAAATGCTTATCACCAATAGGGATATCTTCTGGATCTATCTGTGAATTTCCACCTTGTGCCGAAATTATCTCCCTCATTTTACTAACTGCTTTTCCAGATATAAGGGCTTCTGCAGCAACAGCCATTGGTTCTCTCTACAACTTCCTGCATCTCTCCAACGCTTAGACTGACAGGCATCAGCACTTCTGCTCGATCAGCTGTTCCGGCTGCAGAAGTGATTGCTCTGGATGAGGATTTAGATATCGTAAGACCGCAGACAGCAACAATAGGAACCACCAGCGGCGTAGTTTTATCTCCAGGAACACCCCCTATGGAGTGTTTGTCGACTATTGGGTGCCTGTTCAGCTTCAATGTGCTGCCGGTCTTGACCATGGCCAAAGAAAGGCTCGTGGCCTCATCCAAGTCGAGCCCGAAGTTATGCAGGGCAGTCACACTGATCTCCACATCGCTCAGACGTTCCGCGACAGTATCCTTTAATATCTCTAATATCTCAGCATCTACCAGTTTCGTATGAAGAAGAGTGAAGTAGGGAATGGTGCTTCATCAACCTCGACATCCATGCCTTCCTTCAGACCGAGACTATCCAATCTTTTTTGCCGATCCCTATATGCCCTGGATGTATAAGGTCAGGAGAAGTATGAACTATCGCGATCTGTTCCGCCTTGCCGACCTTGATCGTGATTCTAGCGAGGCCTAGAACTCCTAATCGCTCAGCATCCTGTGAATTCATTATGGCGACTGCCTTACCGCCCATCTCTAAACCCAGTTGCACAGCTTTAAGAATCATCGTAGCCCCTCATTTTCTGGAATAGCGCTTCTAGCTTCATATTTTGGCATGTTTTCAGCTCAGGTGCGGTCTGAGCTCCTCCAAAGATATTAGACTTTTAAGGAAATGACAGACACCCTGCCCATCTCATCCATCTCCTTAGAGATTCCCCTTGATTTTTATCTTGAAAAGAGTTAAATCTATGGCCGCCCCTAATATATTGGTAAAGGGAAACAGATGATAGAAGAAAAGGATACAACCGGACCGCCAAAGATGGGTGCGGAGCACAAAACGCATAGCGCGGAAGAAGGCCAGGAGATGGAGAAAGCAGGCGTAGAACATAAGATGCACGATAAGGGCATGGGCCCGCAACCGAGCGAACCTCATAAAACACATCGAGGCAGGCATGAAGGCCATGTAACTGAGGATTTCAAAAGACGATTCATAATATGTCTGATTGTTACTATTCCAATCCTCGCCCTCTCAGCATTTATTCAAGATCTGTTTCACTTTAAATTAGAGTTTTCAGGCTCTATTTATGCCTTATTCCTGTTATCCACATTTGTTTACTTCTACGGAGGATATCCTTTTCTCAAGGGATTTTTCAATGAAATTAGGGATAAAAACATAGGGATGATGACACTGATAGCCACGGCCATCAGTGCAGCTTATTTTTATAGTTCGGCTGTGACCTTTGGCCTTAAAGGTGAAGTCTTTTTCTGGGAGTTAGCCACACTGATCGACATCATGCTTCTCGGTCATTGGATCGAGATGCGATCTGTATTGGGAGCTTCCAGAGCCCTTGAAGAGCTCGTTAGGATCATGCCTTCTGAAGCACATTTGATCAAAGATGGCCAGACGATGGACGTCAAAGTCGATACCCTCAAACCTGGAGACCGAGTACTGGTCAAGCCAGGTGAGAAGATACCAGTCGATGGGGCTGTGATCGAAGGGGAGACAAGCGTCAACGAATCGATGCTCACAGGCGAATCCAAGCCCGTTACTAAGAGAGCGCATGATAATGTGATAGGCGGTTCCATCAACGGTGAAGGCTCAATATCCGTAGAAGTTCAGAAAATTGGCTCGGAGACTTATCTCAGTCAGATCATCGAATTGGTCAGGCAGGCCCAGGAGAGCAAATCAAAGACCCAGGATCTGGCCGATAATGCCGCTCGCTGGCTCACCATAATATCTCTGAGCGTCGGCGCTATTACTCTTGCAGCCTGGCTCTACTTTGGCAGGGACTCTGCTTTTGCTGTGGAAAGAGCAGTCACAGTTATGGTTATAGCCTGTCCTCATGCACTTGGTCTGGCAGTCCCTCTTGTGGTTGCAGTCTCGACCTCACTCGCGGCAAAATCAGGTCTACTGATCAGGAACAGGTCCGCGTTCGAGAAGGCGAAGGACATCCAGGCTGTGGTCTTCGACAAGACTGGAACTCTGACTGAGGGCCAGTCTGGAGTAACTGACGTCGTAGCTCTTGCCGGGCTAAGCCAGACAGAGGTCTTAAGAATGATCGCTTCACTGGAGGCAAACTCCGAGCATCACATTGCAGCAGGAGTCTTAAGAGCCTCAAAAGAGAAAGGGCTCGATCTTAGCCCTGTTCATGAGTTCAGGGCAATTCCCGGAAAGGGAGTGAGTGGCCAGGTTGAGGGAAATAGCTGGATGGTGGTGGGCCCAGGCTACCTGAGAGAGAACAATATCGACATAAAGGATGATCAATTGAATAAGCTGGCAGAAGAGGGAAAGACAGTCGTCTTCTTGCTTAGAGAAAACAGGCCCGTTGGGGCTGTGGCCCTGGCCGATATCGTAAGGAAGGAATCCAGAGAGGCAATTGACAAGCTGAAGTCGATGAATATCAAATGCATGATGCTAACAGGAGACAATCGTTTTGTGGCCAAGTCGGTGGCGGATGATCTGGGCTTAGACGATTTCTTTGCCGAAGTACTCCCTCACGAAAAAGCCCAAACCATAAAAAATGTTCAAAAAGAATATGTTGTGGCTATGGTTGGGGACGGAGTCAATGATGCCCCTGCCCTGGTGCAGGCTGATGTGGGAATTGCCATAGGAGCTGGCACGGATGTAGCTGTCGAGTCGGCGGATATTGTTCTAGTCAGGAACGATCCAAGGGATGTAGCTGGTATCGTTAGTTTATCCAAGAAAACATACGACAAGATGTTCCAGAACCTGTTGTGGGCCACAGGCTACAACGCTTTGGCCATCCCTCTGGCAGCCGGCATCCTCTATGGCTATGGGATACTCCTAAGCCCTGCCATCGGCGCAATTCTCATGAGCGCCAGCACGGTTATTGTGGCCATTAATGCCAGGCTTCTGAAAATGTAGCTGCGGATGTTGTTTGTCCTAGCATATTTGAGATACAATTGTATATCGGCAAAAAGAGGGATCTGAACGCCAGAAGAATCAAGGCGCAGACAGGATAAACTGGATGTATATCTGGGATTTATTATACTCTTAGCCATAGCTGGAATCGCCCAAATCTATGTTAGCTGGATCGGTCATGCTTCATAGCCATTGTAGGCCTGATTTTGATGGCCTGTACTATCGCTACAGGGGCCATGCTCAAAGGAAGGATAAAGAGGAAACAAACAAATGTCTTTTTACTCCATAAAAAGGCAGCCATATATTTCGGCACGTTCGTCCTCGGAACACTCCTTTATGGGCTCTTTTTAGAAATTCAGCACGGAGAGCCAGTTCTTACATCGACTCACGGAAAGCTCGGAATTTTGCTTCTTCTCATCGTGATCTTTCAGATAATTCCCAGTTTGGTTTTAAGAGATAGAACCATGATTAGAAAACTTCATATGATTCTGGGATACTCCCTTGCTCCCTTGATAATCCTGGAAGCCAGCAGGGGCTTATATAGCAGCATTTTTGGTGGTTGCTGGGTTGTTGGATCATTGGAGGCTATAATTATTTAACCAACTATGGATCTCAAGTAAAGCCGATAATTATGGCACGCTACCGCCTTGAGCGCATAGCATTGTGATGGAGGTCAAGGAACACATATTCATCTTCCTGCCCATAATTGCCCTTTCCATAACGTTGGCTATCTTAGATCTTTTTATGGTCTTGCTTATGTTCCTGATGGGGGCCATCGTATCTAATGCTGGAAACGTAAGGCTGGAGGCCTGAGATGACGAAAGTGTCTGCAGCCTTCTTGCTGTCTGCAACAGCTACCATACCTATCACCGGCAGTATTATAGCAGCTCACGTTCTTTCACCGGAGTTCAAGCAATTCTTGATTAATTTGACAGGTCATCATTGGATCTCAGTGAGCATCATCGCTGCAATCTTATTCACGCTATATAAAAAGGCCACCGAGCTTCATGAACTATATCCTATTAGATTGTTACTATCGCCTCAGATCAAGCATCATCAGATGAGCACGGCCACTAGAAAGAAATCATTAAAAAGATGAGACTTGCAGGGCGAACTCCTGCACACCCATTTTATAATGAGAAGATATACCAAAGTAGTGGTCGGGCTTCAAGGGCTTTTTCATCCCTCTTTTCTCCATATCCTCACAATAATCGCCATTCCCGCCAGGTTTATGACCAGGATCATGATCACTCCCAGGGCTCGCCTAATGCCCACTGGCATCGCCGTCTTCCCTGCCAGGTCTATGGTATCATCCCCATCCACCAGCACATCCCATGACCGTCCTCCTGCCTTCAGAGTGTACTCTCCCCACCCGAGACCCCGGAAGATATACTCGTCATCCCCAGAGGCATTGGCCAGACAGGTCCCTCGCCCCCACAATTCCACCCCTGCTGGCGCGCCAGCAACTCGCAGAATGCCTCCCTTCCCGACCGGAAGGGCCACTCCCTCGGAGGTTGTATTCGAGGATACATCCAGCAGTGCAAGCACTGTGGGGGCAACATCCATCTCCGACCACTGGCCGCCAAGGTTCAGCTCCTCAGTTCCCGGCCCCTGGACGACCAGGGGCACCCGTAATGCCTCCAGGCGGGCGGCATACTTCTCGGCAGAGTGGCCGCCTTTTCCTTCCTGGTCCGGAAAGACCATGCCATGGTCCGCAGTGACGACCAGCAGGACGTTATTTTTCCGGCAGGCCCAAACCAGCCGGCCTAAAGGCTCGTCCAGCGCCTCCACTGCTTGCAGATAGCCGCTGGCGTTCAGATTATGGCCGGCGCTGTCCACCGCTCCGGCATTGACCAGCATGATGAATGGCTTTCCTATGAGATGCTCTACAGTATCCGCCGCCGCATCCAGTGCCCAGGCGTTGTAGCCGGCATAGCCTGCCATGTCCTCGGGATTGGAATATCCAGCGAATCTGTCCCGCCATTCCTGAAAGAGTGTGCGCAGGCCCTCTGGAGCATCGGGCCGAAATCCCGGTGTGGGCTCAGCGCCCTGCAGGGCATTATCCTCCAGGTACAGGACTGCATCCATCTCCTCCAGGATCGACATCGAGTCTCCCCGCTCCATAATGGCCAGGCATAAATATCCCTCCTCCCGGGCGAGGTCGAAGATGGTGTGGCCGAGCTGGTCCCAGTCCGCTTCCGATCTGCCGGTGACCAAAACGGAGTGGCTCTTTGTGGTCTCTGGTACGGGCACCCGCACATCCACCGCCCGCGCCCCACCGCCGGTGAGGTTGAAGAGCACCGCCTTATCCAGAGGCGAGCCGTCCAGGGCATAGGCATTGTGCTCCGGATAGACATAAGATGAACCCAGGCCGTCTATGACCAGTATGACCGCGCCCGCGGGCTGAGCCATGGGCCCCACCTGGACGTCGAGGGCGCTGCAGCCGGGCAGCAGTAGCAGGAGCAGGAGCAAGAGGAGGAGATGGGTAGGGATCATCCCTCCGGGCTTAGTCAGCTAAATATTAAAATCTTTCATATGTATTGCCTTAAGGGAAAACTCTATTTACTTACCCGAGCTGCGATGCCCTAATCGCGACGACATGCAAAAAAAAGGATTTTGGATCGCAAATGCAGGATCTTTAAAAGTCGGTCATGATCCTGTACTGATCAATCTCAGTCTGTTTCAGGCCGGTTAAGAACTGCTCTGCCATGTCGCGAATGTCCCGGGACCTGGTGATCGCTCGGCCCACCACCAGTATGTCCGCGCCTGCGGCCAGGGCTGCACCCTGGGTATCGGTGCGAATTCCGCCTGCCACCGCCACCAGAAGCCTGCGACCCTCCTCTGCCAGGGCCTTGATATCGGGGATGTTCTGCCAGGCATGAGCGCTCTTCTCCACGTCGATCGCCCGGTGCAGCTCGACCACATCCGGTTTGACATCCAGCCCCTTGAGCACCGCCAGCGGGTCAGCCACATTCAGCATATCGATTATGGAGTAGATCCCCGTCTTTCTGGCCTCATTGATGGACAGCTCAATGGTCTTCTTAGGAGCCAGACCGGATATAACCACAGCATCGGCGGTAGAGTCCGCAGCCAGGCGCACCTCCAGGTTTCCGGTATCCAGGGTCTTGAGATCCAGGATGATAAAAGCCCCCGGCCGGATGGCACGAATCTCCTTCACAACGTTCATCCCCAGCATCTTGACCAGGGGGGTCCCCACCTCTATCAGGATGTGGTCGCTATCCGGCAGGGCAGAGAGGACGCGCCTCACCTCGGCCACATCCACCAGGTCGAAGGCCACCTGCAGATAAGGCGGATCCCAGAGACGGGTGACTCTGAATCCCATGATGGGATGAGTGGAGCGCTCCTTCTCATAAAGGACTTTATCGATATCCGGGAACCCGGCCATGGCCCGCTGGACCGCCAGCTTGGTGGCCCCATAGTTGTAGCGATAGATGGCATCGTAATCCGTAGCCTTGGGATCGATGTAAACGGATACAATGACCAGCAGCTCTTCTGCTCGATCCCGGGGGATGACACCCTCTGCCACTGAATCTGCCACTGCCTTGGCTACAGCCGTTTGAGCCGGCCCAAAAATCTGAGCCGCCTGGTCCATATTCTTCACTGTCACTTTGGGAACGATAAGGGTAGAAGGCTTTGGCGGCAAGTTCGGCCTGATGACCCCCAGGAGAGGGGTATGCCCCGCTGAAAGCTGGGTGAGCCCGGAGGCGAAAGCCGTTCCCACCGGCCCCTCCTTCTCTCCTATAATCAGATCGATATGTGCTACCTCAGGCCCCTTTCCTATGAGAGCCTCTCCGACCAAAAACAAAAAGATTCACCTCGCCCACCGAGTGAGCAATCTCTCTATTTTAATCCTTTTGCCCGTTTTGGAGGTTTCAGATTATCTGCCAGTAGATGAGAGGAGCCAGCACCAGTAGCATCAGCCCGGTAAAAAGCCTCATCCCCACCCGGTGATCCTTGCGGAAGCGGTCCACCCTATCCGGGCTCATTCCCAGGGCGAGGAATCCCCCCACCACAATGATTGGCAGTATCACCCCCAAGTTGAAGAACATCAGGTAGGCGGCACCGACAAAGTAGCTTTTGGCGGAGATGAGATCCAGTATGGCCAGATAAAGCCCTCCCACACAGGGGAGCTTCACCAATGAGAAGAGCGCCCCTGCCAGGAAGTAGGAGCTAAACCTTCTCCGCTCCACTCCCGCCTGGAAATATTGCAGCGCCCAGTCCGTCCGGAAGAGCGATGCCTTTCCCTGCTTTAGAAGGATGGCATCGATGACCTGAGATAAGCCCGCAGCCAGAAGAAGCACAGTCAAAGCATAGCGGAATGAAGCAGCTATGGCCTCAGAATGCAATAGCCTTTGCATTCCCAGGCCGAAGAGGAGGTACATGGAGAAGATGCCAAAGGAGAAGAATGCCACCATCATGATCAGCTCCCGCCTCTTTCCGGAGGTTGAGAGGATGGATGCCGCCAGAAAGACCAGAATGCCGAAGAGGCAGGGATTGAAGCCGGCCACAAACCCACCAGCAGTGACGGCCAGGGCAGTGGAGAGGGAGAGGTCCTGCAGATCGTGTCCGGGCAGAACATCCTCCCGCCGCTGGATGGGGCTAGTGTTGCCTGGAAGGCCTATAGAGGGGGGAGTCTCAGATCTCAGGCTCTGATTGTGCAGGGCCTGAAGAGCCTTCTTCTCGAGGATGGATGCGTCTCCTCCATAGTCCCTGTAGTCTATGACCTCGGTCCCGATGATTATGGCCGGAATATCCAGGACGTTATACTGAGCGATGATTCGGTGGCCCTCATCGGTAGAAAAGTAATAGCTGCTGATATTCAGTGGCACCGTCCGGTCCACCTTCTCCAGGGTCCTCTCAGCAGCGGCGCATTTGGCGCATCCCGGCGAGATGATGATTATGACCTCTACCGGGTCTGCACTCGCATATCCTTCCTTGAGGGCCAATTGGCTGGGGGAGGAACCGATTCCACCGTCCGCATCCTCGCCGCCAGCCGCATGAATGCAGCCAAAGAGGGAGGCCATCGCAATGCCCACAAATAAGAGAATTCGGATGGTTCTCCCGGCAGGAATGATAGAGGAAAGCCCTCTGGAAGGGATCGGTGGCATCAGTCCTCCTATGGCATGGAAGTGATATAAAAAATAGGTCCTCAACTGATGAGTTTGGCCGGGAAAGGGGCGAAAATCCCATCCCCGTTGACCAGATTCATTTACTCTTCAGTTACATACTCAAGGACAGGCATATCCTCATCTGATGCCTCACTGGACACGAATGCCACAGAGACATCGTCCTCACCAACCAGGACTATGGTGTAGGGGCACCCTTCTGCACAGACCTCGACCGCCTTCTTGATGATGGGTGATACATCCAGCTCAATCACATCCTCTGCCTCATCTATCTCAACGGAATCGGACGAGACATTGAGGGCGTACTCAACCTTATCCTTCCAGGTCAGGGTGTTTAATGTCGCTCCCTCCAGGAAGTAAGCCTTGATCTCGCCCTCATCATCCACCCGGGCGACGTTAAGGGTTAGAGTAGCAGACTTGATCTGATCCGAATTGAAGATTCCCTGCGATCCGAAGAGGTTCTCATAGCTGAGGTAGGTCTCATTTATAGAAGCATCATCATCGTCATCGTCCTGGGAAGACACCCACAGTAGATCGCTGTCGCTATAGCTTTCTTCCTCTTCAATAGAATTGACGTAGGTATCCACATCGATTCTCGCTTCAAAGCTCCCTGCGCTGCAGGCGGCCGCCAGCAGGAGAAGTGCACCAATTATCGCAAGCCAGTATCTCAAACACTATTCCTCCATTGAATTTAACCAATACTGCTTGTTTCTGTCAATTGATAAAAAAAGCTTGCCTTCATATGCAGCTTATATTAGATGAGCCAATGAATCTTTATAAAATAGATCGATCATCTAGAGATGGATCGCTATGAGCCTCAAAATGAAACCATCATTAACCCATCCCAGTGCCACGGGGAAATGCCATGCACCGGCTTTATCGAATGCATATCATCCTTCGCGCGGCATAGGTCGCCCGACCCTTTGGGCGGTATCCCTTCTTTATGCTTCCATGTTGATCGCCTCCCTTGCCAGCGCCGCCACCATATCCGTCAGCTCCGATCTGCAAGCGGCAATCAACGTCGCCCAGCCTGGCGATACCCTCCTGGTGGCCCCAGGGACTTACGAGAAGATATCCATAGGAAAGAGCCTGAACCTGATAGGCAATGGGGCAGTCATCCAGGCAGGGGAGAGGGACGCCTGCGTAAATATAGAAGCGAGCGATGTCAGCATCTCTGGCTTTCTCGTCAGGAACGGATTTTATGGCATAAAGCTGAACAATGTTCGGGGCTGCACTGTGGCCAACAATACCGTTATCCGATGCACCCAGCCAGGGATTGCCCTCCTGTTCTCCGACGGCAATGTCATCCAGGGAAACAACGCCAGCTTCAACGGACTGGGGGGTGAAGGGTGGTATGGAATATACCTCTCCAACTCCAATGACAATCTGATCCTTGATAATGTGGCTTATGGCAATGGCGCCTACGGCATAAACCTCTTCCCCTCCTGCAGCAATAACACCATCCGAGGCAACATCCTGCAGGGAAATATGTACGGCCTGTACATGTTCACAGATTGTAGCAATAACATAATAGAATACAATGACCTCTCCCGGAACACCAACTCCGGCCTGGACCTCCGCTTCGACTGCACTGACAACCTGATCCGAAATAACAGCATGATCGAGAACGTAGTCGCCGGCCTGACCCTCCTGGACTCTGGTCACAACAGCATATCCGGCAATCAGATAGAGGCAAATGGGCGCTATGGCCTGCAGATCCAGAGCAATTCGAACGGCAATACCATCATCGATAACTCTGTTTCCAACAGCCAGACCGGCATCTTCCTGGATTCGAGCCAGAACCTGATCTATAGAAATGAGATCCTTTACAATGTGATCCAGGCGGAGGATAGAGGAGAGAACTCATGGAATGCCAGCTATCCGCTGGGGGGCAACCTGTGGAGCGACTACCATGGGAGCGATGAGTACCAGGGACCGGAACAGAATGTTCTGGGTGCGGATGGATTTGGCGACCTGCCCTATGAGATAGACAGTTCCTCTGTAGATCGTTATCCCATTATGGGCGATCAGGTCCGGCAGATCTCCATCATCGAGAAGGCTCTTAATCCCACCCAGGCCAGAGTGGGAGACGATATAAAGGTCACCGTGCGACTGGAGGCTCTGTATGACCTCAACCAGCTGACGGTTAGAGCATATCAGTCGGGAGAAGAGGCAAAGGGCTATGGCCGCCTGGTAGCCTCTGAGGATGCATATCAGGGATCCTTCTCCACCGCCCTGCTCGATCCGGGCGAGTACGACCTGGTCTTGAGGGTAAATGATGTTCGTGGATTCGAACTGGAGGAGACGTTAGGAAGCTTCTCAGTCTCCCCCAGGAGCTGATGAGCCCCTGCATAGTATGGAGATGAGAATTTTGAGAAATTCAAGAGGCTTGCCATGAGAGTTATCAGAATTGCAGGCTGCAACTTGTTGCTGGCAGCCTTATTCATGATGGCGATCATATGGAATGCATCACCTGCGTCCATATGATTTCGTTTGCAGCGGCATCCCCCAGATAATCGATGCCCGAACAGGTAGGGATTTTGAGGCGGGGTCGATACCAGGAGCGATCAATATCCCCTATACAAGCGTTCTGGATGGCAAGAAGATAAGGGATCAGTCAGAGCTGGAAGAGATATTCTCAGATCTGCAGAGAGAAAGGCCGGTGGTGGTCTACACCAATACCGGGGTCAAGGCCTCCATGATCTGGTTGCCCCTATCCCTTCTTGGCTACGACGCCAAGGTCTACGCCTGGCAGGACTGGAAAGCGGATAATCCCGGGCTTGAGCAAGAGCGAGAATAGCCCTGAGTCAAATCGATCGGGCGATGCTGGAGCTGGACTCGGTGAAATGACACCAGCAAATATAAGAATATCGAAAAGGATAGCTGGAGTTAAGAGTGAGACCATTGAATCCTAGCCATATCCTCCGCTTTGTTCTCCTGCTCAGCCTGGTCAGCTATGCATCCGCTTTTCCGATACAAAATGCCCTGGAGAACAATAAGGCAACCGCCTGGTTTCAGAAGGAGTACGAAAATCGCCTAAGACCAAGCGTCGACGATGGCGCTGCTCCGGTCATCTATGGGGTGAGCGTGAGCCCCTCCATTCTCAAGACAGGCGACCCCAGGAGCGAGATAAATGCCCGGGTCCACGATCCTTCCGGCCTGGGAATGGTCTATGCTGATATAGGCAATCGGATGAACCTCATGATAGATTTAGACCGAGATGGCACTTTCACCGGCTATTGCGGCTCCAATATGCCTGCGGGAACCTACAATGTGACAATCATAGCCGTAGACAAGTTCGGCAATGCGGCGAAGGACGAGTCCAAGAAGATCACCATCCGCGATCCCAGGGATCTCAATGGCAATGGAATAGAAGACAGCCTGGAGGAGCAGAAAGCCAAAGACCTGAAGGTCATTGTGCTTCATGAGGGCGACCTTAAAGGGAACCTTACCGGCGTCGGCTCCTCTCTGGAGAAGAGGTTCAAGGTCCTGCCCGGGAGCGCAATGACCGTCTCCTCGGACAACCTGGAAAAGATCGCCAAAACCGACGGCGTCCGAGGGGTGTACACCGATCAGAAGCTCACCGTGCTCTCTGCTGCCAGCACGAGCAGCTCGAATTCTGGGCCTTCGATCATAGATGATCCCAGAGAGATCTCCGGCCCAAAGGGCGAGGGGGTTACTGTGGCTCTGATCGATACCGGCGCAGATGCCGATCATGAGGCTTTGTCCCGGAAGATCGTCGCATTCCAGGACTTCGTGAACAATCAGACAGAACCTTATGACGACAACGGCCATGGCACACACTGCGCCAGCCTGATCGCCGGCGACCTGGGCATGGGAGTAGCGCCGGGAGCGGAACTTGTGGTGATCAAGGTTATGGACAGGGATGGAGCATGCTATCTATCCGATGCTCTTAAAGCTCTGGACTGGTGCCTGGATAATAAGGATCGCTACGGGATAAAGATCATATCGTTTAGCGTGGGCGGAGAGGGGCCTTCTGACGGAGCATCTCTGCTGGACGAGGCCTGCGACCGGATGGTCGAGGAGGGGCTGATCATGTGTGTCGCCGCCGGAAACTCCGGGCCTTCGCCCTCCACCATTGTCATGCCCGGTGGCGCAGAGAAGGTGATAACCATAGGGGCCATTGATCGCACCGGATTGATATTCGAACAATCATCACGCGGCCCGACCCTGACCGGAGAGATCAAGCCGGACCTGGTCACTCTGGGGGTTGATGTCCCTTCCGCCCTGGCTGGCTCCAAGAATGGCCTGAGCTCAGTGAGCGGCACATCAATGGCTGTTCCTCAAGTCTCCGGAGCATCAGCTGTTCTGCTGGAGGCGGATCCTGAACTGCAGCCAGCAGATATCAAGAGGCTGCTGCTCAAGACCGCAGATGAGCTGGGGCAGGAGGGAAAGGATAACCTCTATGGCTATGGAGCTCTCAACCTGACCCGAGCCCTCAAGAGCATCAACGCCCCGAAAGAGGAGCTTTATCCTCCTGATCTAGTCGATGTAAGGCTGAACCGGGATGAGGCCACAGAAGGCGAGCCGGTGATGGTAGAGGCCCAAGCCTCTGGAGAGATCAAGTCCTTAAACACCAAAATCATCGGGCCAGACAGAAATCTGGAGATTCCCATGGACGACGTGGATGGCAACGGCATATACTCCGCCCGCTGGGAGACGAGCTTCTGGACGGCCGGGGATTATGAGATATCCGTCGATCTGGTGGGTGGATTTGGGGAGATGGAGTCAATAGCCGTCCCTTTCCGTCTGCTGGAGAGGTGATGAGATGACGAGCGATGCCTGGCAGGAGATCGCGCGGTTTGGCAGAAAGGTTGTCTCCTCAGGACTCACAAGCTCTCGATTCGGAAATATCAGCATCTGCCAGGATGGCAGGATATTCATCACCGCTACGGGATCGATGCTCGACGAGCTGGATTCGTCCATGGTGGTGGAGGTCAGCTTAGAGAATCCCTGTGAGATGGATAAGATTGCCAGCATAGAGACCTGCGTTCACCGGGCGATTTACCTGAATACTGGGAAGATGGCCATCATCCATACCCATTCTCCATATGCGGTTGTCCTGTCTATGGTGGAAATGGAGAAGGTGGAGCCAATCGATAGCGAGGGCGTTCTCTTTCTGGGAGAGGTGCCTATAATCGAGGGCAAGCTGGGGACCGATATGCTCGCTGAGGCCGCATCTTTAGCCCTTAAGTCCCATATGACCTGCATCGCCAGGGGACATGGCGTATTTGCTGCAGGCGGGACCCTGATGGAGGCCTATACCGCAGCCTGCATGGTAGAGCATAGCTCTCTGGTGAGATATCTGGCGAATTGCTACCCCCAGGGGAAAAATTTATATCTTAACCAACACACTTTTAAATCGAGCGGGTAATCCTAGTTTTTAGAATCCACACTGAACCCCCACTCTCCTACCCGCTCACTTAATAAATTAATAAAAATTGCTTTCTGCCTGGTGCCCACCATTTGCGCCATAAATTATCAAAAGACAAAAGACCTATTAATGTTTGGGTGATACTAGCACATGATGAACTCTTCATTGCAGTTGGGGAAGATCATGGGAATACCGGTGCAGCTGCACTGGTCCTTTCTGCTGGTCATCCTCTACATAGCCTGGGCCTTTGCCTCCTTCAGCCAGCAGGTCCTGGGGAGGAGCTATGGCTTTGGCGAGATCACGCCAGCCAGCCTGAGATGGGCCTACTCTCTGATCTTCTCATTGGTCCTCTTCACCTGTGTGGCCCTTCACGAGCTGGGGCACAGCTATATCGCCCTCAAGAATGGAATCGCCATAAGGAGCATCACCCTCTACTTCTTTGGAGGGGTCTCTGCCATGGAGGAGATACCCAGAAATCCCCGCCTGGAGCTCCAAATGGCCTTTGCCGGGCCTGCTGTGAGCGGAATCCTGGGCCTGATGGGAATTCTTCTCGCCACATTGCTGGATGAAGGCAGCCCTCTTGGCATAATGCTCTGGATGCTGGGCCTCTTGAACATCATCCTCATGCTCTTCAATCTGCTGCCCGCTTTTCCCATGGATGGGGGCCGGCTCCTGCGGGCCTGGTTTGCCACCCAGATGCCATACATAAAAGCCACCCAGCGGGCGGCCAGCATCGGAAAACTCTTCGCGATCATCATGTTCGTCCTCGGCCTATTCTCCTTCAACTTCATCCTCCTCTTTGTGGCCTTCTTCGTCTATGTCGGAGCCTCAGAGGAGGAGAAGGCAACCCAGATCAGTGTGAGCCTGGAGGGTACGAGGGTCATGGATATAATGTCGGAGGATGTGCACACCGTCGACCCGGATATGACCCTGCAGGATTTGAAAGAGCATATGTTCGAGGAGAAGCACCGGGGCTATCCTGTCGTGTCCGGTGATGAAGTGATCGGTGTGGTGACCCTTTCGGACCTGCAGAGCGTTGCGGAGAAGGATCGCGCAGATACCCGAGTGTCTGAGGTTATGACAAGAAAGTTATATGTGATCGGTCCTTCAGAGGAGGCATCTGCTGCGATGATGATGATGAACAAGATGAATATCCGCCGGCTGCCAGTAATGTCTGATGGCCGCCTGGTGGGCATCGTCTCCAGAGAAGACCTGGTCAGGGCCATCGAGCTATGCTCAGGGCAGGACTGAAGAGGTAATCGATTTGGATTTGGATAAGACGGCAGCAAAGGAAGACTGCCCGGAGCCGACATGCAGGATAATAGAGCCTGATGCTGGCGCCGACCTGACTGAGGGGTTCTCCCACGAGATAACCATAGTGGGAACGGCGCATGTCTCAGAGAAAAGCGCTCTGGAAGTGGTCAGAAGGATCGAGGAGACAAGGCCGGACATAGTGGCAGTGGAGCTGTGTCTCTCTCGCTACAAAGCCCTGACCGGACAGGAGGAGAAGTCCGAGATCGAGATCGGCAAGCTGTTAAGTGGCGGAAAGCTCTACGTGTTCCTGGTGCAGTTGCTCCTTGCCTATATGCAGCAGAAGATCGGCCAGAAGATGGGGGTCAAGCCCGGCTCGGAGATGCTGGCGGCGATTCGGGCAGCGCAGAGCACTGGTGCCAGGGTGGCTCTGGTGGACAGGGATGTGGGAATTACCATTCAACGCTTCTGGTCTGCCATGGGATTCTTCGACAAGATTAGGCTGATCGGATCTCTGATCCAGGGGGCCTTATGGGGGGAGGAAGAGGAGATTGATATCGATAACATCACTCAGGATGATGTTGTATCCCAGATGATAGGCGAGTTTCGCAAGATCTCTCCCGGGGCGGCCAGCGTTCTGGTCGACGAGAGAGATGCATACCTGGCCCGAAACCTGCTCAGCCTCTCCAGGCAAGGCAGGGTGCTGGCAGTGGTGGGGGCTGGCCATAAGGAGGGAATAGAGAGGCATCTGAGAAACCCCCAGGCCATTCCCGCCATAGAGAGCCTGAATGTAAAGGCCAAAAAGAAGATCACCTTTTCCCGGGTATTCGGCGCGGTGGTGACATTGACCATCCTGGTGATGATTGCCCTGTTGGTGATCACCGCTCAATCCAGCAGAAGCCTGGTTTTAGCCTTTGCCATATGGTTTGTGATAACGGGCACTCTATCAGCCCTGGGGGTGATCTTAGCCCGGGGCCATCCGCTCTCTGTTTTAACGGCATTCGGCATCGCCTGGATGACAACACTCAATCCATTTATGGCCGCGGGCTGGTTTGCGGGCATGGTAGAGGCCTGGAGGATCAAGCCCACCGTCTCTGACTTAAAAGAGCTTCCCCAGGCGGAAAGCTACCGCCAGATGATGAATAACCGCCTCTTCAAAGTCCTGTTGGTGGCATCGCTGTCCAATCTCGGAGCCATGGCAGGCACCTTCATCGGGGTCTATGTCATATGGAAGGTGATGGATTTGATCAATCCGACCGAGCTGCCAAGCATGGTGATAGAGGCTCTGAGCGGAATGATCTAAAATATCAATTAGGAGCAGGCGGTCTCTCCGATATTATACTTACCCCTGCCTCTTTGATCTTATTCTTCCGGGCGACGTTAAGGAGCATGGGGGTCAAGCTCTCCACCTGGGACGAGGCGGCCAGAGGGCCGACAAATAGAGGCCGGAGGTTCTTTATCTCCAGGGTCATGCTCTTGACCATATCCACGGCCTCTGCATCGTCACCACATATCAGGACATCGCCTTTCAAAATTCTATCTCTCGCCTGGAGAGAGGCGGCAGGCACGGTGTGAAAAGCGGCGACGACTCTTATCGGGGGAGGGAGGAGCGACTTGGCCTGCAGGGCGGAGCTGCCCTCTGGCGGAGGGTTGAAGCGGAAGAACTTGCCATCGTAGCTCATGGGGACAACGGGAGAGATCACAAGCTGGTGGTTGAAGGATGTGGATAGATCACAGGTTACAGATTTCAGATGTTCAGGTGGGACACAGAGAATGACCGCGTCCGCCTCCGCTACTGCGCTGGCATTATCAGTTCCCCATATATTCCCATTCGCGCCCTCAAGCGGCATAATTGCACTGGCGCTCTCCCTGGCCTTATCCTCTTTACGCGAACCGATGATGATCTCATGAGCGCACATCAAGCGCAGGGCAAATCCCATACCTATGTCGCCTGTCCCACCAACAAGAGCAATCTTCATGAGTGACACGTTATCCAGCCCATTATTACATTTTTGGGTCAGAGCCATTGGGGGATGAGAATGGATAAGATAGGATCGGGTCGAGAACGGATCATATAAAAATAAAACCTGAGCAATCCCGGATTATTTTACTCATGTTATAATGCGTAATAAGGGATGGCACGAGATGCGAAAGGGAGTAGCAATGAAGGGGGTAATAAACGTCACCTCGTGCCGCGAATTCCTGCATTATCCTATCATAATGCAGCTATCACTATTACATCTCTTCTCCTTTATTAAGTTTTAGGTGGAAAAAAAGAATATCAATTTTTATAAATTTTCAGATATTGTTTTCTCTCAAAACCTCCTCTAGCTCGGGAAGGGTGGCGTTGGTCTTTATGCCAAGGCCGGCAAAATGAGTACGTGAGGCCTGATGACCCAGGGACATCAACCTCGATATGACATCCTCAATCTTGCCGGGTGTGATTCTGAGCTTCTCACAGATGCTATGATGGTCATAGTACATGGGCACATCCACCTCCTTCGCGCAGGTGCTGAGGATCTTTTTGGCTCTGGGGCCAAGATCCCCCGCTTCCAGGGCGCTGGTAATGACATCTGGATCCTGTATTTTGCCCAGCCATAGGGGCCCGGCCAGGGCGGTTCTGGAACGGCAGTGGCGGCATATACCCACAGGATGCAGCAACCTGAGAGTCTCAAAGCTTCCGCAGCTATTGCAGTGCTCCAAATATCCCAATGACTGCAATGATCTGTCTGCTGCTTCGGCCCCTTTGACCACTCGAAGGTAGGTGCGCACATAGTGATCGGTGACGTGGGTGAGCAACGGCTCTGTACCCTTGTCCAGCCGGGCCAGCTCGCGCGCCGCCAGTCCAAGAAGGATTCGGGCCCCCATCTCCCGGTGATAGTCGGTGCACAGGGGAACAGCCATATATTTTCGGATGCCGCTTTTCAGATGAGCCCCGCATAGAGGTGCGGTATCTGTAGCGGTGATGAAGAGGTATGAGCGGGCAGATCTGCTGGCAGCAGAGATATAGGGGGAGGGAGAGCCGAATGGATCCAGGTCTACCGCCTGAAAGTGCTCCTGGTGCATCAGGACATTGGCGTTTTTTTCGCTGACAATGCAGTCCAGCTGATTTCGGGCCACATTCCTTCGCATCACCTGAACCGCCCGGGGATCGAAATCATTGAGAGTCACCTTCTCCGTCCCTGCCTCTGCTGCCACCCTCATCCCCCGAATACCGCTGGCTGATAGGGCATCAAGGTACTCGCTGATGCCCAGGGCTTTGGTCATGGCCACCCCTATATCCCGGTTGAGTTGCATCCGGGGATTGAAAAAGGCCCCCGTGGCTTCGAATGTGATTGAGCCTTCCGTATGGAGAGTCATCTAAAAATCATTCACTTCCTGGAAGGGAGAACTGCTCACATCCAGAGGCTCAGAGTCCTTCCACTGGGGCGGAGAGCTGGGCTGGGGATGGGATATGACCATAACCCCTTCTACCAGCCGGGCTGCAGTCCCTGCCTCCTCATTCGGCTCAACGATGACATATTTTTTTACCAGTTCCCCTATATCTGCCCGCTCCAGCCTGCCTCCATTGAGAGGACGGATCGACGGCATGCGGTCAAAGGAGTTGGATTCCGGTCCGGGAAGGGAGTAGGGCACATCTCCTATGCCGTCCTTGTTCTCATCTTCTCCCTTATAATCGCTATAATAGTTGCCCAGAGTGGTATTCCAGATATTGCAGCTCTGGTTCTCATAGGCATTGATGTTATTAAACTGAAAATTATTTCCAAATATGAGGTTATTCCGGTTCTCATTCATCCTTATGCCGTGCTTATTCTCAGTGGCATTATTGGCATAGACGGCATTGAACTGGCAGCCTTTGGAGATCTCCAGGCCGTTGTAGTTGCCCCGGGCGACATTTCCGATGACCATATTATGGCAGCTGTTCTCCTGCAGGGATAGGCCGATGCCAAATCCATCGATGATCTCACCTCTGCTATTGTCGATTAGGAGGTTGTCGGTGATGTTATTATAGCTGGACCAGTTCGTCACCAGAATGCCGTAGTAGTTATGGTCGAGCTGGTTTCTCCTCACCTGATTGAATGAGGCATTCCACAGGGAAAGGCCGAAGGTGCACTCCGATATCAGATTATCATTCATCTCTGCCCATTTTCCCTCTCTTAAGAGGATGCCAATATTTGAGTTTCTTATGATGCTGTTGTTCTTTACCGCAATATCCCTTGACTGCTCTATATCCAGCCCATATTTTTTGCAGTTCACTATGTTGCACCCTGAGACATTAAGGCCCCTTCCTCCATGAAGGAATAGGCCCGTATCGCAGCCATTCAATGTGGAATCCTGGAGGGTAATCCCCTCTGCATCCAGGGCATAAATCCCGGCCTGGGCTCCGTAAATGCTGCTGTTTTTAATGGCGAGGTCGCTGCCCTCCACCACTACTGCCGAGTTGGGCATATCCAGGCGCTGGCCCCTGGCAGCCTCGCGGTTTTCCATATAGTATTCGAACTTGGCGGTGGTGTCCTTTCCCACTCCGTAGATCTCGAAGCCATCGATTGTCACCCCATCGCTCTTCACCACCACCGCCGGATTCTGCTGGGTAGCGTTCAACACTGGTCTGCCCTCGCCTATCAAGGTCAATGGCCTGTCTATGGTGATGGAACTATATGTCCCCGGGCCGACTGCTATGATATCCCCCGCCTGAGCGGAGTTTATCGCCGACTGGATATCCTGGCCAGCTTGAATGCGATCGGCAGAGGCTGGGCTGAACAGGAGAGAATAGAACAGCACCAGAGCAAGAAGGCCAGTCCACGCCTTCCTCCCTTTGTAGATTCTAATGTCTGAAATGGCGCATACCCGTGAAGACCATGGCCATATCATGCTCATTGGCGGCATCAATCACCTCAGAGTCCCGAATGGATCCGCCGGGATGAATCACTGCTGTCGCTCCTGCCAGGAAGGCCTGATCCAGGCCGTCCCGGAAGGGGAAGAAGGAATCTGTGGCAGCAACAGTGCCGTTTGTGGACAGGCCGTGCTCCTCCGCCTTCTCTGCCCCAAAGCGGGCGGAGTCCACCCGGCTAACCTGGCCGGATCCTATGCCGATGGTCTGGTTCTCAGTGGTGTAGACCAGGGCATTGGACTTTACATACTTGGCTATCTTCCAGGCAAAACGGAGGGCTCGGGCCTCAGAGTCTGTGGGGGCTCTTCTGGTTACCACCCTCCACTCCTTGATGTCGCCGGTATCAAAATCCTGCAGCATCATACCCCCGAAGATGGTCTTTTTGTAGTATCCCCGGTACAGTTCGCTCTTTCTTTGCAGCAGGTCTCCTATGTCCAGGATCCTGCGGTTGGGCTTCTTCTCCGTGAGGAGCCGCAAGGCCTCTGCCTCGTAACCCGGAGCGAGAAGAACCTCAACGAAGCTGTCCCCTATGCACTGGGCCGTCTTCACGTCCACCATCCTGTTGAAACCTATCACCCCACCGAATGCAGACTTGGGATCGGTGGCAAAGGAGAGTCGGTAGGCCTCGTCAAGGCTTGTGCCATAGGCCACGCCGCAGGGATTGGCATGCTTTACAATGACAGAGAGGGGCCTATTGCAGGCTTCTCCATCGTAATCCGAGAGGTCGATGAGCATCTCCAAGACCGTTTCCGCATCGACCATATTATTGTAGGACATCTCTCGGCCGTTCAGCTTCCGGGCGGCGGGCAGCCCCAGACCTTGGTCATTTATGTAAAGAGCTGCCCTCTGATGCCAGTTCTCTCCATAGCGCAGGTCCTGCACCTTCTGATAGGCAGACGCCACGTAATTTGGCAGGCCATCTGCTTCAGGCTGAAGGCTGGCCAGCCTCTGGATATCCTTCTGCAGGCACCGGTACAGCACCTGAGCCTCCAGCATGTCTCTCGTCTTCTGGGAGAGGTCTCCCGTACTCCTGATCTCCTCCAAGACGGAGGGGCAATTCGAGTTATGCAATAGCACCGCACAGCCTCTTTCCATCGCCTGCCTTATGAGGGCAGAGCCATTCGAGGTATCCGCATAGTCCTGATCGCATACCAGGAGACAATCCTCTTTATGATCTTGGGGAGAAAAGCATTCGCACATCTGCAGGCCAAGCTGCTCTAAGCCCGAGGAAATGGAGCAATCAATTTGGTCCTTGCCTGCCAGTACGACGACCTGTTTGATCTTCATCGAACCTCTCCCCCTTCATCGCTAACGGTATTTTAACCTTTTCCTATTAACACAGGAACATCCCTGCAATGTCCTCCCATCAGCAGATCGTAATCGATAATATTTAAACTCCCAGAGCATTATAAAGAGCATGGACTATGCTGAGGCACTCGATTCTCATCCACTGGGATGTATCATCCGCTTTGAAGTGGTGCCTGGCTCATCCCGGCTGGCCGTTCCCTCGGGCTTCAACCCCTGGAGAAGGTCTTTAGAAGCCCGGCTGACTGAAAAGCCATCTCGAGGCAGGGCAAACCGCCAGCTGGTCGAAGAGCTGGCAAGGACATTGGGCTTGGCCGAATCCGGAATCGAGGTGATTAAAGGAGAGAAGAGCGGGCGAAAGCTTCTGCTGGTTAAGGGAATAGAGAAGGATAGAGCGGTCTTAATCCTCAAGCCTCTGCTGGATCAACAGAGAGGAGGATGAAATGAAGGGATCGGTCAGGGACAGAGAGCGAGAGGAGTGCAAGGATAAGGGTACCTATGATCTGGAAGCCTTAGAAGAGCTGCTAGCTGCCCTGGTCGAGGCATCGGGCCAGGGGGCGGCGACTATCGTTGAGGGCAGGCGGGATGAATTGGCCCTGCGCGCCCTGGGCCTGACCGGGCCGGTGATCATGGCCTCGCGCCGATCGGCCCTCGACCTGGCTGAGGATGCTGCCCGGAGCTACCGGGAGATCATCCTACTCACCGACTGGGATCGCAAAGGGGATGAGATGGCCAGGACCATCGAGCAGCATCTGTGGTCGGTGGGTTCCCGTCCCGATGGGGAGATCCGCTCTCGCATCAAGAAGCTGGTCCGAAAGGAGATTAAGGACGTGGAAAGCCTGCATCGTTACATGGAAAGGATGAGGTATCTGTATGGCCCTTAGGAGCGCAGGCGGTGGAAAACGCTCTTGGCTGCGATTTGAGGGAGAACAGGGATTCTCTGGTCGATGAGATTGCCCAGGCCCTGAAATCGGGGTGATGCTGCCAAGATCAAAACCCCGCCGCCTGGATCAGCTCAACCCCAGATCGCGGGCGATGCGAGCAGCCTCTTCTGCCTCTTGATCACGATGCAATGATCGGTAGGCTACTGCCAAATTCTTCCAGGCAACTGCATACTCAGGGTCGATCTCGATCGCCTTCTGGAAGCAAACAGCCGCCTCATCCTGCCGGCCAAGAGCTGATAAGGAAACCCCTTTGTTATTCCAGGGATAGATATCAAAGGGATCGATCATTATCGCTTCCTCATAACTATCTATGGCCTCCTCATGCCGGTGCAGGTTGTCTAAGGCAGCTCCCCGATTGTTCCAGGCCCTCCTCCCGTCCGGTCCAAGGGGGTTCAGCTCGATGGCCCGGGCATAGCTCTCCACCGCCTCCTCATACCGGCCGAGGATGTGCTGGGCAAAGCCTCTGACAATCCAGGTCCGCGGGTTATTGGGGTCGATGGCCAGAGCCTTCTGACAGGATGAAAGGGCATCAGCGCCCCGATCAAGCTGGTTTAGTGCCACTGCATGGTTTCTCCAGGCATCCGCGCTCTCAGGATTCAGGGAAAGTGCCTTCTCCAGGACGCGCACTGCCTCTTCATACCGGCCAAGCTTGCGCAGAGCCACACCTTTCCGGTAATAGTGTTCAAATCCTTCCGTCCCATTCTCTGATCGCTCCCAGGCTGCGACTGCTTCCTCGTAATCTCCCCGCAGATAGAAGCTCACTCCAATTGATCTGTCATCCTCCGTCATAACACCGCCGAACCTGCTACATGATATCCGTATCCTTGTTTCTCCTTAAACAAATAGCGGTGAGTCTGATCAGTGCAAGGATTATCAAGGGACCAAATCCATCTTCAGAGCCTAATGCTTTGCCAAAAAGCATAAGGATAGCATATATTCTGGATTCATATTAGTAAGGTATATATAATAAATATTACTAAAGTATTAGCAATGAAAGGGAGTGGTACGGAGGGAGGTTCCACGAAATCGCAGCGATCTGAGATACAGGGCAGAATGATGAATTTCCTCGATCTGGATAGCGATGGTCTGAGGAGGGTAGTTCTCGAGTCCATGGTCCAGTCACAGGAGTTTACCGTTTTATCTCTTCATGAAGAGGTGAGCAAGGAGGTCAACGTATCCAGGAAGGTTGTAGCCTCCATGACCGGCTACATAGGCTCCCGCCTGGGGATATTGCACATGAACAAGAAATCGTATCGTACCCCCAGAACCTATGCCCTGAAAGATGAATATGCAGATATAGCCAGAGCAGTACTGGCTAGCTTATGACCAATGTGCTCAAGGCCCCAAGGACTGCCACTACATTAAAGGTCCGCTCCAAATCGGAGTACGCAATCAGCCGATCTCGAGATCCATACCATGAGCTGATGCTGCGCCTTTTCCAGGAGGAGGCAACCGCAGAGAGGGGGCAGAAATTCCTGGTCATTGTTGAGGAAAGGCAGAAGAGAGGAGATCCATTGAAGGCCAGTGAATGGAGGGAGCTTCTGGTCGAACTAAAAGTGAGCAGGTCTGCCTTTTATGCCATGAGAAACAAGCTGCTGGGTGCGGGAATGATCACCAATAAGGGCGGGGAGTACAGACTCTCGGGCATATTCAGCCGAGATCTGATGGATATGGCCCGGTGGTGGTGGACGGCAATTCTGGGCAATAATCTGGAGAACCTATAGATTTGAAACTCAAATGGAAAAACGCCCTTAGCCGGTATTCTAAGCCCCGGGTTCATGGCAAAGGCTCATACGCAGGCCTTTAAATCCGTGATCTGCCTTTCTATGGCCTCTACCACTTTTGCGTTCTCCATATACTCCAGGCTACCCTGACAGAAGGGGCAGACGAAGTTGGCATCGCTTGCTTCGTCGAATATGAACCTGGCACAGCCCTCTGTGCAGGCATAAAAGATGTTCTCCTTCTCATAGGCCAGCCTCTCTTCCAGCTTTCGCAACAGCCTTTTGGCCTCCGACTGCAGGGCTTTATCGAAGTTCTCTGGACAGAGCTGCCAAAGGTATGTGAGCCAACCGGAATCGGGATCTCGCTTCCGCCTGTATATGGCAAGCCTGTGCTCATAAAGCAGATAGAGAGTACGCCTCACAGTGTTCAGGCTGATTCCAGTGAGCTCAGCCAGTCGCTCATCGGTTATCTCCTCTTCTGGAATGCATTCTACAATTCTAAGACCCTCTTCACCAACAAGCTTGTTTAAATAAGCCCTGTGGATAACTTCCTCAATGACCGCCAATGAATCACTACCATGATGTGAGCTGTGTGATATAGGATTATTGCCGACCCCTAAAGCCGCATCCGATTCGACTCTTAGCCCTTCGGGATACGGCTGATCCAATTGCTGCCTCTCATGTTCCTGCATACTTCTCCCTGGAAATTGGAATGCATCGGTCCCTGATGCATTTGATTAATATAGGAACCTCCTTCTATATATCCCCATCGTGAAAATGTCTCATACATAGTTTCAGGGATTTTAATGAATCGGTCGGATATACGTCGATCTTTTCCAGTTGATCATCTGCGAATATGTGGTGACGATAACCGACACAAGTGAAATATAACCATGAATTTATAAATATTGTATTTTCACATACATTCTTCTCAGAAACATTTAGATAATTATGATAGAATTTATTATTTTTTAACTTGTAGGATTGCGAAGGACGAAGCGGGAAGTCCCCATCCTTCAGGGTGGTCTCCCGGACGGTGAGTCCGGGGGAGTTGCGACGCAGTCGCAACAGGATGAAAGCGGAGTCCTTTGCCATGATTACTTTCACGCCGCCCTCAGCTAATATAAGTATTAGGTATCCATAACTGTATTCGTTTGATAATCAGCTACAAGTACCCCATATTCCCGAACAAGATCACTCAATGGAAGTTAGCGGAGAATTTGGATGCTTGTAGGTGGCTCTATAATCGGCTTATCCAAGACCTGAACGAAGCAAAAGAAAAAGGCATCAAGCTCAAGACCTATGATACTCAGAATATGATTCCTTCTCTGAAGCTTGAGAATCCAAAACTCAACCAAGTCTATTCCAAGGTTCTTCAGATGGTGAATTACACTCTTTGGTCTAATATCAAGGGACTGGCAGCATCTAAGAAGTACGGTCGGAAGATTGGTCATATCAGATTCAAGGGATATGGTTGGTATAATACCCTAAATTACAACCAATCCGGCTTCAAAATCGATCAAGATCATGGCGTACTGCATCTATCCAAGATCGGGGACATGCGGATCAAGATCTATCGAAAGATCGAAGGTTGCATCAAAGCAGTCATAGTCAAGAGAGAAGGCGAGAGATGGTTCGCCATAGTCCAGGCCAATCAGGAACCACAGCCGTTACCAGAAACTGAAGAAGCAGTAGGTCTGGATGTCGGTTTGACTTCCTTCGTGGTTGACTCCGTTGGCAATGAGATAGAGAATCCAAGATGTGCAGAACAATCTGACGATAAGCTTGCTAGACTGCAAAGAAGGCTAGCTAGAGCGGTGAGGGGATCGAATAATTATAAGTCCCTCAAGGATAAAATCGCGAAGCTGCATAAGAGAATCAACTGCCAACGAGATGATTTCCTGCATAAGTTATCTCGGACCGATGTCAATAACTTTGATATCATCTGTGTTGAGGATCTTGATATCAAAGGTCTGAAGGAGAAAGGCCATAATAATGGTATGCATCGCAGCATCCATGATGCATCCTGGTCTAAGTTCATATTTATGCTATCGTACAAGGCTCAAAGTGCTGGTCGAAAGCTGATAAAAGTAGATCCCAGGAACACGACTCAAAAGTGTTCCGTTTGTGGAAGCATCGTAAAAAAAGATCTGTCGGTACGAGTACATGAGTGCCCCTATTGCGGATTCTCATGTGATCGAGACTACAATGCTTCCAGGAACATACTCATCACAGGGATGGAACAGCCCGTAGCGCCCATAGAGCCAAAACCGCTACATCACATATCCGTGATGCAAGTTTTGGCGATGACGTGGGAAGCCGCGCCCTTCAGGACGCGGTAGTTCACAAAATGATAATGTATATCATCTCATATCGATTCAGCTTCGCTGAAGAGGGACTTGAGCCTCTGGATGGACTGCAATGCCTGATTTGCCTCATTCATCTTTTGCTGCTCGTAATGTTGCAGGATCTCTTCGATGGGAGTCTTGAGGCGGTAGACCTTCATCGGCCTTCCTGTTCCATCGCTCCTACACATCTTCTCTTCAATCCAGTTATTCTTGCGTAAGGTGCGAAGGGCGATGCTCACCTCCGGCTGGCGCAGATCTGAGCCCCTCTCTATCTCGCGTGAGGTGGCCTCTGTGCCGCTGGCCAGGAATGCTATCATATTGGATACCTTCCTTGGCACACCCAGGCTTTTCAAAGTCTCTACGACCTCGATATCTCTCTCGTCAAATCTCATTACAAATGATTCTTTCATTGCTATCTCCTCCCTAATTTTCTTCCCTTGTAATAATTGAAAGAGCTTATGATATAAATAGTTTATTAATGTCAATAAATTTTTACTATTATTATTACA
>WOYI010438061.1_pt2 | contig 42888 bp, 36 predicted proteins | sample 6423411 | NCBI WGS metagenome assembly WOYI01 (sample SAMN13441803, study PRJNA592873) | oil field metagenome | biome: oil field; feature: oil-well bore; material: oil-contaminated soil; isolation source: oil-contaminated soil from oil-well borehole | place: Germany: Wietze | collected 2016-10-18 ... | reverse complement strand
CGGCCGCGAAAAAAGTGCCTCCGCTATTTCCGTCGAGATCAGGAAGTCTGAAGTTAGCAACCTGAGTAGTTACTATTATATTACAATTGGGGAAAAAATATTAAATCATTAAGGGCGGATTAACTTGTTGAATATTGGTGATGGATCTGTTTGTTATCTGCAAATAATTCTAATCACTCAAACTTGATTTTCTCCAACCCTGAAAAAACAGCTTTCTCTTCCTGCCAGTGAAAACCGATAACAGACATATTTATTCTTCGTAATTCCGGTTCATAATGATTTTTTTTATCTTCCGGCAGAACAAGAACGGGAAGCGGATTTACAGCGGCCGCTGATGTCTGCAAAATTAATTTGCCGGCGGCAGCCAGCACGCTTTTTTCTTTTGTATCGGTTACAATTTCAAAAATATGAGAAATTCTGTTTTCAGCCGTATCAACCGCAAAAAGTTCGTTTTCCGTATCATTGCCTATTTTTATTTTCTGCCGCTGAAGCAGTGCGGCCAATTCGCTGACAACCAAATCATGATCGCACGCAGAGATTATTTCATCCTCGGACAATGGTATTGTGCTTCCTATCAAATCTTCCCGGAAAGTTATTTCTGAGAAATCCATTTCCGTCTGCGTTGACTCGGCGGCTGATAATTTCATTATTTCTATTTTTTTCACAAACTGTGCCGCCTGTAGAGCAAAACGGCTGGAGGCAAGATTGCCTATCACCGCCACCTGGCTGATGAAATCCCCATCTTCCATAAATGACCAGACGCCTCGATAATTTTGTTCAAAAAGAGATTTCCCGACTCCTTTTCTTCCACCGCCGATTTTTCCGCGATGAGTTACAAAAACATTTCCCCAGGCATCCCGGGCAAAAGCTCCTCCCGTTTTCCGGTCTATCTGCTCCCAGGGGAAATTAATTTCAGAAGCAATGGAAATGACACTGGACGTTCCCGGCTTTCCTATGCCGAAGGCGTTCCAGTAGCGCACTTCCTTTATAGTTTGAGAAAATTTCCAAATACCCAATTCCTTTGACCAGAGAACCTTGGCGGGAAAACCTGCTCCCTGATGCCCGAGTTTTACCTTTATCGCTTCGTCAACAAAGGGCTTAAACTTTTTATTAAATTGTCCGGCGTATTTTTTTATGGCCGGTTGATCAGCAATTACCTTGAGCATCATTTATCTTTCCGAAAAATTTATCGTAATATACCAAAATAATCGTACTAATCCAGCCGTTTTTTTGAACGGCTGATAGCACCGGCAAAAACGATTGCCCCCAGTATGGTCAGCGCAAGGTATTGCGGCCAGAGCACATCAAACCCAACTCCTTTAAGGAAAATACCCCTAATGATGACCAGAAAAAATCTCAGCGGATTGAGATAAGTCAGCCATTGAACAACTTCGGGCATGTTGGCAATGGGAAATATAAAACCGCTGAGTATGAAAAACGGCACAATGAAAAAGAAGGCCGTCATCATGGCCTGCTGTTTGGTTGCCGCTATGGTTGATATAAAAAGGCCGATACCCATAGTACTTAGCATAAAAAGGCAAGTGGCTACAAAAAGCAACGGGAGGCTTCCTTTAAAAGGTATTTCAAACCAGTAAACGGCAACAGCGGTAACGGCAAAAAGCTGAAAAAGAGATAAAAGAATGTAGGGAATCGTTTTACCGATGATAAATTCATACGATTTTAAAGGTGTGACAATAAGTTGCTCCATTGTGCCGTCCTCTTTTTCCCTGATGATGGCGATAGAGGTCAGGATAAAAGAGGTAAGCATAACCAGAAAAGCGACAATCCCCGGAACAAAAAAGTATCGGCTATCGAGATTGGGATTGTACCAGGTTCTGATGCGCGCATCCACCTTCCCGTAACTCATATTCATCGGATAAAGTTCACGCAAAGTTTCGCGGTTAAATCTATCCAAAATTGACGCGGTGTATGCCATTCTCATGGAAGCCATGTTGCTCATCGATCCGTCGACAAGAATCTGGACAGGGGCTGTTTGTCCCTTCCTGATAATGGAGGCAAAATCCTTATCTATTTTTATACCCATATCTACCTTTCCGCGAAGCAGTAGTTCCGACATCTGACGTTCATCAGTTGTGTTATATGTGATATGGAAAATATTGCTGCCAGCAAAGTTATCAAGAAGCCTGCGGCTTTCATGTGTTTTCGAATAATCAAGAACAGCCATCTGAATATTGCTGATATCGTAATTTACCACATAACCGAAAATCAGCATTTGAATAAAGGGGAAAATAAACATCAAAGCGCGATTGCGTTTGTCGCCGAGAAGCTGAATGAATTCCTTACGTACCAGTTCCCGGATTCGAAGCCAACTCATAGTCCTTCCTTCTTCAACAAGCGGAAATTAAACATACTCAGGATGACAAACATCACCAGCAAAACCAGCATGCTCGGCCACAGATAGGCAAGTCCGAGATTGCGCAGATAAATACCCGATAAAATATCAATGAAATATCTTGCCGGAACAATAAGCGTTATATATTGAATAATCGCTGGCATGTTTATTATCGGAAAAACAAAATTGGAAAGAAAGAACGATGGCAGATAAGTCATCATAATGGCAATCTGATTGGCCAGCAGTTGCGATTTGGTGAGGGTGGAAATCAGCAAACCCAGCGATAAGGCAATTCCCAGGTAAAGCGAAGCGGCGGCTATCATTAACCAGAAATTTCCTTTCATTACTATTCCGAAAAGCAACTGCCCCAGTAAAATAGCTACCAGCACATCTGTCAATCCGATAAAGAAATATGGAATAGCTTTACCCAGCAAAAATTCTCCGGCGCTGACCGGCATGGACTTGATTGTTTCCATCGTGCCGTTTTCGTATTCACGGGCAATCACTAACGAGGTAAGCAATGCACCGACGATCATGATAATGACAGCAATCATTCCGGGGATAATGAAATTACGGCTCTCCAGGTCTTCATTAAACCAGATACGTATGCGTCCGTCGACGGGTTGATTTAATTCTTCGCGCCCCTGCCTGTTGAGAAAATTGACCAGGATTTGCTGGTTGTACTGGTTTATGAAAGAGGTAATGTAACCACGGATTATGTTTCCCGAAGTGGAATCGCTGGCGTCAATAAGAAACTGCATTTGAACTTCGCGGTCGGCCGTGATGCCCTTCATAAAACCGGAAGGAATGACGATTGCCACTTTTGCCTTATCATTATCCAGATAATCAACGGCATCCTTTGTCCGGTAAAGGCTTCCCGTAACATTGAAATAAGAAGACGCGTCCAGCTTGCGGATAAAATCACGGCTAAGCTCTGATTTGTCATAATCGACAAACACTGTTCCCACATTATCAACATCAAGACTCAGCGCGTATCCGAAAAGAATAATAAGCAGCAGGGGAATAGCGAAAGCCAGATAAAGGCTGCGGTAATCACGTATTAAATGATAAAATTCTTTACGGACGATGGCTTTGAGTCGAATAAACTTCAATTCTCTTCCCTCTTCATCAACTTTATAAATGCATCGTTCAAATCGGCATCAGGATTATCAGGACAGGTACTGGCAATAATTTCCGAGGGGCTCCCCGTCGCCACGATATTTCCATCGTTGATCATGACGATTCTTTCGCAAAAGCGGGCTTCGTCCATGTAGTGCGTTGTGACAAATATGGTCATTCCGCCGGACGCAAGCTGTTTGATGAAAGTCCAGAAATGCCCCCTGGTGACAGGATCAACACCGGAAGTCGGTTCATCCAGAAACAAAATGTCCGGTTTATGCAAAAGTGAGCAGCCCAGCGCGAGCCGCTGGCGCCAGCCCGACGGCAGTTCTTTTGTTTTCCGGTCACGCACGTTCTGTAGACGCGCCATGTTCAAAACCCAGTCAATCCGCTCCGGCCATTGCTTCTCGGGAACGTTATAGACGCCCAGATAGAAGCGCAGATTCTCAAAGGGTGTTAAATCTTCATACAGAGAAAACTTCTGCGACATGTAGCCGATTGACTGCTTGATTTCTTCCGCTTCTTTTATTATGTCGTGCCCGGCTACTGTTCCACCGCCGGATGTGGGTGTAATTATGCCGCAAAGCATACGGATGGTTGTGGATTTGCCGGAACCATTCGCACCCAGGAATCCGAATATCTCGCCTGTCCTTACCGAAAAGGTGATTTTATTGACGGCAACAAACTGACCGAACTTTTTTTCCAGATTTGTGATGGTTATGGAATCAGAGGCGGAATGAGTCATTGGCAACATCCTTATCCACTTCGGTGATGCGGGCGATTATAGACTGTTCCAGATCGGCATGTTGCCCGCGCATTTTTTCCGGAGTCTCCAAAGCCAGAATAATCGAGTTGTGCATCAGGGCCAGGCGGTCACATCTTTCCCCTTCATCAAGATAGGCGGTGGAGACGAGAATGGTCATGCCTTCTTCTTTCATACCGCCCAATATATCCCAGAATTCATGACGTGATACCGGATCGACACCATTGGTCGGCTCGTCCAGTATCAGCAACTGCGGCTCATGCACCAGCACGCAAGCCAGCCCCAGTTTCTGTTTCATTCCGCCGGAAAGTTTTGCCGCCATCCGGTCCCCGAAGGGCAACAAATTAGAAAATCCGAGATATTTGTCCCTGCGTCCTTTTCTTTCCTTTTTCGGCACATCGAAAACATCCATGAAAAATTGCATGTTTTCATCGACAGTAAGATCCTGATAGAGACCAAAACGCTGAGGCATGTAACCGATAATGTTTTTGATTTTTTGTTTCTGAGTTACGACATCGAGACCGTTTACCAAAATTTCGCCACGCGTTGGTTCGATCATGGTGGCAATCAGCCTCAGGAGAGTTGATTTGCCTGCGCCATCGGAGCCAACCAAACCGAAAATATTACCTCTCTCAACATTAAAAGAAACGTCCTTAACCGCTTCAATAATATCAAAGCGTTTGGTAATGTTTTTGACTTCCACTATGGGGGAGGAATTTTCAAAAGACACTGCCATCCAGCACACCATCACTTCAGCCAGGCATCTGCGGGCATCCCTGCTTTTAGTTCAAAGTTTGGATTAACTATGGATACTTTGACCAAATATACAAGTTTTACTCTTTCTTTTTTAGTCTGAATAATTTTTGGCGTAAATTCACCTTCCGGAGAGATAAAAGAAACTACTCCGGTATAAGTTTTACCGGGGAAAGTATCTACCTTTACATCTACTTTCTGCCCCGGTCTGACTTTGCCGATTTCCGTTTCATCGACAAATATTTTTAAATCAACGCGGGAAAGATCGGAAACAGTTATGACTTCCCTGCCGGAATTTACGGTTTCGCCCGGTTCAATATTGCGGCTGGTGATCACGCCATCCATGGGCGACTTTAATTGTGTGTAAGCCAACTGAATGGAGGCTTGATTTAATGACGCGTTAATCGAATTAATTTGAGCAGAGGCGACTTCGATATCTTGTTTGGCTGCGTCTATTCTGGTCAAATTACTCTTTGCCAGCTTCAGCACTGATTCACTTTCAGCCAATCGCGACTGGGCAACTTCATAGTTGAGTTTCCATGTGTCCCGCTCTTTTTCCGTAACCACACCTTTGCTGAACAGATCTTCGAAGCGCTTGTAATTTTTTTCCGCGTCTTTCAATGTGTCCTGAACGCTTTTTACGTTTGCTGCGGCTCTGGCCACTTCCGAGGGCAGTGTTTTACTGTTGATTTCCAGCACTGTTCCAAGTTGCTGTTTTGTTTTTTGTGCCCGGTCCAGATTTGCTTTGGCCTGCTCATAACGTGATTCAAATTCCGCGCGATCAAGTTCCGCAATAATCTGGCCCTTTGTAACGGACTGTCCTTCCTGAACGTTGACTTTAACAACACGTCCCGGAACCTGGAAAGACAAATTCGCCTGCGTCGTTTCTATAGTACCGGAATAATAAAGTCCTTTTTCGCGATTATTTTTCTGGCCGAAATAAACAAGCAGCCCAACGGTCACAAAGAGAATTATAAAAACAATAATAATTATTCTTTTTTTCAACGCTCGAACCTCCCTTTACATTTTTGTCCGCAGTACTTAACCAACTACATATCGGGATTGTGCCAATCTATTGTTCATCGCTTTATAGCCTTCAGCACTTAGCCACTTCCTCTCAACAACTACCTTCCAGTTTTTTATCGCGGGCTTTAATCTCGGCAGGCAACCATGACGGTCTTTCTTTAATTGGCTGAGTCTTTTTATAAAAAAGAATTGTCCCTATGATCATCATATGGATGAGGAAAGGGGGCACTTCAATATCTTTTGCATTTGTTTATCTTTTTCCTGCCACAACTTTTGCACCCATTTATGCATGGTATCACGAAAAGCCGGATCTCCTTCGTAATCACCCTGTAAAAGATGTTGAGGAATCTCTATTGTTCTCATCCGCACAGTTATCCGCTTGACTTTTCCGCAGAGAAAATCCCAGAAGCCTGGAATGCCGTCCGGATAAACGATGGTAATGTCCAGCATGGAATTAAACTTTTCACCCAGCACGTTTAACGCCAGTGCAAGGCCGCCGGATTTGGGACGTAACAGGTATTTATACTCACTTTTCTGTTTGTCGTGTTTTTCTTCTGTAAAGCGCGTGCCTTCCAGAAAATTCATCACGCTGGTAGGTATAGTAGCAAATTTTTCACAGGCTTTGCGCGTTGCTTCAAAATCCTTGCCTTGTTGTTCCGGATGTTGTTTCAAATACTCGGAGCTGTGGCGATACAAAAAAGGGTAATCCAGCGCCCACCAGGCAAACCCCATAAGAGGCACCTTGATAAGTTCTCTCTTAATAAAAAATTTAAGCAGTGGAATGCGGCGGTTCAGCAGGTGCTGCATTACCAGTATATCTACCCAGGATTGATGATTGCTGACAACCAGATACCAGCCATTATAATTCAAACCATCCACTCCCTGCACGTCCCACTGTGTTTTTTGAGTAAGCCACATCCAGCCGCTGTTGCCGGCAATCCAATTTTCTCCAATCCAATGAAGAATCCTGTTTATTATCCGAAGAAGCGGGGGCCAGGGCAAAAGGATTTTCGGAATGGAAAACACGAACAAGATAGATACCCAAAACAAAATATTTACGAATAAAAGAAAACCCGCTATCACTCCCACAAGTTTTGAAGGCAGAAAATTCAGCATGATGATATTCCTAAGCTCCTAATTTATATTATATCGATTTTTCATAGTTAATATCGTTCGGCTATAAAGAAAATTCATAAACAAGTCAAGACAATTAGAGCAACCATAATATGGCTTAATGTAAATAATTTTATTGATTTACCTGAATATAAACATGAATTCTCTCTTTATGCTGGTTTTCTTAAATTCTTGGAGATCAGGCGGTATAATATGTTCTGAAAGAAATAACTGGTCTAAACATAAGTTTTTTGTTATAAATTGATTCAGTAAAGGCTATTTTAACCATTCCTAAATAAAATTGGTTGTGTTCAAAACGGTTACAAATCAATTAATTCAGTTAAAAATCATGGCCCGGAAGGATTTAGAAGATTGAAGAAAAATCATTTACGCAATATTGCCATTATTTCCCACGTTGATCACGGCAAAACCACCCTGCTTAACGCTATGCTGAAGCAGACTGGAGTATTTCGGGTAAATCAGGCTGTCGAAGACCGCGTTATGGATTCGATGGATCTGGAAAAAGAACGCGGCATAACCATCACGGCGAAAAATACCGCGGTGGAGTATAACGGGGTAAAAATTAACATTGTTGATACGCCCGGCCATGCCGATTTCGGCGGCGAAGTGGAACGCAGTCTCAATATGGTCGACGGCGCGATACTTCTGGTTGACGCCAGCGAAGGTCCCCTGCCGCAAACAAGATTTGTTTTAAAAAAAGCTCTGGCACTGGGTCTGCCGATAATTTTAGTCATCAATAAAATTGATCGAAGTGACGCCCGCATTGACGAAGTTATCAATGAAACTTATGATCTCTTCATTGATTTAGGCGCGGAAGAAAATCAAATCGAATTTCCCATTCTCTATACCAATGCCAAAATCGGAGTCAGCCATAAAAAATTAGGCGATGACAGCGCCGACCTGCAACCTCTGCTTCAAACAATCATTGAATATATACCTTCTCCCCGGGGCAACGATGAAGCCATTACGCAGTTTCTGGTTACCAATCTGGATTATGATCCTTATGTGGGACAAATTGCTATCGGCCGTCTGCAAAGCGGCAAATTGGAAATGAATACTAATTACAGCCTTTGCACCGAAGATAAAATAATTCCGGGCGTCAAACTAACGGCCCTTTATACTTTTTATGGTCTGGCAAAAAAACCGGTAACCGTAGCCGAATCCGGAGATATTATCGCTTTGTCCGGAGTGGAAAATGTTACTATCGGAGATACCATTTCATCTTTTATTGAACCGCAGGCGCTTCCCCGTTTGCAGGTGGATGAACCGACGGTATCCATGATGTTTTACGTCAACGACAGCCCTTTTGGCGGAAAAGAAGGTAAATATCTGACTTCGCGCCACCTGCTGGAACGGCTGGAAAAAGAGGAGCTGAGAAATGTCGCCATTAAAATCAAAAAGCTGGAGAGGACAGACGCGTTTGAAGTTTGCGGACGCGGCGAACTGCAAATGGCGGTATTGATCGAAACCATGCGCCGCGAAGGCTACGAGTTGATGGTTTCGCGCCCCCAGGTAATTACCCGGCAGCAAAATGGCAAAACCTGCGAGCCGGTGGAAAGACTCTTTCTGGATATCCCGGAGGAATTCGTGGGGAAAATTACCGAAAAGTTATCCATCAGAAAAGGACGCATGGAGAGTCTGGTCAACAAAGGATCCGGCAGAGTCAGCATGGAATTTCTGATTCCTTCACGCGGATTGATCGGTTTTCGCAGTCAGTTTCTGACGGATACGAAAGGCGGCGGAGTGATGAATTCTCTGCTGGAAGATTATGGACCATGGTTCGGCCCTATCCCGCAAAGAACGACAGGTGTCCTGATTGCCGACCGTTCCGGCCGCGTTACACCTTACGCCAGCTATGCCATGGAAGACAGGGGCGAAATGATTGTGGAAATCGGAACGGAAGTTTACGCGGGAATGATTGTTGGAGAACGCAACCGCAGCAGTGACCTCAACGTAAATATTGTCAAAGAAAAGAAACTGACAAACATGCGGGCATCTACATCCGACGCCACAATAATTTTAAGACCACCGCGTGTTTTTTCTCTGGATCAGGCCATCGAATTCATAGCTGAAGATGAGTTGGTGGAAGTAACTCCCAAAAACATCCGCCTGAGAAAAATGGAGTTGGACGCTACCAGGCGCCAAATGAAAAGTCGCAAAGAAGAATGATCAGCGAAATAGAAAAAAATTTTTACCGCATATCTTTACGTATGCCGTATCGCTTAAGACATGTGAACGCTTATCTGTTCGCACATGATAAGGAACTGGCGCTTTTTGACACAGGATTAAATATGTCCGGTTCTTATGAAACACTCGAAAAAGATTTGATCGATGCGGGCTTGGACATCAATAACATCAGGCATGTATTCTTGACTCATGTACATACCGATCATTGCGGTATAGCTGGTCTGCTGCAAAAAAATACAGGAGCGAAAATTTATCTTTCCAGGACTGCTTTTGAAGAATATCAGCATTTTCGGCAACCGGATTCGGCAATAAAACAATTAAGAAATTTTTATTCGCGACAGGGCATGTCTCCCCAGCAAATTGATCTCGTTATCGAAGAATATAAATATATACGAAACATAATCACGGAATTTAATACCGATAGTTATTTACAGGACAACGAATCCCTTGAATTCGGCGACTGGACATTTGAAGTTATCTTTACTCCAGGACATGCCGCCGGACATGTTTGCTTTTTCTTCAGAGAAAAAGGATTCCTGCTGGCTGGTGATCATATTCTGCCTTTTATCGCGCCGATTCTTAGCCCTGATATATTTGATGAAAGTTTTCGTCCATTGGCGACCTATCTGGATTCGCTCAGCGATATTGAAAAATTGCCCGTCTCCACTGTTTATCCGGGACACGGTAATTCCTTTGTTGATTTAAAGGAAAGACTGGCAGACATACGCAAGCATCACCAAAAAAGAGTAAATGTTGTTCTTGATCATGTGAACATACAACCTAAAACTACCTATGACATTTGCCATGAAATTATCAGTGCTACTCTTTCGGATTTCGACAAATTTTTGGCCTTGAATGAAACCCTTATTTATTTAAAGGAACTAAAAGCTGAAGGCGCCATAAAAGAAGAAACCGCCAACGATGTTTTGGTTTACACCAAAGCTTGAGGATAATTGTTGACAGATGTTTTATAATGATTAATATACGCCGCCTGATTGAATGAGAATATTTAGGAATTTTTAAATTTGAGTAAACACTTACAAAAAGAAATTGAACGACGACGCACATTCGGCATCATTAGCCATCCCGACGCGGGCAAAACCACGCTCACGGAAAAGCTTTTGCTTTTTGGCGGAGCCATTCAAATGGCCGGAGCGGTCAAAGCACGCAAGGCATCCAAGCACGCTTTGAGCGACTGGATGGCCATTGAGAAAGATCGCGGCATTTCCGTCACTTCGTCGGTCATGAAGTTCGAATACGCAGATTGCGAAATAAATCTTCTGGACACACCCGGCCATCAGGATTTTTCGGAAGATACTTACCGCGTCCTCACCGCGGTGGACAGCGCGCTGATGGTGATTGACGGCGCCAAGGGCGTCGAGACGCAAACCCAGAAATTGATGGAAGTCTGCCGCTTACGTAACACTCCAATTATAACCTTTATCAACAAACTTGATCGCGATTGTCTGCCGCCACTGGATATTCTGGCGGACATCGAAGACAAACTACAGATAGAATGCTCGCCGCTATCCTGGCCAATAGGAATGGGCAAGCGCTTCAAAGGCGTCTATAATATTTACGATAAGACACTGCACCTGTTCACGCCAGGAAAAGCAAAACGTTCGGAAGGCGGAGTCGTCATCAATGACTTATCCGATCCGCTGCTTGATGAATTACTGGAGAGCCAGGCCAATGAACTGCGCGAAGAAGTCGCTCTTTTGGAAGGAGCGGCCAATCCATTGGATTTAAAAGAATATTTAAAAGCGGGCCAGACGCCTGTTTTCTTCGGCAGCGCTATCAATAACTTCGGCGTCAAGGAATTGCTGGACGCCTTCGTGAAAATCGCTCCGCCGCCGGTCGCCCGTCCGACAACAACAAGAGAAGTATCTCCTGATGAAGATGACTTCTCCGGTTTCGTTTTTAAAATACAGGCGAACATGGATCCGGCGCATCGCGACCGTATAGCCTTCATGCGGATTTGTTCGGGACAATTCCAGCGCGGCATGAAAGTCATTCATCACCGTATCGGCAAGGAAGTATCTCTCGCTAACGCCACAATTTTTATGGCGCAGGACCGCACCAATGTAGAAGAGGCCTATCCCGGAGATATTATCGGCATCCATAATCACGGCACAATTAAAATCGGCGACACTTTTACACAGAAAGAACCGCTCAAGTTCACCGGCATCCCGCATTTCGCACCGGAGCATTTCTGCCGAGTACGGCTCAAAGATCCCCTGCGCATGAAACATCTGCAGAAAGGATTGATTCAACTCTCCGAAGAAGGCGCGATTCAGGTTTTCAAACCTCTGTGGGGATCGGATAATATCCTGGGAGCGGTAGGCGCTCTGCAATTTGACGTGACGATGTCACGGCTCCAGGATGAATACAGCGTTTATGCTGATTATGAAAAAACTGACTACGCCGCTGCTCGCTGGGTCACTTGCGACGATGTTAAGATCATGGAAGATTTTCAGAAGAAAAATCAAACCAACCTCGCACTCGACACTGAAGGAAATCTTGTCTATCTGGCGCTAAGCGAATGGCGACTTTCGCACACCATGGAAGAATGGCCGAAAGTTAAATTCCTTAAGACCATGGAAAAGAGCTGAATGTAACTTTGTAAAATGCCCCTATACTGCGTTATGCTTCAGTTCTCGTCACACACATTGCGGCGTACACAAAAAAGTACGCCTCACTCCTCATGCTTTACAAGCCTTGTCTCTGGGCATTTTACAAAGCCACTTTTATCATCAATCTCATTGCGCAAATACTACTTTGAAATTAATTTTCTGCAAGAATTGCTTGACCCAAGTTCATGGTCTTAAAAATATTCATAGGCGAAGTCAGGTAGTTGCATTGTTCATGCCATGTGTTTAGGCACTACATGTTGATAGCTTTCACAAAACGGTCTTGATCGTTTTCCCGGGCCGATGGGGGAGATTCAGGGCGTCATAAATCTGAACGTGGAAAGGTTCCGGCCGGGTCGATTTGCGAATGTGGATCATTTTGCCGTCGTCTCTTTTCATGGTGGTGGTGATGCGCATGTGTGTAGAGAGCCCCTTGCGGATCGTGGACCAGCTTTGCGTTATTCCCCGCTTGCCCAACTTGAAGCGAATGGCGTGCAGCACATGATAGGCCAGGACAGTGATGAACAGATGTCCGTCCACCCGTCGTTCCTTCTGATGATAAACGGGACGCAGCCCCAGCTCAGACTTCATGCTCCGGAAGGCCTCTTCAATGTCGGTGAGCATGCTGAAGATGTCGAACAACGTCTGCTCGTTGAAATCCAGACGGTTGGAACGAAGGCAGTAAAAACCGCTGCGTTCATCCTGCTCCCTCCTCCCCCAGGCGATCTGTGTCGCCAGGTTTGTTTTTTCATCCCAGGCGATCTCAATCTCAAAACGCCGGGCCACCCGCTTGAACCGCTCCTTGAGATGGCCGATCTTTTCCACCACCTGCTCATAGCGCTTGGTCCCATGCTTCTTGCTCAAGGCCGCCTGTGTCTTGGCCAGCTCCTCCTCGAATCGTTTCTCGAAGCGGTTCCGGATGCCCTCCTCTTTAATCACCTTGGCGCTGGAATGACAGTAGAGCTCGATCTCCCCGGCATCCGGATTATTGATCAGCGCCGCCCGGATCAGCCTGCGTTTGTCCTCCCGGACCGTGACCATCTCCAGGGATGAGGGAACGTCGATCTTCCTCTTGCGGGAAACGACAAGGTAGCCATACCCATGCTCCTTGAGCCAATCGAGATTTTTCTGCGTGCCAATCCCGGCATCCACCACAATTAGGGGCTTGAGCAGCAGGCCCGCAGTAGAAAGGGCGGCGATCATCCCCTCCAGGGTGCCCGCCTCACTGACGTTTCCATCAAAGACGTCGCTTCTTTTGGGGAAACCGTCGGCATCCAAAACCAACCCCAGGGTCACCAGAGGACAATCCGTCCGCTTCTCCCTGGAATGACCGAAGTGCGCCTTGCCGTTGTACTTCCCCGTCCCCTCAAAAAAGGTGTTGGTCAGATCATAGAGAATGAGCGTCTCCTGTAGTTGGAACAGGCTCTGCTCTCTCCCCCTCAGATGCGCTTCAATCTCTGACCGGCGCCGCAAAAGCATGTCCGCCGTCTTGTAAACCCGATCCCGGGAAAGATTCACAAAGTCGGCGCCCAACAGGTCATCCAGGGCCGTCACGTCCTGAAGCCACACATGGGTCGACCGCTCCGAGCCAGGCGCAATCAGCCGGGCGGCGATCACGCCAATCGCCGCATCAATCGCCGGCTTGTTGAAACCCAGATCCCTGAGTTTCTCCTGAAGCCCCAGTTCTTTGATCGTCTCATAGACAACATGCTCCGCACCAACGGTCCTGGCATGCCCATGATCCACCGAGCCCAAATCCACCCGTTGGTAATCCGGGGCGTCTGTAGCCAAAATCGTCTCCGGCAAAATGGACCTTCTGGAATCGCCGGCGATCTGTCGGGCATAGCGGTTCGCAAGGTTTTCAACCTCTGTAGAATAGATGAACAGGGGTGACTGACCTGTGACGATCTCCTCAATACGGTTGGCTAAATCCTTCCACTGTTCTTCGGGCAGGGAAAACTCGCTCCTCAAATTGAGTATCGCTCGCTGCCGGGGACCTCGTCCGGTGCGGACGGACTCTACCAGCTTGAAGGTATGGTAGTCTTGCCGATTCCTTTGATCGGTATGGGTCACCTTCCGTATATACATGGCGTTCCCTGTACTACAGCAGGGTCGGGAAGTCAAGATATATTTGGCTAAAATATGAGATTTTGGCACTACAAATGACTTTTCAAAGAACAACGATACCTAACATGCTAATACAATTGAATATGAACTTTCAGAAACCCCTCAAATGACCCACTTTTTAAACAAAAACCATGAACTTGGGCTAATGTGTCGTTTTTTTACAAGTTATATTTCCACCTCCGTCACTTCGTGACACCTCCGCCAGCGGAGGATACTGTGGTACTATTTTATATTGAGATTTTTCTCCTTGCTTAGTTTATATTCAATACTGTCAACCAATGCCTGCCAACTGGCCTCAATAATATTTTCAGAAACACCGATAGTGCTCCAGAGTTCTTCGCCATCCGTAGAATCCAAAAGAACCCGGACACCAGCGGCTGTCCCTTCCGAACCTTCCAGCGTGCGGACTTTGAAATCGACCAGATGCATGTCTTTTATCTGCGGATAAAACTTGGTCAGCGCTTTGCGCAGGGCATGGTCCAGAGCGTTCACCGGACCGTTTCCTTCCGCCGCCGTCAGTTCCTCTTCGCCGGCAACAGATATTTTAATTGTTGCCTGAGAAAGACACGGATTGTTCTCCGTGCGTGAAGTAATAACGCTGAAGCATTCCAGATTAAAAGGTTCGATAAATTCACCGATTGTCTTTTTAATCAGCAAAGAAAGCGACCCGTCGGCGGCGTCAAACTGAAATCCGCGGTCTTCCATAAGTTTTACTTCATGCACTATCTTTTTGCTAAGGGCGTCATCTTTTGTAATGTCAATCCCCAGTTCTTTGGCTTTGTATTCAACATTGCTTTTGCCTGCCAGATCGGAAACCAGAACGCGCCGGTGATTGCCGACCAGTTCCGGCGTGATATGCTCGTACGCCATAGAATTTTTGACTACCGCGCTGACATGGACTCCACCCTTATGCGCGAACGCGCTTCGTCCGACAAACGGCCGCGCATTAAGCGGCGGAACGTTGGCCACATCGCTTACATAATGAGAAAGGCTGGTGAGCTGTTTGATTGATTCAGGCGGCAGACAATTTGTACCCAATTTCAATTGTAAATTGGCAATTAGCGTTATCAAATCGGCGTTGCCGCATCTTTCACCATAACCGTTGATCGTTCCCTGAACCATGGCTACCCCTTCCTGCACTGCGGAAATGGAATTCGCCACAGCAAGTCCGCCGTCATTGTGCGTGTGGATCGCGGCAGAAGTTAAAGGCAGGGAAGAAGAAATTTTTTTCACGATGGTACAGATTTCATGAGGGAGAGAACCACCGTTGGTATCGCAGAGAACAATAAAATCCGCTCCGGCGGCCAGCGCAGTTTTCACAACTTTGGTTGTATAGCGGGGATTATTTTTATAACCGTCGAAAAAATGTTCTGCATCAAAAAAAACTTCCTTACCCATTGATTTCAGATACTCAATAGAATCGGCAATCATGGCCAGGTTTTCATTCAGGTCGGTTTTAAGAATTTCAGTAACGTGCAAATCCCACGATTTCCCGACAATAGCGGCGGCAGGAGTGCCTGCTTTCACCAAAGCTTTTAAATTCGGACACGATTCCGTTTTGGTATGCGCACGGCGTGTACTGCCGAACGCGGTCAGACGCGAATTTTTAAACTTAACGGCTTTGGCCATTTCGAAAAAACGCATATCCTTGGGATTGGAACCGGGCCATCCGCCTTCAATGTAGTGAAAATGAACATCATCAAGGCGCTGGGCAATGCGCAACTTTTCCTCCGCTGAAAAATTTGTCTGTTCTCCCTGTGTACCATCTCGTAAAGTTGTGTCGTAAACCAGTACTTTGTTTTTCATTTTCCTCTCTCCTTCAAAACCACCGCTTTGCGGGATTGTTCCCAATAGCCTATGACTATTTGGATAATTCGACTAACGCTTAAAACTTCACTTAGTTCGTTTTAAGCTTGTCTCATTACGATTAGCCAATTTCAGTGCGCCTATAGTGACCTTTAGGTTATACGCTTCTGAAATTGGGATCTCACAAAAAATCCGCTGCCGGGCTTGCCTGGCAGCGGATTAAATTTTTGTTTATTTAGAGTTGATACTATTCCGCGACCCGGCCTCCTGTAAAGAAGCTAATTATAATGTTGATAATTATTATTTTTTGAATTTTGATCGTATTCATTGTGTCAATCTTTGCCTCTGCCTGGAATACTAATTTTTTCGCCAAACTTTGTCAATAGAAATGTTTTTATTATAATTTTGACAATTAAACATTCAAACTCGCCAGCAAAGGATATTTTAATAGAGAGAGAAATGTGCTAGTGTCATGTCAACGATACTCTGTCATTTCGAAGGAGCCTTCACAACTGAGAAATCTTAGATTTCTCCCTGCGGTCGAAATGACATTTCTGGATTGACACGACACTAGGCTGGCAAGCAATTACTGATATTAAATAAAGGGGAATCTTGTCTACACATCATCATAACCATAGCAATGAAGAGTCATCATGGGGCAAACGCTTAGCTGTTTCCATGATTATGAATCTGATTATTCCAATAGTTCAGATTTGGGGCGGAATCATTTCCGGAAGTATGGCGCTCATCAGTGACGCTCTGCATAATTTAAGCGACTTTGTTTCTCTGGTTATCAACTACGCAGCCTTGCTGTTGGGCAAACGCGGCCCGACTCATCAGCAAACCTTCGGTTATAAACGGGTGGAAATATTCGCTACGTTAATCAGCGTAGCTCTGTTGTATGGCGCAGGCATTTATATTGCCATAGAGGCCTGGCAAAGATTTCTCAATCCCCGGCCTGTTGCCGGGCAGTTAGTTATCTGGATTGCTCTTCTGGGATTCGCCGGTAACTTCATTTCCGCTTTGATGCTGCATGCCGGCTCGAAAGTAAATCTGAACATGAAAAGCGCCTTTCTGCATATGCTCAGCGATGCCGCGACATCTTTGGTTGTTGCCGCGTTGGGATTTGTCTGGCTTTATAAGCCCTGGTTTTGGCTTGATCCGGTTTTTTCATGGCTAATCGTAGCTATGATATTATTCAGCGGTTGGGGTCTGATAAAAGACAGCATTCTTATTTTGATGAATGCCACGCCACCCGGAATTGACCTGCACGATATTCAGAATTCATTGGAATCAATTGATGGAATAAAAGAAATTCATGACCTGCATGTCTGGAATCCGTCGGCTGAAAATATAGCCCTGGCCGTTCACATTACTGTGCCTGATCAAATGCTCAGCACTGTTGATGAGTTAGCGGAAAAAATAAGACATCTGCTTTACGAAAAGTTCAAAATTGATCATCCGATTTTACAGTTCGAATCTAATTCCTGTAATGGGGGAAAGCTCCTGTGCAGCACTGCAAAACATCATGCTCACGATTAAAATAGAACGTACCAATAACATGCGGCCATCTTAAGCGATAGGTGGACATTATTTTGGACAAATCATACTTGATAATTGTAAAATATAGTGTATTTATAAGGCGTTGCTAAAACAATTAATCGGACATTTTGATGGACATTTACGGCAGCGGCGCAGACGGCTGGCGCCACCCGGCAAGTTACCGCACAAGTACCCGACAAGTTCTTGCCGCACTTAATTCGGCATCCGGCCCATTGTCACGAAATAATTTACAGGAAGCCACCGGTCTGTATGATCGGGAGCATTTCGTCAGAGAACACTTCAAACCGCTCTTGGCTGCGGGCTTGATCAAAATGACTCTTCCCGACAAACCGACAAGCAGCAAGCAAAAATACCGCCTGACTGTCAAAGGGAAAAAGCTTCTTGAGCGTCTGTCGCCGAAGGATTCTAAAAAATAATGATTAAAATTGTGGCACATTTGATAAAAGCAAAGGAGTGCCGAGCATGGCGAAAAACAAGAATAACAGCCCAACTCATCAACATTTGCGAAGACCGGAATCCAGTCCCGTTTCCATTTAACAGTTGCAATGTTTTCAAGAAGTTGTATTATCCTTTTCAATCAACAAATATAAATTTTAAAGAAAGAGGCGCTGTCTTAAATGGATGGAAAATCTTTGAATATTACGGAAGAAAAAATCAACCAACTTAAAGAAATCCTGCCGGAAGCATTTACCGAAAACAAAATAGATTGGGAAAAACTAAAAGCCGCGCTGGGCGACGACATTGAATTTAAAAATGAACGCTATGTGCTTAACTGGGCGGGAAAGTCCGATGCCTTCAGGGCTTTGCAGACGCCTTCCACCGACACGCTTGTTCCCTGCAAGGAAGAATCAATCAATTTTGATTCAACCGGAAACATCTTTATTGAAGGCGAAAACCTGGAAGTGCTCAAGGTTTTGCAAAAAAGCTATTTCGGCAAGATAAAAATGATCTACATCGATCCGCCCTACAACACAGGCAACGACCATTTTATTTATCCCGACAGATTTTCCGAATCGAAAGATGAGTATCTGAATCGGATTGGCGACAAGGATGAAACGGGACTTATGACCCGCGAGGGGCTCTTCCGCAAGAACAGCAAGGACAGCGGGCATTATCACTCCAACTGGCTTTCCATGATGTATCCCAGACTCTTTCTGGCGCGCAATCTTCTGCGTGATGACGGCGTGATCTTTGTTTCGATTGACGACAATGAAGTGCACAATCTCCGGCTTTTGATGAATGAGGTATTTGGCGAAGAAAATTTTGTAGACTGTATAACATGGAATAAAAGAATCCCTAAAAATGATAAAGGCATTGGAAGTATACATGAATATATATTGATCTATGTTAAAAATTCAAACTTAGAACATAAATTTACTATGCCTAAAGAAGGATTATCCGAAATAAGACTTCTGGTTGAGAAACTAAAAAGAAAAGGCGTTGCAATTCCAGAGGCGGAAAAAGAAATTAAAAAATTATATGAAAAGAAGGGTTATGATCGTGGCATTACACTTTATAATTCTTTAACTGAAGATTATCAGCTTTGGGGTAAAATAAATATGAGCTGGCCAAATGCTGATACTTTCGGACCTAAATACAACGTTTATCATCCAAGAGCTAAGAAACCTGTAAAAATTCCAGACAGAGGGTGGCGATGGAAAGAGGAAACGTTTAACGAAGCTTTAGATTATAAAAATATAATAGAGTTACACGATGGGTCATTTATTTGTGGCAAGATATGGTTTGATAAAGATGAAAACACACAACCGAGTTCAATTCTATATCTAGATGATGTAGACACGCTATTGCTCAGGACCATTGTTTCAATGAAAAGTGATGGCGGTATTGAAGTTGAAAATATTTTCGATGGTAAAAGTTTCTATTCGTATCCTAAACCAACTTCATTAATAAAGACGCTCATACAATCAATGTTATTTAATACAAACGACATCATCCTCGATTTCTTTGCTGGTTCCTGCACGACCGCGCACGCCGTGCTTGCGCTGAACAAGGAAGATGCTTCGACAAGCTCAGCACGGGCTGGTAACCGCAAATTCATCTGCGTCCAACTTCCGGAAAAATGTGATGAGAACTCGGAAGCGTTTAAGGCAGGCTATAAAACTATTGCCGAAATCGGCAAGGAACGCATCCGCCGCGTGATCAAAAAGATGCAGGAAGAACAGGATGGCAAACTTGATCTCGACGGCAACGGTGATCAAGACCTGGGCTTTAAAGTCTTTAAATTAAAAGAATCCAATTTCAAAATCTGGCGGTCCAATATTGAAACGGAAGAAGAGCTTATCGCCCAGATGCAGCAGCATCTGGAACCGCTGGATGAACACGCCAAGATAGAAGACGTTCTTTACGAACTGCTTATCAAAGCCGGTGTGCCGTTGACGGCAAAGATCAACGAGCAAAACGGTTATGTTCTGGTCAATGACAACGAAATTGCGCTGATGCTGGAGCGAGCTGATGATAAGATTATCAAGCAAATCATTGCGGTAAAACCGAAAAAAGTTTTTACGCTCGACCGGCTGTTTAAAAACAACGACAAGCTCAAAACCAACACCGCCCTGCAACTAAAAGACGCAGACATTGAATTTAAAGTGATTTAAGGTTATATAAGCTAAAATATCACTTTGCCGGCGCCGGCAAACCGATCAAAAGAAGACACCGAGGTTAAAAAAATAGACGCTGAAACAACAATTAAGGCGGTGTAATGATGACACAAAACGACAATATTTTCAAAAACGGTTCCGTTTGGCTTAAGGCTGACTTTCACCTGCATACAAGAGCAGATAAAGAATTTCAATATAAAGGTGCAGAAAATTATTTTGTCAAAGCTTACATCGATCAACTCAACAAAACAGATACAAAAATCGGTATAATTACGAATCATAATAAATTCGATCTGGAAGAATATAAAGAGCTTCAAAAAAACGCACTAAAAGAAAATATTTATCTGGTTGCGGGGATGGAATTTTCGTTGAAGGAAGGCCTTCACGTCCTGCTTGTTTTCGAAGACAATTGGCATGCGCGAGACAACCATATACAAAACTTCCTATCAGCCGCCTTTTATGGAGTGAGCAACTATGACAGGCCCCCTTATCCGAATTCAGGCTTTTCATTAAAGGAAACCGTTGAGGCTTTAGATAAAATCGGTCATGATTATTTTGTTGTTCTGGCGCATCCGGACGATGCCAATGGTCTTTTTGAAGTGCTCAATGGGAGAACGCTCGAAACTTTTATTCAGGAGGACGCTTTCAAAAAAATTATAGCAATACAAAAAAGCGGAAATAAAAAGAATTATGAACGGCTCTGTGAGCTTGCAAATAGAAAAATCGCCTGCGTCGAGGGTACGGATAACGCAGAAGAAGGCATTGAAGCAATAGGAAAAGGCAGAGTTACTTTCGTTAAGGTAGGCGATTTTAATTTTGAAGCTCTCAAATACGCACTCATTGATAATGATAACCGTGTTAGATCAAAAGAAAAACCTGAAATAAACAATGCCTTTATTAAATCTATTGCATTTGAAGGCGGCCTGCTTGACGGGAAAGAAATCAATTTCTCGCCGGAATTGAATAATTTTATCGGCATCAGGGGCAGCGGTAAATCATCAATCATTGAAATTCTCCGCTACACACTCGGAATTTCTTTGGGGAATCAGGCAAGCAAAAGAGAATATAAAAACGGCCTTATTGAGCACGTCCTGAAAAGCGGCGGCAAAGTCATTACTACTGTTGTAAATGAGCATAAAAAAGAATGTCGGATTGAAAAAATATACGGACAGAAAGAAGATATTTTTGAAAACGGTGTGCGAATAGATGCGCCAAATATAGATACAGTATTTAAAACCCCTGTTTACTTTGGGCAGAAAGATTTATCGAATGAACACATCGATTTTGAAGCAGACCTTGTTAAGAAACTTATTGGAAATAAACTTGAAGGGATGAAATCAGAGATAGCGAAGAAAATCGCGGCCATCGAGGACACGATCATCGCTTCAAAGAAACTGGACAATCTTGATGAACTAAAAAAGGAAATTGTCAGCAGCATTAAGACTGCTGAATATACTCTTAGACAATACAAAGAAAGAGGCGTGGAAAACAAGCTACGACAACAGAGCAGATTTGACTCCGACGTCAGACGATTTAATGATTCATTAAATGAAGTATCAAAATTTAAAGCCGAAATTGGGACCATTATAAATAATTTTTCACCTTTTTTTAACCAGACAACATTTAAATCAGAAGAAAATAAAGACATTTTTCTGGGAGCTGAAAACATATTTACACAACTCGCAATAGAATTTAATAAATTAAGCGATATAAAAACAAAAACAGAAAAGCATGAAGCCGCATTAAAAGAACTTTATAAAAAATTACAGGAAAAAAAGGAAAGTCTTAAGGAAGAATTCGCGAAGATAAAAAGGGAAATAGCGCTTCCGAATCTTAACCCCGATGAATTCCTTAAACTGAACCGCCAGATTGAAACATCCAAATTAAAACTGGTTGAAATCGAAAAATCAGAAAAGAAGAAAATTGAATATCAAACAACATTAAACAATAAAGTTTCAGAGTTGAATAACTTATGGCATGAAGAATATAAAATACTTGAAAAAGAAGTAAGCAGGATAAATGAATATGAAAATTCTCTTTCAATCTCCGTTGAGTATAAAGGCCGGAAAGACATTTTTGATGCAAAACTCAGGGAGATATTTAAGGGGACGGGAATAAGGGGAGCGACTTACGATAGCATTACATCACAATATAAAGATTTTATTGAAATATACAGGAATACTGAAAATTTGAATTCCTCATTGAATATCAGTGAAAACCTGTTAGCCGAGTATAAAAAAAGATTTTACGAAAATCTTTTGGATTTATTGACATTTCGTGTCGATGACAAATTTACAATTAAATATAATGACAAACCTCTGAAAGACCATTCTCTCGGACAACGGGCTACCGCCTTGATACTATTTCTTCTTGCGCAAAAAGAAACCGATGTTTTAATCATTGATCAGCCCGAAGATGATCTGGATAATCAGACCATATACGAAGATGTCATAAAAGAAATTAAATCTTTGAAAGGAAAAATGCAGTTTGTATTTGCTACGCATAACGCAAATATTCCTGTGCTTGGAGATAGCGAGAAAATAATTTCATGCAAGTATTCCGAATCGAAAATCGAAGTACATGACGGCACTATCGATAATCCTTCAACACAGAAGGAAATTGTGACAATTATGGAAGGCGGAGAAGAAGCTTTTAATCGAAGAAAGAATATCTATGAATTATGGAGTTTGAAGAAATGAATGCTATTGAACTGCTGGATATAATTAATTCTGGAGAAACAAGCCGGGTGCAATTTAAAGAAAAGATTACATCTGCTGACCAACTAGCTGCTGAAATGGTTGCTATGTCCAATTCACTTGGCGGTATGATACTGGTTGGCGTTAAGGATAAAACCGGTGAAATTGTGGGATTGAGTAATGCTGAACTACAGAAATATAATCAGCCAACACCATTGAACATCGGGAATATCGCAACTGATAAGGTAATACCCAATATTTATGTGACAACGGAAGTTGTTTCTATTGATAACGGCGATTCGAAAAAAATTTTGGTTATTTATATAAAAGAAGGAATAAACAAACCTTATAAAGATAGGAATCTGGATATTTGGGTAAAACAGGTGGATGGGAAAAGACGTGTTTCTGATAATGCGGAGATACTGCGCCTTTATCAGAGCAGCGCTAATTTATCGGCAGACGAAATGGAAGTTTATGGGACTTCTTTGGGTGATGTCAATAATGATAGGTTTGAACAATATTTTAAAAAAGAGTTTCAAAAAACAATCGAAGAAGAAGGGTTGACTTTTGAGCAGGCTCTTAAGAGAAAAAAAGTGATACGAAATGGAAAGTTGACTTTGGCTGGGGTATTGTTTTTTGGGAAAGAGCCACAGAATTATAAGCCGGCCTTCTGCATTAAGGCGGTATCTTTTTGGGGAAACAGCATCGGAGGAAACGAATATAGAGACAGTCGAGATATAATAGGAACAATTCCGGATATGTTTTATGAAGGGATAAAATTTTTTGATGTAAATTTAAAACACACGCAGCAGGGTCAAAACTTTAATTCACCGGGAATATTGGAAATTTCAAAAATAGCGCTTGAAGAACTGCTGCAAAATGCACTTCTACATCGGGATTATTTTAGAAACTCGCCGATACGTTTAATGATTTTTGATAACAGGGTTGAAATTATAAGCCCCGGCAAATTGCCTAATAATCTGACAGTTGAGGAAATTAAATATGGAAACCCGGTAATTAGGAATAACCAATTAGTTTCTTATGCCATACATATTTTACCATATAAAGGGCTTGGTTCCGGTATTAGACGAGCGTTGGAATCACAACCGGATATCCAGTTTTTTAATAACATTGAAGGAGAACAATTTATAGTTAAGATACCTAGGCCGGAGACAAGTAATTGAAACTCCATTTCGACCCTAATCAGGAATTCCAACGCGAGGCGATCAATTCCGTTGTCGGGATTTTTGAAGGACAACCATTAAATCGCAGCGATATGGATCTATTATTCGCCGATCCGCTTTTTCAGGAAGCGGGCATTGGCAACCGGCTGACGCTGGATGGTGATCAGATTCTCAAAAATGTCAATGCAGTGCAACAGGCCAACGGCCTTGCCGTTTCGAATCAGCTTGACGGCATGAATTTTTCCGTGGAAATGGAAACAGGCACAGGGAAAACCTATGTTTATCTGCGAGCGATCTATGAACTGAATAAAAAGTATGGATTCAAAAAATTCGTCATTGTTGTTCCGTCCATTGCCATCCGCGAGGGCGTACTGAAAAACCTGGAAATCACCTTTGATCATTTCCAGAATCTTTATGACAAGATGCCGGTCAACTTCGATGTTTACGATTCCAGGCGCGTCTCCAATCTGAGAAGCTTTGCTATTAACAATAACATTCAGATTCTGGTCATCAATATTGATTCCTTCGCCAAGGATGAAAACATCATCAATAAACCCAATGACCGGCTGACAGGCCTTAAGCCGGTTGAATTCATCCAGATGACAAAGCCAATTGTTATTGTGGACGAGCCGCAAAACATGGAAACGGAAATCAGAAAAAAAGCCATCGCCAATCTTAATCCGCTTTGCACGCTGCGCTATTCCGCCACGCATACGAACCGTTACAATATGGTTTACAGCCTTGATCCGGTCAAAGCTTATGATCTGGGGCTGGTCAAGCAAATAGAAGTCGATTCCATCGTCACGGAAAACGATTTTAATGAAGCATTTATCGCTTTGGAAAAGGTTACAGCGACAAAAACAAAAACATCAGCGAAAATCAAATTAGACGTCAATACAAATGACGGCGTCAGACGCAAAACAGTGACGGCGAAAGTCGGCGATGATTTATACGATTTATCCAACAGACGCGATATTTATAAAAGCGGTTACATCATCAACGGCATTGACGTGAGCGATGGTTTCATAGAGCTTGCCAATGGTGAAACTGTTTTTGTAGGCGACGCAAAAGGCGGCCTTACCGACGAGGTGATGAAAGTCCAATTAAGAAAGACGATTGAGGAACATTTCTTAAAAGAAAGAAAATTTCAAGACAAAGGCATCAAGGTGCTTTCACTTTTCTTTATCGACCGGGTGGCCAACTATCGCAGTTATGGCGCGGACGGCAATCCGGTCAAAGGAAAGTTTGCTCTCTGGTTTGAAGAAATATACAGGGAAATGTCCGGTAAAGGCTCTTATAAAGGGCTGCTGCCGTATCAGGCGGAAGAAGTCCACAACGGCTACTTCTCGCAGGATAAGAAAGGCAGCTGGAGCGACACAAAAGGCAATTCTCTGGCCGATGACGATACTTTTAAACTGATCATGAAGGATAAGGAAAGGCTGCTCGATATTAACGAACCTTTGCGTTTTATCTTCAGTCATTCCGCGTTGCGCGAAGGATGGGACAACCCCAACGTCTTTCAGATTTGCACGCTCAACGAAACGCATTCCGAACTGAAAAAAAGACAGGAAATAGGCCGGGGACTAAGGCTGGCAGTGAATCAGGAAGGTCTGCGTATCCAGGATACAAACATCAACAGACTCACGGTTATTGCCAATGAAGCTTATGAAGATTTTGCCCGGCAACTGCAAACTGAAATAGAGGAAGATTGCGGCGTGTCTTTTCAGGGCAGGATTAAGAACAAGCAAAAGCGGGCTGCTGTGAAATACCGTAAAGGCTTTGAGCTGGATGAAAAGTTCAGGAATATTTGGGACAAGATAAAATTTCAGACAACCTATAAAGTCGATTACGATTCGCAGGAACTGATCAAAAAAGCGGCCAAAGCAGTTAATCAGATGCCCGTAACCAAAAAAGCGATTATTAAAACGACCAAGACGGTCGTCGAATTCGATAAGACCGGCATCATAGCCGATATTAGAGCTTCATATAACATCACTATTGAAGGAAAGTTTCGCATACCGGATGTTCTGTTTTACATACAGGAAAGAACTGAATTGACACGCTCCACGGTGCTGGAAATTCTTTTACAGTCGGGTAGAACAGGCGAAATAATGATCAATCCTCAGCTCTTTCTCGATAATGCAGTTAATGTCATTAATGAAGCGTTGACCGAATTAATGATAGACGGGATCAAGTATGAAAAGATAGGCGCGAAAGAATATGAAATGCGGTTGTTTGAAGACTATGACATTCATGTCAATGATCTGACTTTTAAAGTTACAAAGAAAGATAAAACCATCTACAGCAACCTGGTGCCGCTTGATTCCAACGTGGAATATGCTTTTGCCAGGGATTGCGAAGAACGCGATGATATAGAATTCTACTTTAAACTGCCTTATTGGTTTAAAATCAACACACCAATCGGAACATATAATCCTGATTGGGCGTTAATAAAAAAGAATGAAAAAACAGTTTACTTTGTCGCGGAAACAAAATCCACCGGTCAGGAATTAAGAACATCCGAAAAACAAAAAATAAAATGCGGTCATGCGCATTTTAACGAATTTGAAGAGATAAAATTCAAGCAGGTTGCCAATGTGAGTGATTTGGATTGAAACTATCCAAGAAAGTCGAGCTTTTATTATTTGCAAACAATTCTAATCAAGCAAACCTGATTTTCTCCAGACCAGGCATGGCTATTTATTTTCCCGAAATTTTGCGGGTGGTTAATGGAGCGGTCTTGCCATAGGAATTTCCAGCCGGTTCTTTGTCGCGTCCTCTTTCTGCGATAACAAGTTTGGAACCGGGACGTTTTTTACGGGCATATCGGATAAGGGTGTGGATCAAACCCTTATGAAATCTGCCTTTTTCCGATTCATCAAGCAAGAGGTCTATGGCGGCCCTGAGCGAAAATGGACTTTTTCTATATGGACGCTCTGATATCAGCGCATCCAGAGTGTCAACTATGCCTATCAGATGAGAATATTTATTGAGCCTCTTGATGCCCAGCGGATAACCCGACCCGTCAAGTCTCTCATGATGTTGGAACGAAGAGAATGCAACAGCTTTACAGTCCTTGCCGAAATAATAATGCAAAAGAACGTATCCTATCAATGGATGTGTTTTTATTATGCGGCGTTCATCTATTGTAATAGGTGAACGTTTATTCAGAATACTCAGAGGTATGCGCGACTTCCCCAGGTCGTGAAACAGGCTCATGCGCAGGGCCATGTCCGGGGCATATTTATTTTTTAGTGAGTGGTCCAAGGCTATTTTAGCAGCCAAAACGGCAATAGTCAGACTATGGTTATACGTATATGGCGACACCTCTTTCATATACGCGAGTTCGGTCAAGATCTTGTCAGGCATTTTTATGCGGCGTATATAACTTATTATCTTCAGATTAATTTCATGCGGATATAATATATCTGAATAACGTTTATCTTTGAAGGTATGAATCCAGTCCGTGAAGATCGGGGTGTTTTTTATCGGGACATAGCGTATTTTTCCGGATGAACCGGCAATATTCTTCAGAGTTCTGATGTTGATGATAGTGCCGGCTTGAACAAGCAGTTTTTTATCAATGCTATATAGATTTTTTTCAAGATGCATGAAGGCCGTCCCGAGAGAATAAAAATTTTACTCAACCTCTATTTTTTTGGTGCGGGGATTTTGAACTTTCCATCCACTGTTTGATGCGGTTGGCATCACCGTAACGGGTCAATTTCCCCTGAGCGTCAAGAAGCACGATCAGCACAGAACGTTTGGCCACCTGAGATTGCATAACAAGGCATCGACCGGCCTCGTCTATGAAGCCTGTCTTAGAAAGGCCTATTTGCCATCGGGGATTTCCGACCAGACGATTGGTATTATGGAATTGAAGTATGCGTCGGCCTGCACGAATGGATGTTTCTTTACAGGTGGTGTATTCCCGGATAATGCTATATTGATACGCTGCATCAACCATCCGCGCCAAATCCTTGGCGGAAGAGACATTGCCGCAGTGAATACCGGCGGGATCTATGAAGCGTGTATCGTTGAGCCCCAGCGATTTGGCTTTGGCATTCATTGCAGAAGTGAAAGCGTGGAGACCGCCCGGATATGTCCGTCCCAAAGCATGGGCAGCACGATTTTCAGAAGCCATTAAAGCCAAAAGCAACGCATCCCCGCGCGTGATGCGTGTGTTAACAGGCAATCGAGAGCGGCTGTGGCGAATAGTGTCTACGTCTTCAGATTCGATAGTGATTGATTCCTCAAGATCCAGTTTTGCATCCAGCACTATCATTGCTGTCATGAGCTTGGTAATGGAGGCAATGGGCATGATTGCTTCTGCTTGTTTCTGCACAAAACATTCCCCTGTAAGCTGATCCTCCACCAGTGCGGAGGCGGAGTGCAAAACGAGATTACGGGAAGACTGGAAAGCCTTAACTTGCGAATATTTTGAATGGCCAGCGGGGATTTTCGATGCATCTGAAAATCCTACTATTCCCGGAAACAAAAGTATCGCGCTACTTAAAAAGATTACTATTCTTAAAAAATACCTGTATTCCATGCTCTTTTTAAAAAACCATTTTATTATTTTTTCTAAGATCATCAGTATCACATATCTCGCTATAGTTCATCTATTTTTTTAGTGTTGGTTTTAGTCGCTGTCCAGAAAATTTATGCGACAGATTTATCGAGCGCAGAACAAACATAAAAGGGATAAAATAACCAATATATGTATAGTAATGACACCAAATTTATGACGCTGATAGAATTCGTTTGCCTTTTGAATCCGCTCCAGTCCGCCGCACAATCGCCGGAAACGCTCAAGGCCTTTGTATTTTTTATCGTTGTCCGAGGCAAAATCGTTTTGAAAAGCAAACATGGGGTAAACGGCGTAGAGGTCATCTTGCAGCGGACGAAAAATCGTATCAATAACAATTCCCTGCCAGGGCTGATAAGCCAGCGTTGCCGCATAAGACCTGTTTAAAGCGTAGGCGTGCGCCAGGCTTTGGTATCTGACTTTTTGGATGAATGGATTATTTGTTTTACGGCTGGAGCGGATTAACGCTCCCAAAAGCAGCACTTTCCAATTGGGATTTTCCGCTAGAAATTGAGTGCATTGATTGAAGTGCTCTGCCTCAAAGCGGTCAAAAATAACGTCGTCTTCAAAAACGATGATGCTCTCCGCGCCAGCCTCCAATCCTTTTCGCAGACAGGTCATGTGCGATTCATACATGCCTTGTTCGATATTAAAGGGATGAGGTTTAACAAGAACGAATTCAACTTTTCCTGTCAAGCCCACTTTGGCAAACGAATTTGCAGCGGCTTGCCGCCGGTCTGCGCGCTCTTCCAGAGAGATGCAGTAGATACGATCAAAAAAATCCCAGCCAGTGGCTTCTTTTTGCACGGTATCCTCAATCAATCGCATTTTACTTTACAGGATGTTTTTATAATATTAGTATCGAGGCCGTGTCAAGAAAATGAAAATCAAAACGAATCTATCTAAAAGGATTTTGTTGTGCGAAAGAAAATAGCCCAATACCTTGCCGGAAAAAAATTTATCCAAAAGATAATGGAGACTCCGGCGGATCTCCGTGAATTCCAAGAACGTCCTACACCGCGGTTGATTACCGGATTGGTATTGATGGTTTTGAGCTTTATCATGGGTTGGCCAACGGTGGCCGCTCTGAGCGTTCTGGCCGTCTGGTTTCAGGAACCGCTGATCGCTGTCATCGGCTGTCCGGCGACCTACGCTCTTTCCTACGTTATCTTTATTGTCGGCGCATGGCTTTCACACGCACCCCACTACATGGGTGTTCTGGCGAGATACACCTTACAATCTTTTCTCAGAAAATTACTCGCCTGAACTTTACATGTGCCGTACCATCCACCACGGCGGAAATATGCAAGGAGATTACTTTTTACCGCCCAGACTTCAAAGAGGGTATCGATTGTCAGATCATGATTTTTGATTGTACCGGGTTATGTAGTCAGTTCTCCATAACCGCACCTCCATGTCGATTATATATCATAGGGTCATCTTGATTGCAAACAGGAATTAACACTTCTGCGCCGAGAACTATTGTCGTGTCAATCCAGAAATGTCATTTCGACCGCAGGGAGAAATCTAAGATTTCTCAGTTGTGAAGGCTCCTTCGAAATGACAGAGTATCGTTGACATGACACTATGTTGACTATTAGCAGTTGTATGATTGCCGGAACTTTTTTTATTCTGAAAGAACTGGAAGACTCATTAATAGTGGGAACCTATAACAAAGACTCACATCCTGGAGAGGACGCAGGTTAGAATTTTTTAAAAGGGGCTAACCATAAATGGCTAACCCCTTTTAAAATTGGTGCGCCCAGCAAGATTCGAACTTGCGGCATCCAGATTCGTAGTCTGGCGCTCTATCCAGCTGAGCCATGGGCGCTAAATATGCTGATTAAATTTGCGGTGACTTCCATAGCACAGCAATGAAAGCAACACAATTTTTAAAAAACTGGCGGAGAGAGCGGGATTTGTCCGGCATGCGCCGGACACCCGAAGTATGCCGGGTGAACCCGATCCAAACATAAACTTCGCCTGTATTGTAATGGCGGAGAGAGCGGGATTTGAACCCGCGGTACACCTTTAAAGGGCGTACAATCGCTTAGCAGGCGATCGCTTTCGGCCACTCAGCCATCTCTCCGTTTTTTATTCGGGCCGATATTTATTATTTGTAATCCTTAACGGATTTCACAATTTGGCGGAGGGAGCAGGATTCGCCCGGCATACGCCGGGCGTCCGGCAGGGAACCCCGGCGTATGCCTGGGTATGCCGGACGAACCCGCATGATATCCTGTCCGTACCGCTTCTAATTTTCTGGCGGAGGGAGCAGGATTCGAACCCGCGAGACTTTCATCCAACGGTTTTCAAGACCGCCGCCATCGACCACTCGGCCATCCCTCCATTTATTTTATCATACTTTCAATGATTCGTTTTTTAATATCTTTTCTGCCATCACTGCTTTTTAAATATTCTTCTCTTCTCGCTGTTTCCTCTTTTGTGTTATAGGCTTCATAACACAATAACTTCATTGGTAACCGGTGTTTTGTAGATTCTACATTTCCTCTTAGATGTTCTGAAAATCTTCTTTCAATATTGCCCGTCATCCCAACATAAAATTCTTTGTCCAGTTCGCTCTGCAATATATAAACGTAATACATCATCAAAGACCAATTGAAGGTTTCGCCCGGTTCTTACCGGGCGCCCGGCGTATGCCGGGTCAAGACCGCCGCCATAGACCACTCGGCCATCCCTCCATAAATAACATATTTCCTTTAAGATTGCTTCTTAAGGAGTAATTCGTTCCAGTCCTCTCATATAGGGACGCAAAGCTTCCGGTATGATAACACTTCCATCAGCCTGCTGATAATTTTCCAGTATCGCCACAACAGTTCTGCCGACAGCAAGACCGGATCCATTTAATGTATGTACAAACTCAACCTTACCGCTTTCTTTTCGACGAAACCGAATAGATGCGCGGCGCGCCTGAAAATCTTCAAAATTGCTGCATGAAGAAATTTCCCGATACGTATTTTGTCCCGGCATCCAGGCTTCCACATCATAAGTCTTGGCTGAAGAAAACCCCAGATCAGCCGTGCAAAGGCAAACAGTGCGATAAGCAATTCCTAGTTTTTTAAGAACTTCTTCCGCATTGGCAGTCAGTTTTTCCAACTCGTCATAAGAAGTTTCCGGCCGGGAAAACTTCACCATTTCCACTTTATTGAACTGATGCTGACGGATCAATCCCCGTGTATCTTTGCCGTAGGATCCGGCTTCCGAACGGAAACAGGGAGAATAAGCTACTAAATAAACAGGCAGCTTCTCTTCTTCCAGAATTTCTTCGCGGTAAATATTGGTTACCGGAACTTCCGCTGTCGGAATCAGATAATATTCCATACCTTCAATTTTAAAAAGATCTTCCTTAAATTTCGGCAACTGACCGGTACCGGTCATGCTTTCGGCATTGACCATAAAAGGTGTCAACACTTCCGTGTAACCGTGCTTTTCCGTATGCAAATCCAGCATAAAATTGAACAGCGCTCTCTCAAGCTGAGCCCCTGCACCTCGATAAACTGTAAAACGTGCTCCGGTTATTTTTGCACCACGCGCGAAATCCAGAATATTCAAGCTTTCGCCAAGTTCAAAATGCTGTTTGGGTTCAAAACTGAAAACCGGTTTTTCACCCCAGGTACGCACAACCGGATTATCTTCGGAGCTCAGGCCCTGCGGAACAGATTCATGCTGAATATTCGGTACAATCATGACAAAAGAATTAAGTTCTTCTTCCGTCACTTTAAGACTTTCGTCATATTCTTTTATCTTTGTCGAAACGTCTCCCATCTTCTCGATAAGAGCCGAGGCGTCCTCTTTCTTTTTCTTGAGTTCGCCAACTTGCTTAGAAACACTATTGCGCTCATTGCGAAGCGTTTCCACCGCCTGCAAAATGTCGCGTCTCTTCGAGTCCAGAGCCAAAAATCGATCAAAATCTATTTTCTGACCGCGTTCATCCATTTTTTTACGGACAAGATCGATATTTTGTCTTAAATACTTAATATCTAACATACTTAACCTTTTGAATCTTTTGCTGGTTTTACCGGCCAAGACTGGTTTTCCTATCATTTTGGAATCTTGAAGTCAATGATTTTGTCTGAGGGGCTTATATTATGAACTGGTTAATTTCCTTTTGACCATATTGACAACAGCATGCATTTCCGGGCTTTTCATAAAAAAAGCACAGATAAAGAAAACGACGGCCCCTATAATAATGGAAGTCGTAAGATACAGTAATCTTATTTTAAATGCGGCATAAGTATTCCAGGGATTTAGTAAATCAAAAAGAAAGATCGCCGCCAGCATAAAAAGAGTTGATATTATAATTTTAAAAATTGATACAAAAAAAGAGCGGTCGAGATATATCCCAATTTTTCTTTTTAAGACAAAAGCCAGGACAAGGACATTGACGGAGGCTGCAATTGAACCAGCCAGAGCAATACCACTATGCTTTAAAGGATACATCAAGGCAAGGGCAGCCAGCACATTCACTATCAATGTAACAATGGCAGCTTTGAGTGGCCATTTGGAATCCTGCAGGGAATAGAAAGAAGAAACAAATACGCGGATGGTTGCAAAAGCCCAAAGACCAAGCGCGTAACACAATAAAGCCTGACTTGTATAAACGGCGGCTCGAGTATCAAAAGCGCCACGTTGAAACAAGACGGAAATAATCGGCAGGTTCAGAGCCATTAAAGCGACCATGGCCGGAATGGTTAAAAAAAGCATCAGGCGCAGAGAAAAAGAAATGCTCGATTTTAATTCATCAATTTTACCGGCAGCAACATGACTGGAAAAACTGGGCAAAGCCGCCGTTCCAATGGCAATGGCAAATACTCCCAGTGGCAATTCCATAACTCTGTCGGCATAAAAAAGATAGGTTACAGAACCGCCCGGAAGCAATGAAGCCAAAACAGTCCCAACAACAACATTGATAGTCGTTACACCGGCACCCAGGATGGCCGGAATCATTAACAGGCCTATCTGTTTAATTCCAGGATGGTGCAGGTTTACTATAAGTTTCAGTTTGAAACCGAAATTCCTTAAAAAAGGCCACTGCAAGGCCAGTTGCAGAAAACCTCCAATCAGGACTCCCACTGCCAAAGCTGTAATAGGTTCGGCAAAAAAGGGACGCAAAGTAAACGCCGCCGCAATCATGGCAATGTTTAACATTACCGGAGAGAGCGCAGGTGCCGCAAAATGTCTGAATGAATTTAAAATGCCCATGCATAAAGCGACAAGCGCAACAAAAAATATATAAGGAAACATCAGACGGTTCAAGAAAACAGCCAGTGAAAACTTCTGAGGATCGGAAATGAAACCGGGAGCGATTACTCCGACAATCAGAGGAGAGAAGAGAATGCCCAACACCGATACAACGACTAAAATTATGGAAAGGATGGTAAAAGCATTGTTAGCCAGTTCGATGGCTTCCTCTTTTGTTTTTTTCTGGAGGTACTCGGTAAAAACAGGAACAAAGGAAATGGTTAGAGATCCCTCACCCAGCAGACGTCTGAGCATGTTCGGAATTCGAAAAGCCACCCAGAACGCGTCAGTCATCCAATTAGCGCCAAAAAAAGCGGCGATAACAATATCTCTCAGCATTCCAGAAATACGGCTGACCATCGTTGCCGCACCCACAATTCCGGCAGCTTTGGCGACTTTGGCGTTTTCCGAATTTTTTGTTTTTTCCATAATGAGTTAGCTTAATACAACATGTTGCCCTTATAGCACTATAAGGAATGAATTACGACGTGATAATCTAATTGGTTTTGCAGATATTATTTATTTTCGTTTCCAATTCCACCTTACTTATATCTTTAACCATAATTGTTTTTTTTCGTGATTTCGCGCCGGAAGCTATTTCCAACTGGCTTTTCTTTAGTCCCAGTTCTTTGGCTAATAATTTTATGCAAGCCTCGTTGGCCGCTCCTTCTACAGGTGGCACGGTAACCTTGACTTTTAAAGCGCCTTCCTGCACACCCACTATTTCTACACGGGAAGCGTGCGGGATTACGTGAATATCAAAAGTCAGGCCTTTTTTTGACTCTCTCAAAAAAACCATATCAGTCAAAGGAATTTTCCTTTCTCAAAGAATTAGAGATGACTGGCCAGTTGAATAATAGTTTCCACAAGAAAATATTTTAAAAAGACAATCGCCAGGATAACTATAATAGGTGAAATATCGATCCCTACATTGCGCATAGGTAATTTTCTGCGAATAGGTTGCAGAACCGGTTCGGTAACACGATACAAAAAGACCACGATCTGATTATAGGGATCAGGATTAACCCATGATATCACGGCACGGAAAATAATAATCCACATGTACAGGGTTAGAACAATATCAATGACTTTCGCCAGCGCAATAATTAAATTACTTAAAACAAACATTAAAACCTCTCTAATCGATTGGTGTTCAGTCTTTTCTGTTAACTACCGCTGAAATTGATGCAGCGAATTTATCCAGAAACATATTAAACTCGTCCGGTCTTTCCAACATGACCATGTGACCGGCGCCGGTAACTATTTCCAGCCTTGCTCCATTAATGTTTGCGGCAAGTTGACGGGAAAAATCCGGCGGTGTCATTTTATCTTCTGCTCCACAGATGATACAAGCAGGCACGTTGATTTTACATATTTCTTCAGTCAAGTCCAGGTTATTGCACGCCACAAGATCTCCATATAAAATATCAACTTTTGATTGGGTAATGCTTCTTCGCAGCGGGTCGGATAATTTGGCGCGGTTTTCCTTAGCCAGTGAATGTGCTATGAGCACAGTATTTTTCAAGTCGAGGATATCCAGTAATTTCCTTATCCAAAGACAGTAGGCCTTCACATCTGACTCTCCGCTGCCACCGGAGTGGCCATGCCCGGGAAGATCAAGTGCAACTATGTTATATTTTTTATGCAGTCGGGCATATTGATGCGACCAGGCGGTATGATCACTGCCGGAACCATGAATAAAGAAAAGGCTTTGTTTGTGTGCATCAAAATCGACAGCACTTACCCAGCAAGCAATTTTTACCGATTCAACATCAGAAAATTTTAACATATTTACTTTATCCTTTAAAAACTAAGTATCATAAAAGCGAATTTTTGTGCAATGGAAGAATCACCTATGAAAAAACTTGACCGGATTTGTGTTAACAAGATAAAAGGAGGAAATGACGGAATAATTATTGTGGAGGAATTAGACTATGTTCAAAGGTAAGAGGGTAGCAATCATTGGCGGCGGGAAAATGGGAAGTATCATTGCCGAAGGTTTAATTGCGCAGAAAATTGTTCCCGCTAAAAATATCATTGTTACGGACATTGACGCCGCAAGGCTTAAATCACTCCGTTCTTCTTTAAAATTAAAAGTTTCTCATGATAATGAAAAAACCGTCAAAGATGCGGATATAATAATACTTGCCGTTAAACCGCAAAATATGGCCGCAACACTCCAGGGAATAAGCCCCGCTATTAATAAATCAAAAATAGTGATTTCCATTGCTGCAGGAATCACAACAAATTTTATTGAAAAATTCTTCACCAAAGGAGTTCGGGTTATCAGGGTAATGCCCAATACACCGGCGCTTATTGGCGAGGGAGCAACGGCCGTGGCCAAAGGAAGCTGCGCCAAGAAAAGCGATGTCAAATTGGCGCATGCTATTTTTAATGCCGTCGGCATCAGCGTTGAAGTCGAGGAAGCTCTCATCGATGCGGTAACCGGCCTGAGCGGCAGCGGTCCAGCTTATTGTTTTTTGATAATTGAAGCGCTTATCGACGCCGGAGAACAAATGGGTCTGCCGCGGGATTTGGCTGCAAAACTTGCCATGCAAACCATGCTGGGAGCCGCCCGCCTCTGTATCCACAGCGATAAACAGCCGGCGCAATTAAGGGAGATGGTTACATCGCCCGGAGGCACTACAGTTGCCGGGCTCAAAGCGCTGGAAGAAGGGAAAATCCGGTCAACCATTATTTCCGCCGTCAAAGCAGCGACAAAAAGATCTAAAGAATTAGCCAGCGGTAAATAATGGCGATTTTATTTCCTACTCTTCATCTTTTCTGTTTGTTTCTGTTTCACTAATATGATCTTCCGGCTCATCCTGTTTTGAAGTAACAATACTTTCTTCAGGCTTAGCCGGTTCAATTATAAAAGGACTTGATTTCGCCGGAGCATTTTCCGCTGCCGGCAAATTATCTTCCTCGTGAACTTCCTGAACAATCGCCGATGCGCCATTCATTACCGGAGAGGTTTCCGTTGACGCTTCCGTCGGTTTTCTCTTCTTGTGCCGTGGTCTTCGGCGGTTTTTCTTTTTAGTATGTTTCTCGCCGTTTGCCGAAACTTTTTCCTCAATGTTCGAACTTGAAGCCTCTTGAACTTCTGCATCCTTTGTTTCTTCCGAATGGTCCTGATCATCAACATGCTCTCTGGCTATTTGCCGTATTTCCACATTATCCCAGGGTATTTCCGCGCTACCGGCAATATTCAAAGCAATATCGAACTCCGATTCCAAATCCAGCAGTTCGCTTCTTTTACGGTTAAGAATGTAATCGGCTATTTCGTGGGGCAAGATTATTTTCAATTCGGAATAAATTCCCTTGACGGCTTCCGATTCAATCTTACGAAATGCCCCCAGCGCAGCAGCTTCCAGAGATTGACGCAAACCGCTCCCTTTACAGAAAGGACATTTCGTGTAACTGATTTCCTGAATTGTCGACTGTTTCTTTTGCCGGGATAATTCGAGTATCCCGAATTTAGAAATACGCGAGAGCTGGATTCTGGCTTTATCTATACTAAGCGCTGTTTTGAAAGATTTCTCCACTTCGGCAATATGTTTTTTGTCCATCATGTCAATAAAATCGATGACAATCAATCCGCCTAAGTCCCGTAACCGCAGTTGCCTGGCAATCTCCTCGCTGGCTTCAATGTTTGTTTTAAAGGCTGTCTCTTCAATATTTTTCTTATTGGAAGCGCGCCCGGAATTAACATCAATCGTAATCATAGCTTCTGTCGGATTGATAACAATGTGTCCGCCGGATTTAAGGTCTACGCGTTCCTGATAAATAACGCGTATTTGGTCTTCCAAATGATAATTGTCAAAAAGAGGTGTTTTTTCTTTGTAATGTTTGAGTATTCTTATATAACGTGGAGAAATAGCTCTCAAATAAGCTTGCATTTTGCGGAAAGTTTCCAGATCATCAACAAGAATTTCGTCAATTTCCGATGTAAGGTAATCGCGCAAACTGCGTACGCCGAAATCTGTTTCCTGGTAAATCATGGAAGTTTTACCAAGACTGCCTGCTTTTTTATTGATTTCTTTCCAGAGACGCACGAGATGTTGATAGTCACGGGCAATCTCCTGCTTTGTCCGGTTGAATCCCGCCGTTCTGACAATAAATCCCATACTCTCAGGGATTTTAATTTGTTTCATTATATTTTTTATTTTCTGCCGGTCTTCTTCATCTTCAACTTTGCGGGAAATTCCACTGCCGGGTTTGTTGGGAAGTAAAACCAGATATCTGCCGGGAAGAGAAACATAAGAGGTAAGAAGGGCCCCTTTGTTGCCAATCGCTTCTCTAACAGCCTGAACGATTATTTCATTTCCAGCCTTCAGAACAGGCCGGCTATGGTCCTGGCCGTTTTCCTGTTGGGTTAAATATTCAGGATTGACATCCTTAAGCGGGAGGAAACCATCTTTAGAGCCTCCGTAATCAACGAAGGCTGCCTGAAGGCCGCGTTCAACTTTAAGAACTTTACCTTTATAAATGTTGCCGGTAATTGGTTCTCTCGTCGGCATTTCGATGTTGAAATCAACTAAAATGCCTTTTTCGTTAACCGTAGCCATCCGCATCTGTTCTTTGTGAACAGCGTTAACTAGCATAATGTGCTTCATAAATGTCCTTTTTGGCTGGCTGATATTTCTGCACGTGTACAAGCGCCAATAGACTTTTTGAGAGTCTATTTATAAAATACCGCTCAACCTGTTATATTTATAGAAAGGCGCTTATATCGCCTTTTCCTATTCTTATAATTTCTATGTTGTCATCAACCAAACTGATGACGCTCGATGGTTGCGGCATAATAATACCACCATCAATAATTAAGTCAACCACACGGCCGAAGTATTCTTTGATCACAGAGGGATCACCCAGTGTTTCGCCCTGGTCTGTTTTCACACTGGTGCTGATTATCGGCTGACCGAGTTCTTTGACCAGCGAAAGACAAATCTGATTGTCCGGAACTCTTATACCCGTTGTTGACCGTTTCGGCAAAATAATTTTTGGCACCAGACGCGAGGCTTCCAGAATAAAAGTATAAGCCCCCGGTAAAAGTCTTTTCATTGTTTTATAGGCATAATCGGTAACCTTGGCGTATTCGCTGATGTGTTTCAGATCGGAGCAGACAAAACTCAGGGGTTGTTTTCTGTTTCTTTTTTTTAATTCGTATATTTTTTCAATACCTTTTTTATTCGACAAATCACAGCCCAATCCGTAGACCGTATCGGTAGGATAGATTATTATCCCGCCATCACGCAGAATATCCACGGCTTTTTTAATAAGCCGCATTTGCGGATTCTGGCCGTTGATGGACAGCAACATTTTTTAACTTCCTATTGTTTATTGCTTTTACGAAAGGTGTATATCAAGAAACAGACACTTTCGCAACGACAGCTTTGAAATGAAAAGGATTTAACCATCACAGCCAATGAGTCTGTGTAGCAATTACTTTTCCTGTCATTAGGTGCGTGTCCCCCGCTGGCGGGGGATTAAGGGGGTGGATTTGTTAGGCTTGAACGACAACAAGGAATTTACCCTCAATGAAAAAGCGCTTGCACAAGACGCCACACGGGATGGCTATTTCGGCGTGGTTACGAATGTCATGGACCTGGATGCGAAAGAAATTGTTGAAAGCTACAAGACATTGTGGATTGTGGAAGATGCGTTTGGCGAGGTCAAAGGAACGCTACGAGCCCGGCCTATTTTTCATTAGACCGATCCGCGCATCGTGGGACATCTCACCTTGTGTTTTATCGCTTACTATTGCGAGTCGCTGATGACCAAAGCGCTAATCGGTTTCCAGTGGTTAGTTTTATCAGCTCCGAAGATTATCGTTCCGTGGTCAATCAGATGCAGTAATTCCCATTTAGTCAGAAACATCTGGAAATCAACAATCAGACGATTGAAAGCACTGAAAGAATGATAGACTGAAAGAATGATAGGAGGAAATGTATTCCTTAATTCTTTTGTAATTAGTTGTGTTCACTTCCCGATCGTCTATCAGGCTATTGACGGCACGGAAAGCAATTGTTTCCGCTTTATCGTAAGCATCTTTCTTGTCAAGTACCTCTCCTGCTTATTTTTCATAACCAAATTTTGATGAAGTCGTAAAAAGTCGAAAAACCGTCATACCGGTGAAGGCCGGTATCCAGAACCTATTGAAATAACTGGATTCCCGCCTTCGCGGGAATGACAAAAAAGGGCAAAAGCGACTTTTTACGAGACCATCAATTTTATGTCAAAATATTTGTAGCCGTTATCTTGCGGATTGATCGGGTATTGCGACCTTCAGGTTAGATCAATCCCTACAACAACGATTCTAGGGCGGGCACCCCGTGCACGCCGATTATTATTTATTTTCGGCGCGTTCAGGAAACGCGTCCTGGTGTGCCCGGCATGGGCGCGAACTATCAGAATGAAAGGAGTCTGACGGAGCCGACAGCGGCAACCGTAGCCGAACGGCAAGGGGGAACCCGCAAGGGGAAGCTGGAAGAAGCCGAAGGCAGGCTATTGCCAGAAGCGCGAGCCTCCAGGAGCCGCAGGGCGCGACAACACCGGTCACCACCCTTCGGGCGCAGAGAAGCCCAAGGGTGAAGCCCGTCAAGCACGACAGCGTTGGAAGGCAAGTGGAAGGCGACACGAAAGCCGGAAAGAAAGCGATGTACGATCATCGCCGAGTCTTCAGAAAGCCCTGTCAAACGCAACCCTGCGTCGATATGGCTTTCTGCTGCCGTCAGAGGCTTTCGGATAAACCGATGTACCTAATCGCCGGATGCGGAAAACCGCATGTCCGGTGGTGTGGGAGGGTCATGGGGCGCAATCCCCGCGACTCGACCCGATCACGCTGCTCACTGCCGCCGCGTTATCCTTTGAATTCAAGTTGGTTTTCGCGCTTTGAGGCGAATGTTTTGGTGCCCACACGAAAATAACATTTTCTTTCATCCTGTTTTGTGGTATAGAATAAAGCATCAAATTTAATACCAGAAAGGATGTGAATTATAATGTCTTTGAGCATATCTGAAGATATCAAGACGGTTTCCGACTTAAAAAAGAAAACGAATGAAATTTTCAAACAACTGCACCATACGGGACGTCCCATTGTTGTAACAGTTAACGGCAAGCCTGACGCCATTTTAATGGACGTAAATGTTTTTGAAAAAAAGATGAAAGCGCTTAATCTCGGATTGCTGCTGGCGCAGGCGGAAAAAGATGTCAAAGACGGCCGCACGAAGGATGCCCGGATTTTCTTAAAGGAGATTAAGAAAAGTGCCAAAATTTCGAGTTGAAATTACCGGGACTGCCCAATCGGATATTTGGGGCATATTTCATTATATCTCTGCCGATAACCAAACGGCGGCAATTAATCTCATCCAGGAAATTGAAAGACAAATTAATTCCTTGGAAATATTTCCCTTAAGAGGCCCGGTCATTCCCGAATCTTTTGAACTGGGTGTAGAATACCGCCACATCATTTATGGTCATTATAGAACCGTCTTCAAAGTTGATCACTCCAGAGTCATTATTATGCGAGTTATTCATGGCGCTCGCTTGATGAATATGGATATTTTTGAAAAAATCCCGGTACCGAACAGGAAAATAACGAAAGAAAACGGATATGAAGGCCAAAGCCTTCGATAGTCTCGACATGGATACAACTTGTTGACAACTTTTAAAATTAGTTTACAATAAAGTTGTCAACAATAATTACAGAGAAAATATATGGAAATGAGAACTCTTATCCTCAATACAATCAAGAAACAGGGGCAGGTGACTACCGCTGATATCGTGGACCAAACAGGGCTTTCGCGGGCTTACGCTCAGAGGTTTCTGAAAAACCTTGCTGATGAAGGCGTTATTGTTTTGATGGGTAAGGCAAATCAGGCCCACTATATTATGCCTTCGCCAAAAGGTTCAAGCATTGCGAAACCTTTAAGGGTTCACCGGATCATGCTCAACAAGGATTTGGCCGAGGATAAGGTGTTGCGTCGAATCAAAGAAGAAAGCGCAATCTTCCAAGGCGTTGCCGCTAACGTTTCTTCCATTATCGATTACGCTTTTACCGAGATGCTCAACAACGCGATTGAGCATTCTACTTCGGAAAAGATAGACTTGGTCATTATGAAAACCGCGACAGATATCCGGTTTACGGTGGCGGATCGGGGTGTCGGCATATTTAACAATATTATGAAAATAAAGCGTCTGCACACAACGATTGAAGCCATTCAGGACCTGCTCAAAGGAAAAGAAACTACCGCGCCTGATGCCCACAGCGGCGAAGGCATATTCTTTACGTCCAAAATCGCTGATCGTTTGATCATTAAGAGTTTTGAGAAGAAGCTCGTTTTTGACAATATCGGGCAGGACATTTATATAAAAGATGTCCAATCCGTGAAAGGAACAAAGGTTGATTTTGTCCTGGATTTAAAATCGAAAAAGAAACTGGCTGATCTTTTCAATAAGTACACGGATGATTCCTTCCAATTCAGCAAAACCGGGGTGAAGGTGAAGCTGTATCATCAGGATGTGGATTATGTTTCAAGATCGCAAGCACGGAGACTTCTGGCAGGTCTGGAAAAATTCAAGACGATTGAACTCGATTTCAAAGACATTAAAACCCTCGGGCAAGCCTTTGCCGATGAGGTATTCCGAATCTGGCAATCTACGCGCAAAGATGTTAAGTTTGTCGTTAAAAACGCCAACGAAAACGTAATGATTATGATTAAACGTGCGCAATCATAGGTTACAACTTGTTGACAACTTCTAAAATCAATATTTAAAAAAGTTGTCAACCATTTTATTTCTTTTTCAAGAAATCATTAGGCGTAATACCGGCTTCTCTTAAAATTGCTCTTGATGTGAATTTTTATTATTTGTTCCATAGCTGCCTTTATGTTTATTCAGACACAACAATATAATAATGTTGTTTGCCTTGTTAAGTTTCAGATCGTAGTTCTACTATTTTTGTCATTGCCCGGCAGCGACCGGGCAATCCAGTTTCATCCGGCATGCGCCGGACTAAAGGACCGTAGTCCTACTATTTTTGTCATTGCCCGGCAGCGACCGGGCAATCCAGTTTCAT
>WOYI011342222.1_pt1 | contig 43043 bp, 34 predicted proteins | sample 6423411 | NCBI WGS metagenome assembly WOYI01 (sample SAMN13441803, study PRJNA592873) | oil field metagenome | biome: oil field; feature: oil-well bore; material: oil-contaminated soil; isolation source: oil-contaminated soil from oil-well borehole | place: Germany: Wietze | collected 2016-10-18 ... | reverse complement strand
ACAACTCCCCAACATGTGACCCATGTGATCAATGGGCACAAAGAAAATTCTGAGACCAAAAATCGCTGACACGCAGGCACTTCCGCATTCATCTTGCTGACTGGAACGTAGCGACTCCGGCGGGCGCTATCGTGCGACACATGAGCAACACGGATCTGGTCGAAGCCACCGCGACCGCGGGAGCGGCCATGGAGCAAGCGGTGGCGGTGTTCATGCTGCACCCGCAGACATACGGCGAAAGCGTCGCTGCCGGCTATCGGAATCCGCTGGCCGGGTACGTCGCCGGTCGGGGCGGGGTGCTGGGTGAGGCCACCGGTGCAACGGTCAGTGCAGTTTTCGCCGTTTTCGAACCCACCGGCCTGTCGGCCATGTGGGACGAGGGTGTCGCCGTGCGTGGCGCCGCCGGCGCGTCCCAGGTGTATTGGGATCAGGCCGCGGAGTTCGGTCGCAAATACCTGGCCGGCGCGGATGGGCCGGACCGTATCGCGGCACTGGGGGAGAAGCTCATCGCAGTGGCGCCCACCGCGGCATCACCGTTGTTCGCGGGCTGGCGGGCCATGCCGCTGGCCGACGATGCGCCCGCCCGGGCATTGCAGGTGATGTTCGTGTTGCGGGAGCTTCGCGCTGGACTGCACTTTAATGCGCTCAGTCTCTCGGGTGTCACACCCGTCGAGGCGCACATGCTCAACAAAGGTCCGCGATACGCGGCCATGTTCGGGTGGCCAGAACCGTTCGCAGACGGAGCGGACAAGAAGGACCGCTACGCGGAGATCGAGCAGGCCACCAACCGCCGGATGGCCGAACTTATCGGCGCCGCGCTGGATCCGGCCGAGGCCGAGGAACTGGCCCAGCTGACCGCTTCGGCACTGGCCACCTTGACGGCAAACGTCCCGCGTTGACCAGTTTGTCGGCCGAAGCGTCCGAATCGACTGTTTGACCTGGCATGCCCGCGGAAACCGCAATCCAATTCTTCTTCCAGCTCACCGTCATCCTCGCTGCATGCAAGCTCGCCGGACTGGCAGCTCAACGCGTGGGGCAGCCGCCGGTCGTCGGCGAGATGATCGCCGGCGTCGTACTGGGGCCCTCGCTCCTGGGGCGGATGGCCCCCGATCTGCAGAACGACCTGTTCCCCGCCGGGACGTCGAACCTCGTGCTCTACACGGCGGCGCAGCTCGGACTGGTGCTCTACATGTTCATCATCGGGCTGAACTTCGACGTCGATCACGTCACGCAGCGGGCAGGGACCGCGGCCGCGGTGTCCATCACCGGTACGGTCGCACCGCTGTTCATCGGGGCGCTGGCCGCAATACCACTGCTGGCCGCCGGGGGTTTCTTCGGCGACGGCGTCACCCTCGGTATGGCGATGATGTTCCTCGGCGCGTCGATCGCCATCACCGCGGTTTCCCATGCTTGCCCGGATCATCTTCTCATCTTCGAAAAGAAGCTGACCGGAACGTCTTTGGGCACCTTGGCGCTGGCGTGCGGTGCCACGGCGGATGCCATCTCGTGGTGCATCCTGGCCGCCGTGCTGGCCATCCACCGGAGCAGTCCGTTGCTGGCGGTCATCGCGATCGGTGGCGGTGTGGTCTACACCCTGGCTCTGCTGACGATCGGTCGACGGGGCTTGACTGCGCCTGGTTCACCGACACCATCGGCAGCTACGCGATCTTCGGCGCCTTCATCCTCGGCGTGGCAATGCCTTCGGGATTCTTCGCTACGGACCTCACCAACAAGCTGGAACCGCTGACCACCACGCTGCTGCTACCGCTGTTCTTCGTCTACTCAGGTCTGAACACTACTCGGGTCTGAACACTACTCGGGTCTGAACACGCAGATCGGTCTCGTGAACACGCCGGAGCTGTGGGTGGTGGCTGTGGGCCTTCTCGTCATCGCCGTCGTAGGCAAGGGCGTGGCGTGCGCCGTGGCGGCCCGGCTCAGCCGGGTACCTCTGCGCGAATCGGTGGCGTTGGGCGCGCTGATGAATGCCCGCGGACTGATCGAGCTCATACTTCTCAACATCGGGCTCGAAGCAGGAATTATCACCCCCACCCTGTTCACCATCCTGGTGATGGTGGCTGTGGTCACCACTCTCATGACGTCGCCGGTCTTCGAGTGGGTCTACGGACGGCACCGGAGGGTCACCGACAGTGCCTAGTGTTCCCCGCCAGAGATTCAACGATTTACGCCGTCGACACTGCGGGTTACATCTCGGACATTGGTTGCGGCGACACTGATGCATCCAATTTCAGTCTAGGAGAGACCACGGTGCATTCTTTGTCGACAGCTGCTTGCGGCCGCCCTGATCGCGGCTCGGCAGCCGCCCTGGGCCTACCCGCTTCGATCTCGGCCGCGCTGTTCGACCTCGACGGAGTGCTGACCAGCACCGTGGTGATCCATCGCAAGGCGTGGAAGCAGGCGTTCGACGACTTCCTTCGCGACCGGGACGGGGATCGATTCGTGCCGTTCACCGCTGGCGATTACATCCACTACGTTGACGGTCGCCCTCGTCGGGATGGTGTGCGGATGTTCTTGTCGTCACGGCAGATCGACGTCACCGAGGATCTCGTCGAGGAGATCGGCACCGTCAAAAACGGGCTTGTCGCGGCGGCCCTGAGACGCGATGGGGTCAGGGCCTATCCAGGATCTGTCCGCTACCTCGCCGCGGTATGTCGGGCCGGTCTGCGTGTTGGTGTGGCGACGTCGTCGGAGAACGGCGCTGCGGTGCTCGACGCTGCCGATCTGTCCCGCTTCGTGACGGCGCGCGTCGACGGCACCGACATCGCTCGTCAACAGCTGCGCGGCAAACCGGCACCGGATGCATTCCTTGCGGCCACCCGTGCATTGGGGGTCAAGCCGCGCGACGCCGCAGTCTTCGAAGACGCGCTGGCCGGGGTGCAGGCCGGTCGGGCGGGCGGGTTCGGGTACGTGGTCGGCGTCGACCGGGTCGACGACGGCTCCCACATGGCCGCGCTGTGCGCGGCGGGCGCCGACGTCGTCGTCACCGATCTGGCAGAGCTGCTGCCAGCATGAGCCCGGACCTGCCCGGTTTTGAGGTGGACCCTTGGGAGCTGTGCTGTCAAAAGGCCGATCCGAGCAGGCTGGTCCTGACCGAGTCGACCTTTGCGCTGTCCAACGGCCACATCGGTCTGCGGGGAACCCTGGACGAGGGTGAGCCCGTCGTGTTGCCGGGCACCTATCTCAACGGGTTCTACGAGCTGCGCGATCTGCCCTATGCCGAGAGCGGCTACGGCTACCCCGAGTCGGGCCAGACCATCGTCAACGTCACCGACGGAAAGATCATCCGCCTGCTCGTCGAGGACGAACCGATGGACTTGCGGTACGGTCACACCGACGAACACGAACGGACACTGGACTTCCGCTCGGGCACACTGCGTCGCCGCTCGGTGTGGACCTCGCCGACCGGACGCACCGTGGAGATCACCTCCGAGCGTCTGGTCTCGTTCACCACCCGCACCATTGCCGCCATCCGATACAACGTGGAGCCGGTCGGTGAGGACATGAGGCTCGTGCTGCAGTCCGACCTGTTGGCCAACGAGCCATTGCCCGCTCTCGGTGACGACCCGCGCCTGGCTGCGGCACTGGATGCCCCGCTGGTCGCTGACCACGCCGAGTGCAAAGGTTACCGGGCAACGTTGGCCCACCACACCAAGAAGTCGGGCCTTCGACTGGTGGCCGGGATGGACCACGAGCTGAACTACTACCCCACTTCGGTGTTGACGTCGACCAGCGCAGACGGGGACCTGGCGAGGTTGACGGTGGCGGCATTCGTGCCCGCGGGCACCCGGTTGACGATCACCAAGTACATCGGTTACGGCTGGTCGGGCAGACGCTCCGTACCGGCCCTGCAATCCCAAGTCGACGCCGCGTTGGCGATGGCGATGGAAGCCGGGTGGGAGGAGCTGCTCAGGTCGCAGCGCGCGTTTCTCGACAGTTTCTGGCTCGACGCCGACATCGAAATCGACGGCGACCCGGAACTGCAGCAAGCGTTGCGGTTCGCGATCTTTCAAGTACTGCAGGCAGGAGCCAGGGGACAAGCCAGGGCGATCCCAGCCAAGGGCCTCACCGGCCCCGGGTACGACGGGCATACCTTCTGGGACACTGAAACATTCGTCCTACCCATGCTCACATACACCATGCCCGCCGCCGCCCGCGAGGTGCTGCGATGGCGGCACTCGACTCTCGACCGGGCCAAGGACCGGGCGCGCGAGCTCGGTCAGGCGGGGGCGATGTTTCCGTGGCGCTCCATCAACGGCGACGAGTGTTCGGGGTACTGGCTGGCCGGAACGGCCGCTGTCCACATCACCGCCGATATCGCCAACGCGACAGCGCGCTACCTCGCCGCAACGCGCGACACCCAATTCGAGACCGAATGCGGCGTCGAACTGCTCGTCGAAGGCGCCCGACTGTGGGCGCATATGGGCCACCTGCACGACGGGGTCTTCCGGATCGACGGGGTGACCGGGCCCGACGAATACACCGCGGCGGCCAACAACAACATCTTCACCAACCTTGCGGCCCAACAGAATCTCCGCGACGCGGCGGCCGCATGCCAGCGTCGGCCCGATATCGCCACACAGCTCGGCGTCGACGCAGCCGAGCTCGCGAATTGGCTACGTTGCGCCGATCGCATGCACATCCCCTACGACGAGGCGCGCGGGGTACACCAGCAATCAGACGAGTTCACCCACTTGGCGCCGTGGGACTTCGAGGGCTCAGTCGACCACTACCCGCTGTTGCTGAACTATCCCTACTACGACCTCTACCGCAAGCAGGTGGTCAAGCAGGCCGACCTGGTGCTGGCGATGTACCTGCGCGGCGACGCGTTCACCCCTGATCAAAAGCTGCGCAACTTCGACTACTACGAGCCTCTGACGGTCCGCGATTCGTCGTTGTCAGCCTGCTGTCAGGCGTTGATCGCCGCCGAAGTCGGCTACCTCGACCTCGCCTACGACTACCTCGTCGAGACGGTGTTCACCGACCTGCACGATCTGCACGACAATGTCTCCAGCGGACTGCATATCGCGGCCCTGGCCGGCGCGTGGATCGACTGTGTCGCCGGATTCGGCGGCATGCGTGATTACAGCGGCCAACTCACCTTCGCGCCACGGCTCCCCAGCAAACTGAACGGCCTGTCGTTTCGCATGGTGGTCCACGACAGCAAGATCCTCGTCGCCATCAGCCATGACTCCGCGACGTATCGCCTGCTCAGCGGTGAACCGATCGCGCTCGCTCACCACGGCCAGGATTTCCTTCTCGGCGAACACCCGATCACGCTGGCGGTACCGAAGATCGCATACCGCAAACCACCGGCCCAGCCCCCAGGACGCGAGCCCTATCGCCGCGACGCCGCGCCGTCGCAAGCGACACAATCCTCGAGTCCCAGCAAGGCCGGCTAACGATGATCCCAGCCTTGTCACCTGCATGTCCCCGACGCCCGCCGACCGGCGAGGAGATATTCCCTCCCGGGTTGTGGGTCCAGTGACGAAAACGCCTGCTCACCAACGCAAGAACCCGTCGGTCGTGATAGCCTCGCAGCACACCACAAGCCCGCGTCGGGCGGGTGGGAAGGCCCCGAATACTGCGCCAGCGCTGTCGCGTAATACTCCCGTTCCCCCTGAGACGAACTCGACACGGCTGAGTGATTGGGTGGTGCAGCAACGATGACGTTCGATATCGCGACGGTTCTTGATGGGCACGACCGGGAGCGCACTGAGCTCATCGACGTCTTGTGGGCGGTGCAACGCAATGTCGGCCACATTTCTGCCGACACCGTCACTGCGATCGCGGATTGGCTCGGACTGTCGACCGACGACGTTCTGGAGACCGCGACGTTCTATCACTTCTTCCACACCACGCCATCGGGTCGTCACCGAATCTATCTAAGTAACACGGTCATCGGGAAGATGAACGGCTACCAGCAGGTGTACGACGCGCTGGAACGCGAAACGGGGACACAGTTCGGCGGGCCGGGGTCGGCTGACTTCGGCTTGTTCGAAACCCCCTGCATCGGCATGAGCGACCGTGAACCGGCGATGCTCATCGACGATGTCGTGTTCACCGACCTGACACCGGCGTCGATCACAGAGATCGTTGCGGGCCTGAAGAGCGGTCTTGCCCCTGAGCAGATCGCCAACCCGGTTGCTTTGCCGCACCATGATGCGGCGTATGTGGAATCGCTGACTCACCCCAGCGTCCACACCTCGGGGCCGGTATTCTTCTGTGGGGACACCGACTACGCGGCGTTGATACAGCGCTGTCGGGCAATGACTCCCGAGGACGTGATCGCCGTGGTCGCCGAATCCGGCCTACGCGGGCGCGGTGGTGCGGGCTTTCCCACCGCGACGAAGTGGAAGTCGTGCCGGGCAGCGGGAGGTACCGAGAAGTACGTCATCTGCAACGCCGACGAGGGCGAACCGGGAACCTTCAAGGACCGGATTCTGCTGACCCACTCTCCCAAGCTGGTGTTCGCCGGCATGGCCATCGCGGCCCATGCGGTCGGCGCCGAACGCGGCATCCTCTACTTGCGCGCCGAGTATGTGTATCTGCGGAACTATCTGGCTCGGCAGTTGGTCGAACTGCACGAGGACGGTGTACTTGGGGGCGGGTTCGACATCCGGATCCAGTTGGGTGCCGGTGCCTATATCTGTGGCGACGAATCCGCGCTGATCGAGTCCTGCGAGGGCAAGCGGGGAACACCCAGGCTCAAGCCCCCTTTCCCGGTCGAGCACGGTTTCCTCGGCAAGCCCACGGTGGTCAACAATGTCGAGACATTCGCCGCGGCGACCCGGATCCTGCAAGAGGGCGCCGAGTGGTTCGCGACGATGGGAGCACCCGGGTCGACTGGGACCCGCCTGCTGAGCGTTTCCGGCGACTGCGCCGCCCCGGGCATATACGAGGTGGAGTGGGGCACCACGCTGCGTGCTGTGCTCGACCGGGTCGGTGCTGAGGATCCCTGGGCCGTCCAGATCAGCGGTCCCTCCGGTGAGATGCTCTCGGTGAGCGCCGACGGACATCGCAGACTCGCCTACGACGACCTGTCCTGCAACGGCTCCTTCATGGTCTTCAACCGCGACCGCGACCTGATCGAGATCGTCAAGGATTTCATGCAATTCTTCGTCGATGAGTCGTGCGGAATCTGTGTGCCCTGCCGGGCAGGCAATGTGATGCTGCGCGAGAGGATCGGTCTGGTGGCCGAAGGGCGTGCCGCGAGATCTGATCTCGACGACATGGTCGCCTGGGGCGGTATCGTCGCTCACACCAGCCGATGTGGACTCGGTGCCACCTCGCCCAATCCGATCCTCACCACGCTGAAGAAGTTCCCGGAGGTCTATTCGGCGCGGCTTCGCGAGCGCAACGGCGATCCGCTGCTGTCGTCGTTTGACGCCGAGGCGGAGCTGTCCGGCTATGCCCAGGTCGTTGCCCAACTCGCCCCACAGGAGTCGCTGTGAGCATCCAGATCGAGATCGACGGCACCGCTGTCACCACGGAGGAGGGCAAGACACTCGTCGATGCGGCCGCCGAGGCAGGTGTCTACATCCCGGCCCTGTGCTATCTGCCCGAACATCCTGCGTTGGGCACGTGCCGGGTGTGTTCGGTCAAGGTCGACGGTCGCATCACTGCTGCCTGTGCCGTAGCGGTCACTGACGGAATGCGGGTGCAGGTCAGTGATCCGGAGACCACCGCCGCGCGAAAAGCGTTGGTGGAGATGCTGTTCTCCGAGGGCACTCACAACTGCCCCAGCTGCGAGAAGGCTGGCCGCTGCACGCTGCAGGCTGTGGGCTACGAGGTGGAGATGGTGGTGTCACCCTTTCCCTACCAGTTCCCCAGACGGGTCGCAGACCACGCGTCGGACACGATTTGGCTGGAGCGCGACCGCTGCATCTTTTGTCAGCGTTGCGTGGAGTTCGTCCGTGACCGCGAGACCGGCAAGAAGATCTTCAGCATCAGCGGCCGCGGAACCCATGCCCGCATCGAGATCGACGTCGAGCTCGCCAACAAGATGCCACCCGAACAGATTCACGAAGCCGTCGACATCTGCCCTGTCGGCACGATCCTGAAGAAAGGGGTCGGCTACGACGAACCGATCGGCAAGCGACGCTACGATCTCCAGTCGGTGAGGGATCGGACACTCGAGCCGTCGGAGAGGCCGGCCACATGACAACTTCGGAGTCCAACGAGATTGCCTCGCACGAACTTCCGACCACACCGCTGGACCCGGAGGTGGCCGCTAAACGCGCTGCGAAGATCAAGGTCTCGATGATCAGCCTGTGCGGCTGTTGGGGATGCAACTTGTCGTTGCTGGACATCGACGAGCGGATGATCGACCTGCTGGACAAGATCACCATCCTGCGATCGTCGTTCACCGACATCAAGCGGATCCCCGAGCGATGCGCGATCGGATTCATCGAAGGCGGAGTCGCCAACGAGGAGAACATCGAGACGCTGCGGCACTTCCGGGAGAACTGCGACATATTGATCTCCGTTGGCGCCTGCGCTATCTGGGGTGGCGTACCGGCGTTGCGCAACCTGGTGGGCCTCGAAGATTGTCTGGCCGAGGCCTACACGAACTCACCCACGGCACCACCCGGCGCGGGTCCGGTGGTGCCCTACCACCGCAGGATCCCGATTCTCACCAACAACGTCCACCCCTGTCACGAGGTCGTGCATATGGACTACTTCGTTCCAGGTTGCCCGCCGCAAGCGGACGCGATTCTCGACGTCCTCGACGACCTCGTCAACGGACGTCCGGTGAACCTGCCCAAGTCTCTCAACCATTTCGACTGAACGGGGACCAGCCAGTATGGCGCGCACCGTCATCATTGATCCGATCACCCGCATCGAGGGACACGGAAAAGTGGTCATCGAACTCGACGACGACCTCAACGTCGTCGATGCCAAGTTGCACGTGGTGGAGTTTCGCGGCTACGAGAGGTTCATCCAGGGCCATCCCTACTGGGAAGCCCCGGTGCTCATGCAACGGATCTGCGGGATCTGCTTCGTCAGCCACCACCTCGCCGGGGCCAAGGCTCTCGACGACATGATCGGCGTCGGGCCGGCGTCGGGGACCCACCTGACCCCGACGGCGGTGAAGATGCGACGTCTGGGTCATTACGCGCAGATGTTGCAATCACACGTCACCGCCTATTTCTACCTGGTTGTACCGGAGATGCTGTTCGGTATCGATGCCGCACCTGAGCAGCGCAACTTCATCGGACTCATCGAGGCTAACCCCGGCCTGGTCAAACGCGTTGTCCGGCTGCGTAAGTGGGGACAAGAAATCATCGAGGCGGTGTTCGGAAAGCGCATGCACGGCGTCTCGTCGGTGCCTGGCGGGGTGAACAAGAGCCTTACCGCAGCCGACGTGGACCGCTTCCTGCAGGGCGAGGACGGATTGCCATCGGTCGATGAAGTCATCGCGGATGCACAGTTGGGTCTGCAGATGTTCTATGACTTCCACGAGGAACACCGGGACGTGGTGGACGGTTTCGCCAACGTCCCGGCGCTGAACATGTGTCTGGTGGGTAGCGACGGCAACGTCGACTACTACGACGGCCGGCTGCGGGTGGTCGACGATCACAAGGCGGTCGTGCGTGACTTTGACTACCGCGACTATCTAGACCAATTCTCCGAGGGAGTGGAGAAGTGGAGCTACATGAAATTCCCGTACTTGACCGATCTCGGCCGCGAGGCCGGGTCGGTGCGGGTGGGACCGTTGGCTCGGCTCAACGTCACCCGATCCCTACCGACCCCGATTGCCGCCGAGGCGCTGGAGCGCTTCCACGCCTACACCGGGGGACGTGCCAATGACATGACGTTGCACACCAACTGGGCGCGCACCATTGAAATCATCCACGCCGCCGAGGTTGTTCGCGACCTGCTGAATGATCCCGACATTACCAAGGATGAGCTGGTGGTGGCTCCCGGTGCGGACGCATGGGTGGGGGAGGGTGTCGGTGTGGTGGAAGCTCCCCGGGGCAGCCTGCTGCACCATTATCGCGCCGATCGCGAGGGCAATGTCACGTTCGCCAACCTCATCGTGGCGACCACCCAGAACAACCAGGTGCTCAACCGCACGGTGCGCAGTGTGGCCGAGGACTATCTCGGAGGTGAGGCTGAGATCACCGAGGGCATGGTGAACGCCATTGAGGTGGGTATCCGCGCCTACGATCCGTGCTTGAGCTGCGCCACCCACGCGTTGGGACAGATGCCGTTGACTGTCTCGGTTGTCGACTCCGAGGGTCGGGTGATCGATGAACGCACACGCTAAGCCACAACCCATGACACTCGGGCTCTTCGATGACGCCACGTCGCTGATCTATGGCATCGGCAACGCCGGACGCCAAGACGACGGATTGGGTTGGGCATTCATCGACCGGTTCGAACAACGCTGTCCTCAGTCTCGCGCGCGGCTGCGCCGTACCTATCAACTCAACCTGGAAGACGCCGACTTGATCAGCCGATACCGGCGGGTGCTGTTCGTGGATGCCACGAAAGACCCTACGGTGGAATCGTTTACCGTGAGCCATCCCGAACCGCAACTGGACTTCAGCTTCACCTCGCATGCACTCTCGGTGCCGTCCATCCTGGCCACTACCCAGCAGTGCTTCGAACAGATCCCCGAGGCCTTCCTGCTGGCGATCCGCGGCTACGAATGGGAGCTCCAGCAGGGACTGACCGGCCCCGCGCAACACAACCTCAGCCGCTCACTAGAGTTCTTGTCGTCACCGCGGTGACGCTGGCAGCAACCCAATCATCGAATTTCTGGCACTGACGTGGCCCGTATCGGATGGGACTTGACCCCAGTTCGCCGCTCGGAGCACCCGACACTCCGGCCGGCCATGACCGGTCAGGTGTCAACCCGGTAATCGCTTCGCCGCCAACGCAGTTCGTCTCGCCGGGTAGCGGGCGCGAATCGACGCTCGCGAATCGACGCTACAGTACAGAGATCGCCGATCGACGGGGACCGCGCACAACGATCGCGGCACGTACACGAGGATTTGGTGAAAGAGACATGACGCGCGAGTTTCGCATCCAATGTCAAAGTTGCACTAGCGTCATCACGCTGGCGGTCTCGGTGTACAAAAACGACGACGCCGCCGCGAAACAACCGCTCAACGAGCTGCTGGTCGACTACGGATGGCTACCGACATCACAGGGCAGCTACTGCCCACAACACGCCGCACCAGCACGGCAGAACCTGCGGCCCCCGTCATGGCACCGCACCGTTCGGAGGTCGCTGCGCTGAGCAGCCCACCGACGATCCCGAGATCCGATCAGGGGTCTCACAGCAGGCGCCATCGACAGGCGCCATCGAAAGGGCGATCAACCCAGCCGCAGGTACCTGCCACCCTGACACCGCAACCCACCCTGACACCGCAACGAATCCCGCGGTCGGCGCTCAATTCAGCCGATTCAGCCGAATGCCGATCCGTCCAGGCGCGCTACGACCTCCTGCATCGGGCGGCGCGGGGTCAGCGGCAGTGGCTCAGCGTCGTCGGGTGCCCAGCCGATACGCACTAACATCTGGGGAGACGCTTGGTCGGCGAACACCTCACGCTGCACGGCGTCGCGAGTTTCGGCGATCTCCAATGGTTCGGTCAGTGGGCAGGTCGCCAAGCCACTCATCGTCGCCCGAAGCACCACCAGGCTGGTTGCCTCACCCGCACGCAGCCGCGCCAGCCTGCGGTCGTTGGCGGTGCCCAACGCCAACACAACAGCGTGATCCTCGGCGGTGTCGGGATCATCCGGTGCAGCCAAAACACTACCGGCGACGCCCCGTCCGGCAACCCCCGCTGCCGGATCGTCTTGCGGCGTTGTGCGTGCGGGCGCACCGGTAGGGCAGGCGTAAAGTGCCCTCCACGTGTTCACTTCGGTGCGATAGGCGTGGTCGGCCGCGTGCTGTTGAACCGACTGCGTCACAATGCGCCGCAACCTGGGCTGCGACCTCACCTCCCGCACGGTGACCCCGAGGTGACTCAAGCGAGCGCAGATCGCCGCAATGGTCGCTGCGGGCACCGGTCGACCACTGTAGCGGCGGCGGTCGGTGCGGCGCCGCTGAATTGCCCCCGACAGGGCGACAGCCGACTCCGTGATCGGCGCGCGGAACAATTCCAAGGCCGCCAGGTGGTCGGGGTCGGCGGGATTGGGGAAGTGGCGCACCTGTGCGCGCCATCCCAGCGCCGCGAACGCGACAACGCAATGATGTAGAGCGGCACCACAACTCACGATGAGGTCGCGCCCATCAGGATCGGTGTTCGGTAACTGGACCTCAGGGTCGGCGAACAGGTGCAGGCTGCAATCACCGACCCGCCAACGCCACGGCTGCGAATTATGTATCGAGGGCGCCCGAACCGCCTGCGACAGCACCGCCTGCACGGTCGCAACGTCGGGGAAATGCTCACTCATGGTTGCCCACCACCTTTCCGGTGAGAGTAAATCCAACTGGTCACTTTCGCACGTCCAACAGGATCGAATCCGCGCGACCGTGTATCCATGCCGATCCGCTACAGCGGTGCACCAACCCCAAGACGACGAACGATCGATCGATCTGATCGCTCACCCTGAGGTTGGGCAGGCATCGAACCGAAGTCCGGGGAGCACTCAGCGACCCAAACCGCTCGTCGCCGAGGCCGCAGGCCGCGGTTGGCCCTCGGCATCCAGCTGGTCCAGCTTCTCGGCAACGTCAGTCGTCAACGCATCCAGCGCGGCCTGCGGCGTAACCTTCGGCGGCGACTGCATCGCCGGAAACTCCGCCACGAACGCGACGTAACCGTGCTCGCTGGGTGACCAATGGATACGGTAGCTGTATTCGTAGGCTTTCCATTCTGGCTTCATATTCAGAACCTACCGCTGCGGTCCCGCTGGCGCTGCAGTCCACGGCCCCTAACTCGAAGGACCAAGGTCCTCTATCTCTGTAGCCCAACGCAATCCGGAGATCCGAGGGCCTAATTTCCTGTGCAACAACGGATCCCGATCCGCCGCCAATGCAGCTCGTAGAGACATGCCGAAACATTGCGGAAACATTGTGATGGCGAGAACTCGCCGCAGCGCGCCGTGCGCGATCGCTGCACCGTAGTATGGGTTACAACGCTGCACCGCAGTATGGGTTACAACCCAGTATGGTTGACAACACTTGTCGTGATTGGGGCAAGTGTTCCGTTCCGCATCGCATGGGAGCACCCCCTACGCAGGGTTCGGCCTTGTTGGCAGCCGGTGTGAACCGGCACAGAATCGACAAGGCCACGTGCAGGAACTTCCCGAAGGGTTAGGTGGGAATGGCGCCCAAGAATGTCGGGCTTTACAACCCCGCGTTCGAGCACGATGCGTGCGGTGTTGCCATGGTCGTCGACATGCATGGCCGGCGCAGCCGCGACATCGTCGACAAGGCGATCACCGCGCTGCTCAACCTCAAGCACCGCGGGGCCCAGGGCGCCGACCCGCACACCGGTGACGGCGCTGGCATCCTCATCCAGGTTCCCGACGAATACCTCCGCGCGGTGGTTGATTTCGACCTCCCGTCGCGGGGCAGCTACGCGACCGGGATGGCTTTTTTGCCGCAGTCGTCACAAGACGCCGCCGCGGCGTGTGCGGCAGTGGAGAAGATCGTCGAGGCGGAGGGTCTGCGGGTGCTCGGCTGGCGTCAGGTGCCCACCGACAGGTCGTCGCTGGGTGCACTGGCCCGCGACGCCATGCCGAAGTTCCGGCAGGTGTTCATCTCCGGCGCCCAGGGGATGGAGCTCGAGCGCCGCGCCTACATCGTGCGTAAGCGAGCTGAGCACGAGCTTGGCGCCAAAGGCCCGGGCCAGGACGGCCCCGGCCGCGAGAAGGTCTATTTTCCGAGTCTTTCCGGGCAGACATACGTGTTCAAGGGGATGTTGACCACCCCCCAGCTCAAGGCGTTCTACCTGGATCTGCAGGACGAGCGGCTGACGAGCGCCTTGGGCATCGTGCACTCCCGGTTCTCGACCAACACCTTCCCGTCGTGGCCGCTGGCCCATCCCTTCCGGCGCATCGCCCACAACGGCGAAATCAACACCGTCACCGGCAACGAGAACTGGATGCGGGCCCGGGAAGCGCTGATCCGCACCGATATCTTCGGCTCGGCGCAGGGTGTTGAGAAGCTCTTTCCCATCTGCACTCCGGGCGCATCGGACACAGCGCGTTTCGACGAGGTGCTCGAACTGCTGCACCTGGGTGGACGCAGCCTCGCGCATGCTGTGCTGATGATGATTCCCGAAGCGTGGGAGCGCCACGAGTCGATGGACCCCGCGCGACGGGCATTCTACGAGTACCACGCTTCGCTCATGGAGCCGTGGGACGGCCCGGCGTCGATGACGTTCACCGACGGTACGGTGGTCGGCGCGATGCTCGATCGCAACGGCCTGAGGCCGTCGCGCATCTGGGTGACCGACGACGGGCTTGTGGTGATGGCTTCCGAGGCCGGTGTGCTCGATCTCGACCCGGCGAAGGTGGTGCGCCGGATGCGGCTGCAGCCCGGCCGCATGTTCCTGGTCGACACCGCTCAGGGGCGCATCGTTGCCGACGAGGAGATCAAGGCCCAGTTAGCCGCCGAGCAGCCATACCAGGAATGGCTCGACGACGGACTGGTCACGCTCGAAGAGTTGCCCCAGGGGCCCTACGTCCGGATGCCCCGTCATCGGATCGTGTTGCGCCAACTGGTATTCGGCTACACATACGAAGAGCTGAACCTGCTCGTGGCCCCGATGGCCCGCACGGGTGCGGAGCCCATCGGGTCGATGGGCAACGACACCCCCGTTGCGGTGCTCTCGCAGCGGTCACGGATGCTCTACGACTACTTCCACGAACTGTTCGCACAGGTGACCAACCCGCCGCTGGATGCCATCAGGGAAGAGGTCGTGACCAGTCTGCAGGGCGTGATCGGCCCCGAGGGTGACCTGCTGAGCCCAGACGAGAACTCATGCCGCCAGATCGCGTTGGCGCAGCCCATCCTGCGAAACCACGAGCTGGCCAAGTTGGTCAACCTGGACCCGGAACGGGAGATCAACGGGCGCCGGCACGGCATGGGTGCCAAGGTGATCCGCTGCCTATATCCAGTGGCTGAGGGCGGCGCCGGACTCAAGGCAGCCCTTGACCGGGTGCGGACGCAGGTTTCGGCGGCCATCGACGAGGGTGCGCGCATCATCGTGCTCTCCGACCGCGAATCGGACGAGGAGCTCGCACCGATCCCGTCGCTGTTGTCGGTGTCCGCCGTGCACCATCACCTGGTGCGTGAGCGGACCCGCACACTGGTTGGCCTCGTCGTCGAGTCCGGCGACGCGCGGGAGGTCCACCACTTGGCGGCCTTGATCGGGTTCGGGGCGGCCGCGATCAACCCCTACATGGCATTCGAGTCGATCGAGGACATGCTCGACCGGAACGTCCTGCAGGGACTGGACCGTGAAAAGGCGCTGGCCAACTACGTCAAAGCCGCCGGCAAGGGCGTGCTCAAGGTGATGTCCAAGATGGGCATCTGCACCCTGGCGTCCTACACCGGTGCGCAGTTGTTCCAGGCCGTCGGCATGTCGCAGCCCCTGCTCGACGAACATTTCACCGGCATGACGTGTCCGACCGGCGGCATCGATCTGGACGACATCGCCGACGACGTAGCGATCAGGCATGCGCTTGCATTCCTGGACCGGCCCGAGGAGCGGGCGCATCGTGAACTGCCGGTCGGCGGGTACTACCAGTGGCGCCGCGAGGGCGAGTACCACTTGTTCAACCCGGACACCGTGTTCAAGCTCCAGCACGCCACCCGAACCGGGCAGTACGCGATCTTCAAGGAGTACTCCAGACTGGTCGATGACCAGAGCGAGCGGATGGCCTCGCTGCGCGGACTGCTGACGTTTAAAGAGGGTGTGCGTCCACCGGTGCCGATCGATGAGGTCGAGCCGGCCCGCGAGATCGTCAAACGATTCGCCACCGGGGCGATGAGCTACGGTTCGATCTCGGCGGAAGCACACGAGACGATGGCGATCGCAATGAACCGTCTTGGTGGCCGATCGAACTGCGGCGAGGGCGGCGAGCACGTCAGCCGGTTCGAGCGCGACCCCAATGGGGACTGGCGCCGCAGCGCGATCAAACAGGTGGCCTCGGCCCGATTTGGCGTCACCTCGCACTACCTGACCAACTGCACCGACCTTGAGATCAAGATAGCTCAGGGAGCCAAACCGGGCGATGGGGGCCAGCTTCCGGGCTACAAAGTCTATCCGTGGGTGGCCGAGGTCAGGCACTCGACGCCCGGGGTGGGCCTGATCTCGCCGCCGCCCCACCACGACATCTATTCGATCGAGGACCTCGCACAGCTGATTTACGACCTGAAGAACGCCAACCCCGCTGCGCGGGTGCACGTCAAGCTGGCCTCTGAGGTCGGGGTGGGTACCGTCGCGGCCGGCGTGTCGAAAGCCCGTGCCGACGTCGTCCTGATCTCCGGCCACGACGGTGGAACCGGCGCCGCACCGCTGACGTCGATGAAGCACACCGGCGCCCCGTGGGAGCTCGGCCTCGCCGAAACCCAGCAGACCCTGCTGCTCAACGGATTACGTGACCGCATCGTCGTGCAGGTGGACGGTCAGCTCAAGACCGGGCGCGACGTGATGATCGCGACGCTGCTGGGCGCCGAGGAGTACGGCTTCGCCACGGCGCCGCTCGTCGTGTCGGGCTGCATCATGATGCGGGTCTGCCACCTTGACACCTGCCCTGTCGGCGTTGCGACCCAGGACCCCGAGCTGCGCAAGCGATTCAACGGCAAGCCCGAGTTCGTCGAGAACTTCTTCATCTACCTCGCAGAGGAGGTTCGGGAATACCTGGCGCAGCTCGGCTTCCGGACTATCAACGAAGCCGTCGGCCAAGTGGGCTCGCTGGACACCACGCTGGCTGCCGAGCGCTGGAAGGCCCGGAAGCTGGACTTGTCGCCGCTGCTGCACGAGCCGGAGTCGGCGTTCATGAACCAAGACCTGTACTGCAGCTCGCGGCAGGACCATGGTCTGGAGAAGGCGCTGGACCAGCAGCTGATCGTGATGAGTCGGCAGGCACTGGATCATGGCACCCCGGTCAAGTTCTCAACAAAGATCTCCAACGTCAGCCGGACAGTGGGAACAATGCTGGGCCACGAGTTGACGAAGGCCTATGGTGGCCAAGGCCTTCCGGACGACACGATTGACATCACCTTCGACGGCTCGGCCGGCAACAGCTTCGGTGCCTTCGTGCCCAAGGGCATCACACTGCGGGTCTACGGGGATGCCAACGACTATGTCGGTAAGGGGCTTTCCGGTGGCCGGCTGGTGGTACGGCCGGCCCCCAACGCGCCGGAAGGCTTCGTGGCAGAGGAGAACATTATCGGCGGCAATGTCATCCTGTTCGGCGCCACCAGCGGCGAGGCGTTCCTGCGTGGCGTCGTGGGTGAGCGATTCGCGGTCCGCAATTCCGGGGCCCACGCGGTGGTGGAGGGTGTCGGCGACCACGGCTGCGAGTACATGACCGGCGGCAAGGTCGTGATCCTCGGGCCGGCGGGACGCAACTTCGCCGCCGGGATGTCGGGCGGTGTCGCCTATATCTACGACCCTGCCAACCAGCTGCCAGACCACCTCAACGCCGAGATGGTCCAACTCGAGGAGCTCGACGACAACGACCTGGACTGGCTGCACGCGATGCTGAGCAAGCATGTCGAAGCCACGGACTCGGCGCCGGGCAAGCGGATTCTGGTCCACTGGACGACTGAGCGGCAGCACTTTGTGAAGGTGATGCCGCGCGACTACAAGCGAGTGCTGGAGGCCATTGCCGAGGCCGAGCACAACGGCACTGATGTCGACCAGGCAATCATGGCAGCCGCGCATGGCTGATCCCTTCGGATTCTCAAGCATCGCGCGCGTGAGCTGCCGAAGAGGCGACCGGTGTCGCTGCAATATGTTGCGAGCGGATGTCAGCGGCGCAGGGTGTCCGACGGCGCCTCGCCCCAGCGCTTGCGGTACTCGACGCCGAAGCTCCCGAGGTGGTGGAAACCCCACCGTTCGGCGACTGCGGTGACGGTCACGCCATCCGACGGAATGGCGTCGGCGAGTTCGGAGTGCACCCGTTCCAGGCGCCGCTCCCGCACGAATGTCATCGGAGTCATGCCGACCTCCTCGCGGAAACCCTGCTGAACCGACCGCACGCTCATGTGCACCGCCCGCGCCAACGATGCCATGGTGATCCGTTCGGCGAGGTGGCCGTCGATGTAGTCCATGGCCTCTTGGATGGCCGCGCGACGCCCGCTCGACGAGGGGGGTTCGGTGATATCGGCATGGTAGGTCGACGGCTGCAGGTAGAGCAGACTGCTGATCACCAGCTCCTCGACGGCGCCGATTCCGCGACCGTGTTGCATGAGCGAACCGGAGTGGTAGACCTCGGTGTGGACGAGTTGCACGGCGGCGTTCCAGCGCATCGCCGCCTCGGTCGCCAGATCGAATTCGGGGTCAAAAACCAGTGGCTTGACCATGTTTCGCCCGATCAGCCGCGTCACGTGTGCCGTCATCGCGCACTCCTCGATGCGGATCAGCAGCTGGGGTGAATCGTGTTCGAAAGCGATACGCAGCGGTACGCCGGGACTGGTGACCAATGACCGCACGGTGTTGGCCTCGAACGTCGATTCCGGATGTGCAATGGCGGCACTGCCGTTCATCGGCATGTGCACGGCGAAGTAGCGACCCGAGGCCGGGATGTCGATGGTGGCTGCCACGTGCAGATCGAGGTAGAGCATGCTGACGTTGCGCAGCCGCACACCGTGCATGGTGGCGGCGAAGCCGCCGGCGTTGGCGGGGTCGACGGAAATTGTCAGCGGGGACAGCGCGCGGCCGATGAGGCGGGCGGCATCGGCGATGTCTTCGGTATAGAAGATCTCATGCTCGGACAACGCCGGCGGCACGCCGCGGGAGCGTACCTTGCGCCGGACCGGGTCGCTGGTGCGGCGGATGTCGATGAACCCCAGACGGGCGAGGCGGGACATCGGGGCGATCAGCCCGCTCGAAGGAAGGCAAGGCTAACATTGGCGTGGGGGAGAACATCTCGTGCGGACAAGGCAAGCCTCCCTTATGACAGGCGCGCACCAGCGTAGACATTTCTACGCAATTCTGACAATGGTTGCGCGAAACCGATAGGCACGGTCGTTGTTGCTGAGTACGTTTGGCCCTGTCACCGCACTCCGGCAGGGAGGCTCGCATGGTCGCCAACGGTCACGCCTTGGGGCAGGTATCGCCTGCCGATACGGTACGTGACCGGCTGGACGACCCGAGCGTCGCCGCCGCCCTCAACGATCTCCTCGACCACGCCGATCTGCTGGCCATACTGGTCGGTGGCCTGGACGGTTTGGTCCGCAGGGGCGACGACATCACCGCGAACCTCTCTTCCGCGATCGGCGAGTTCAGTGGCTCCTCGTCGCAGGTGCCCGGGCTGGCCGAACTCAAGAGTGCCGACCTGGGCCAACTGGCCGCCAGTCTGGCGACACTGTCGGGCGGACTTGTCAAGGCCACGCCCGCGATCAGCACCCTGCTCAACTCGGCGCTGACCGATTCGCGCGGTGCCGAGGTGCTCGCCGCCCTCGGCGACGCGGTGACCGCGGCCCGCGACGGATTACCGCAGGCGCCGCGCGGCCTACGCGGGCTGTGGAAGACCATGCGCACCGCCGCCAAGGATCCCGACGTCACCCGCGGCCTGGTCTACCTGATCGAAGTCGCCCGGATCTTCGGCCGCAAGCTGTGAAACAGGTTGCGGCACAACCCCAGTAAATCTGTCCGATCCGGTCGTAGCGGCCGGTGACCGAGAGGAGTTCTCATGGCATCGGTGCTCTGGTTCCAGGGCGGGGCGTGTAGTGGCAACACGATGTCCTTCCTCAACGCAGAAGAGCCCAATGTCGTCGATTTGATCGTCGACTTCGGGCTCGATCTGTTATGGCACCCGTCACTGGGCCTCGAACTCGGCAAGAACGCCCAGAAGGTGTTCTGGGACTGCGCCAAAGGCGAACGCCCGCTGGATATCTTCGTCTTCGAGGGGACTGTCATCGAGGCCCCCGACGGGAGCGGCCGGATGGACATGTTCGCCGACCGCCCGATGAAGGACTGGGTCACCGACCTGGCCGCTGCGGCGCAGATCGTGGTGGCCATCGGTGACTGCGCCTGCTGGGGAGGCATACCCGCGATGGCGCCCAACCCCTCGGGCTCCACCGGGCTGCAATTCCACAAGCGCGAGAAGGGCGGGTTCCTGGGCCCCGACTTCCGGTCGAAGATGGGCCTGCCGGTCATCAACGTCCCGGGCTGCCCCGCGCATCCGGACTGGATCACCCAGATCATCGTGGCGCTGGCCACCGGCAGGGCCGGTGATATCGCCCTCGACGACCTGCACCGCCCGGAGACCTTCTTCAAGACCTTCACCCAGACCGGCTGCACCCGGGTACAGTTCTTCGAGTACAAGCAGTCCACGATGTCCTTCGGCGACGGCACCCGAACCGGTTGTCTGTTCTACGAATTCGGTTGCCGGGGCCCGATGACGCACTCACCGTGCAACCGCATCCTGTGGAACCGGCAGTCATCGAAGACCCGGGCGGGCATGCCGTGCCTGGGCTGCACGGAGCCGGAGTTCCCGCACTTCGACCTGGCGCCCGGCACGCTGTTCAAGACCCAGAAGGTCAGCGGCCTGATCCCCAAGGAAGTGCCCGAGGGGACCGATCACCTGACCTACATGGGCCTGGCGGCGGCGGCCAGGATCGCTGCGCCGCAGTGGTCCAAAGAAGACATGTTCGTGGTCTAGCGCCCAGTCCGGCCAAGCAGCAGCCAGCAGCACCGAAAGGACTTTTCATGACCGCACTGGACCTGTTCGTGAGCCCACTCGGCCGGGTCGAGGGTGACCTCGACGTCCGGGTGACCATTGACGACGGTGTCGTGACCTCCGCGTGGACCGAGGCTGCGATGTTCCGCGGCTTCGAGATCATTCTGCGCGGCAAGGATCCGCAGTCCGGCCTGGTGGTGTGCCCGCGGATCTGCGGGATCTGCGGGGGCAGCCATCTCTACAAGTCGGCCTACGCGCTCGACACCGCGTGGCGCACCCACATGCCGCACAACGCGACATTGATCCGCAACATCTGCCAGGCCTGTGAGACGCTGCAGTCCATTCCGCGGTATTTCTACGCATTGTTCGCCATCGACCTGACCAACAAGAACTACGCCAAATCGTCGCTCTACGACGAAGCCGTGCGCCGGTTCGCTCCCTATGTCGGCACGAGTTATCAACCAGGAGTGGTGCTTTCGGGTAAGCCGGTGGAGGTCTATGCCATCTTCGGCGGACAGTGGCCGCATTCGAGTTTCATGGTGCCCGGCGGGGTGATGTGCGCTCCCACACTGTCGGACGTCACCCGCTCGATTGCGATCCTGGAGCACTGGAACGACAGTTGGCTCGAAGGTCAGTGGCTGGGCTGCTCGGTGGACCGCTGGCTGGCGAACAAGACCTGGGAGGATGTGCTGGCCTGGGTGGACGAGAACGAGGCGCAGCACAACAGCGACTGCGGGTTCTTCATCCGCTACTGCCTCGACATCGGGTTGGACAAGTACGGCCAGGGGGTGGGCAATTACCTCGCCACCGGAACGTATTTCGAGCCGTCGCTGTATGAGAACCCGACGGTCGACGGCCGCAACGCCGCCCTGATTGGCCGCTCGGGCGTCTACGTCGACGGCCAGTGGTCGGAGTTCGACCAGGCCAAGGTGCTCGAGGACGTCACGCACTCGTTCTACTCCGGCGACCGCCCGCTGCACCCGTTCGATGGCGAGACCGTCCCGATCGATCCCGAAGAGGGGCGCAAGCAGGGCAAGTACAGCTGGGCCAAGTCACCGCGCTACGCCGTCAACGGCAACGACCGCGTCCCGTTGGAGGCCGGACCGCTGGCGCGCCGGATGGCCGCAGCGGGGCCCAACGCCGCGCCACACCAGGACGATGACCCGCTGTTCGCCGATATCTACAACAAGATCGGCCCGTCGGTGATGGTGCGCCAACTGGCCCGGATGCACGAGGCCCCCAAGTACTACAAGTGGGCCCGCGGCTGGCTCGATGACCTGGAACTGAAGGAGGGCTTCTACTCCAAGCCCACCGAGTACGCCGAAGGTAGGGGTTTCGGTGCGACCGAGGCGGCGCGCGGTGCACTTGCCGACTGGATTGTCATCGAGGACAACAAGATCAAGAACTACCAGGTGGTGACACCGACGGCGTGGAATATCGGGCCGCGGGACGGTGCCGATGTGCTGGGTCCGATCGAGCGGGCCCTGGTCGGTTCGCCGATCGTCGACGCCGAGGATCCGGTCGAGTTGGGCCATGTGGCGCGCAGCTTCGACTCCTGCCTGGTGTGCACGGTGCACGCCTACGACGGTAAGACCGGACGCGAGTTGTCCAAGTTCGTGATCAACGGGATGGTGTGAGCTGCCTTCAGCACAAGCGGGAGCCCATCGGCGCGCTTCCCCGGCAGACCTGGAACCGCCGGGTTGTCGGGTGCTGGTCATCGGCTGCGGCAACCTGCTGCGCGGTGACGACGGAGTCGGACCGGTGCTGGTGCGTCACCTGTGGGAGCGTGGCGTACCCGACGGGGCCAAGCTCGTCGACGGCGGCACCGCAGGCATGGACGTGGCGTTCCAGATGCGCGGTGCCGCGCGGGTGGTCATCATCGACGCCGCCGCAACCGGTGCCGCACCGGGGACCGTTTACCGGGTTCCGGGCCACCAGCTGGCCGAATTGCCGCCGCTGCAAGGCCTGCATACGCACATGTTCCGCTGGGATCACGCCATCGCGTTTGCCCGCTGGGCCCTGGGTGAGGATTGCCCGACCGACATCACGGTGTTCCTGATCGAGGCGGCCGGGGTGGAGCTGGGCGCCGAGCTGTCCGACACCGCGACCGCGGCGATGGAGCAGGTCATTGCCGCCCTCGAGCGTGACTATCTGGGCCCGCTGCGACCGGCCGGACATGGCGAGGCGTTCGTCGGGTTCACGGCGGATGGTTACCTGTGCCTGGATGCGGCGCTGGCGGCGGCCCGGTTCCCGTCCGATGCGGTGGCCGCGGTGATCCGGGACGGAGATTTCTGGCTCATTCCGCTATGCGGACCGCGCAGCGGTGGTCTGCTGCTCAAACAGCGTAATCCGGTCGGAGACCGGTCCGTGCTGGTCAGTGAGCTAGTTAGGGATACCTTACTTACGGGCGTATGTCGGGCATTCTGGGACGATGAACATTCCGCTTTACGAATCCCCATCCCGACCGGTGCCGGTACGGGGCCAGACCGGTGATGGCCATGTGTGAGTGCCGGGAGCCTTTCCCGCACGGCCGGCCACCGACGGTGGTGCGGACCGACAGTGCCGCCGCCGAACGCGACCTGCGGGGACCCCTGCGCGGATGGACACCACGAGGAGGGCCGTGACCGAAACCGTGATCGCCGCTGCCGGCGCAGATATCGCCGTGCGCCCACAACCGCTGGGCGCCTTCGGCCTTCCCCTGGGTTATCTGCTGGTACCGGCGGGCCCGGATACCGAACCGGCCCGGCGGGCGCTGCTGTCGGGCAACCTGCCCGACGAGTGGCCGGCCCGGCTCTCCGCTCACCGGTGCGCGCTGGCCGGCGACCGCGACGGAGCCCTGGCAGCGTTGAGCGCCTCGTCCGCCGTCGACCCGGTCACCCGCTACAACCGGTTCGTACTCGACCCCGACAGTATCGGCGCCGGCCCAGATGTCGACGAATTACGTTCGGCACTCGGCGAATTCGGTGCACTCGTCGACCTGGTGTCATTCGCCGTCGGACGTAGCGACACCGCGCCCGAACCGGGTGATACCGACGGCGAGCTGGCAGCCGTACTACTGGCCGGCCAGGCGTCGGCGGCCCTGGCCGACGGTGTGCCCGCGCGTGCCATCGAGCTACTCGACGCCGCCGTGACAATGGCCGGCCCCGCCGCCGAACCATTGGCCGGGATGCTGCTGGGTGCGGCCGCCGGGATCTGCCGGGACGCCGCTGACCCCACCGCGCTGTCGCGCCTGGAGCGGGCGCTGCGTTGCCTCGACGGGGCTGACGCACTGCGGGTCGCGCGCGCCGAGCTGCATCTGACCGCGGCGGGCCTGCTGCACGAGCAGGCCGCCGACCGTCCCGAACTGCTGGCTTCGGCGATCCCGCATTACCATTCGGCGCTGCAACTGGTACGCCGCGAGGGCGCGCCGGTGCTGTGGGCCTCGGCGCACGCAGACCTGGCCACCGCCTATTTGACGATGCCCATGGTGGAGGCGTCGGGCCAGCTACGGCTCGGAGTGGCCGCGCAGTCGTTGCGGCAGGCACTGACGGTGTTCACCGCCGAGGAGCATCCGCGGCGGTGGGCCAGCGTGCAACTGAACCTGGCAAATTCGCTGGTGTACACCCCGTCCAAACATCAGACCGACAACCTCGTGGAGGCGGTCGAGATCTACGAGGCGGTACTGGCCGCCCGGGACCGGGACAGCGATCCGCTCGGTCGGGCCCGGGTGCTGGCCAACCAGGGCAATGTACTGGCGCACCTCGGTCTGCTCGACCTGGCCAAAGGCAAGCTGTACGAGGCGCGGTTCCTGTTCGAGGAACTCGGGGATTCCGAGTCGGTGCGCACCGTGCGCGGCGTGCTCGACGAGGTGGCGCGGCAAACCGCGCTGGCCCGCGACCAGGACTGTGGAGCGCTGATGTCAACCACCGCAGAGCAGCCGGTCACGGTCACCGAGCCTGATATCGACACGCTGGCCGATCGGGCGCTGGCCGCGGTCCGGCCCCAACTGCACAGCCACGGCGGCGACGTGACCCTGGTCCGGATCGACGACGCGGTGGCGTTCGTGCGGCTGGAAGGGGCCTGCAATGGTTGCTCGGTGTCATCGGTGACACTGCGTGAACTCGTGGAAACTGCACTGCTGCGGGGTGTCCCGGCGATAACCGCGGTCGAGGTGCTGCCGGCTGAACCGACTCCGACGCTGATCCCGGTGGAGGCGCTGCGGGTGCAGGGCGGGGATGTCTGGGTCCGGGTCACCGGATGAGCCGCTACACCGTGCGGCCGACGATCGACGGTCGTCCGGTCGGCAGTGCCCCGGCCGCGGTGTGCGATGTCGTACACACCGGCGGCTGGGAACCGCAGTGCTGGCTGGGTGCCCCCGCCCCCGGTGGGCTGGCGCTGCCGCCGGCCAGCCCCACGCCGGCCTGGATGTACTCACCGCGCGCGGTCTTCATCGACGATCAGTACGTCGTCGTCGCCGATTCGGGTAACCACCGGGTGCTGGTCTGGCATGGGCTGCCCACCCGAGACGAACATCCCGCCGACGTGGTGCTCGGTCAGCCTGACGGCAACTCCGAGGGCCGGGCCGCCGGTGGCCGCGGCCCGCAACGAGGGATGAATCTGCCCACCGGGGTTGCCGTGATCGACGGTCGGCTGCTGGTGGCCGACTCCTGGCATCACCGCATCCTGGTCTGGGATGTGGTGCCCCAACGCGGCGACACCGCACCGGACCTGGTGATCGGGCAGCCCGATACCGATTCCGTGCAGCCCAACCGCGGCGGCGACTGCGGTGCAGCGAGCCTGTACTGGCCGTTCGGTTTCGCGCTGCTGGGTGGACGGTTCTGGGTCGCAGACACCGGCAATCGACGGGTCGTGGGCTGGCACAACGGAATTCCCGAGCCCGGGCAGCGCGCCGATATCGTGCTCGGACAGCCGGATGCGGCGGTGCGGGAGGAGAATCGCGGGCGAGCCGTCGGTCCGGCCGGCTTCCGATGGCCGCATGCGATTGCCGGCACCGACGAGCTGCTGCTGGTCGCCGACGCCGGCGACCATCGGATCCTGGGCTGGTCGCCGCACCCCGGCGGCGACCAGCCCGCCGACGTGGTGCTGGGCCAGCCCGACTTCAGCAGCGCCGTCGAATGGCCGTACGGCCCGCATACCGCGGACCGGTTCCGCTTCCCATATGCGGTGGCGCTCGATTCCGGTCGTCTGGTGGTGGCCGATACCGCCAACAACCGGATCCTGATGTGGTCCGGAGCCGGCGGGGTGACCGACGGTAGACCCGCCGACGTGGTGCTGGGCCAGCCGGATTTTGCCGCCAACGGCGAGAACCGCTGGACCGGCGTCGGCCGGGACACCCTGTGCTGGCCGTACGGAATCTCGCTGCACGGTGAGACATTGGCCATCGCCGACTCCGGCAACAATCGCGTGATGATCTGGCGGCACGCCCGATGAGGCCACGGATCGTGCAGGGCGACGGGCAGATCGGCTTCTACTGGGTCACGATGCGCGGCACCCCGAGCACACTGCGGAAACTGGTCGCCGACGATGATGAACCCGTTCGGTTGGTCGCCACCCACCTTTCGGCGCTCGACGATGCGCTGATCGACGCCGCGGGCCGGTTCGGCGAATTGCTCGGCGGTGGCCGGCGGCCCGATGGCGCCGAACGGGAGGCGCTGGCCGAACTGCACCGCAGCCTGGACCGGCTGTGTCTCGACTACGCCGGGGCGCTGGAGTCGACCGGTATCGCCCCGGATGCCCGGGCCGGCAAGATCATCGGTACTGCGGCGCTGATGTCGATCCTGGCGCGCCAACCCCTGGGTCTGCTCGGGCCGGCCCCGTTCGACGGAGAGCTGGACACCCCGGCACCCGGGGTGGTCGGCGGGTACGGCGATATGATGCCGGTCGACGGACAGCGCCCCTGGCTGGGTGGTCGCTGGGTGGTACGCACCGAAGCGGGGCACCGGTATCCGCTGACCCTGGCGATGCTGCTGTTCGACAGTTCCGGAGTCAACAAGGAGGCCGCCCGCCGCGAGCACTGCGAGGCGCTGGAAGCGGTGCTGGCCGCGGCCGGACACCCCGACGCCGATCCGCTCGGCGTGGCCTGCGCCCTGGACTGGCTGCTCTACGACTGGTTGATGGCACACCGCAGCGGGCCCGACAGTGCCGAGATCGTCATCGCCGGCGATGCGGCCACCCAGCAGCAGGTTGCGCGGGTGATCATCGCGGCCGGCGCGGCATCGGTGGCAGCCCGGGCCACGGTCGATCCTGCGCTGGCGGTGTGACGGTCAGGAAGCTTTCAGAAATCTGCGCAGCCAGGCGTACCAGGCATCCATCCCGGACCCGGTCCTGGCGCTCACCGGGAGCACCTCGGCGGTCGGATTCACCTGGCGGACATGGCTGATATAGGTGTCGACATCGGCGTCCAGATGGGGCACCAGGTCGATCTTGTTGAGTAGCACGACGTCGACCGAGCGGAACATCACCGGGTATTTCAGCGGTTTGTCCTCACCCTCGGTCACCGAATAGACCATTACCTTGGCGTGCTCGCCGACATCGAACTCGGCCGGGCAGACCAGGTTTCCGACATTCTCGATGATCACCAGGTCCAGTGCGGGCAGGTCCAGGCCGGCCAGCGCGCGGTTCACCATCGGGGCGTCCAGATGGCACTCGCCACCGAAACCGTTGGAGGTGTTCAGCAAAGAGATCTGCGCACCCCGGCCGCCGAGCTTCACCGCATCCAGATCGGTGGCGATATCGCCCTCGACGACGCCGACAGCCACCTCGCCGGCCAGCTCGTCCAGGGTCGCGCCGAGGATTGTGGTCTTGCCCGACCCCGGCGAACTCATCAGGTTCAGTGCGCGTATCCCGTTGGTTGCGAACATGTTGCGGTTGATATCGGCGCGGGTGTCGTTCTCGGCGAAGATCGCCTCCAGCACCTCGACGCGTTGACCACCGGTCGCATAACCACTGTGGTCACCATGGTCTTCGCTGTGCTCATGGTGCCGCGCATCGTCGGCATGCGCGTGCAGCGTGCCGTCGTCGTGACGGTGAAACCTACCCATGGTGACTGCCTTTCATGTCACGTCCAGCCTTTCATGTCACGTCCAGCGAGGTGACCAGGAACTCCTCGCCGGCGACAACGGAAACGTCAGTGCTTTCGCAGACCGGGCACAGAATCGAGAAGCGGGAGCTGATCTCCGAGCGTTGACCGCAGGTGCGACACGCCACCGCCGCGGGCACCAGTTCGAGCTCCAGGCGGGCATCGGGGAGAGCCTCGTGATCGCGAATAATGCTCCAGCAGAACGTCAATGCATCCGGAACCACCTGTCGAAGCGCGCCAACCCGCACCCGCACCACATCGACATGCTGGCCCTGGGCATGGGAACTGACGACACCGGCGATGGCATGGCATAAGGACAACTCGTGCACGGTTACCGGTCGCCTCCTCCGCATCGACCCTACCGTTGAAATCCGCTACCGTTGAAATCTTTGTGCCGAGCAGCGATTGTCGGCGTTTGTCGGTGGGACTAGCGTGGAGTCTCGAATCCGTGCGCAACAGCCCACAGCCACGGGTCGTTACCCGCTCAGGAGGTCCATGACCGTCTGCTGTCGGTTGCGGCTGGAGATCACCGGTGTCGTGCAGGGGGTCGGATTCCGGCCCACGGTCGCGCGCCTGGCCACCGCCCACGGCCTCTCCGGTTTCGTGTACAACAACACCGGAGCGGTGTACTGCGAGCTGGAAGGTGCGCCCGATGTCGTCGACGCGGCCGTCAGCGCGATCCGCACGCAGGCGCCTCCGATGGCACGCATCGACGCCATCACCGCCAGGGCGGTGGACGTGCGGGGCGGGAACGGGTTCCACATCGTCGCGAGTAGTCACGGCGATGACGAAGGCGATGACAATGACGATGGCGCCGGCGCGCGCACGCTGATCCCACCCGATATCGCGATATGCGCCGACTGCCTGCGCGAGATACACGATCCCACCGATCGCCGTTACCAGCACCCGTTCATTACCTGCACGAACTGTGGGCCACGCTACACCGTCATCACCGACCTCCCCTACGACCGGCCCGCCACGACGATGGCCGCCTTCCCGATGTGCGCGGCCTGTGCGGCGGAATACCACGACCCGGCCGACCGCCGGTTCCACGCCCAGACCATTGCCTGCCCAGACTGCGGGCCGGTGCTGTCTTGGACCGGCTCCGGTGCCGGCACCGATCCGCTGAGCGCCGCCGCCGTGGCGATCGCGGGCGGGAAGATCGTGGCGGTCAAGGGTGTCGGTGGCTACCACCTGGCGTGCCGGGCCGATGATGCCCGGGTCGTCGGCGAGCTCCGTCGGCGCAAGAAGCGGCCGGCCAAACCATTCGCCGTGATGGTGCCCGACCTGGCCGCGGCCGCACGCGTCGCCGTGGTGGACCCTGCCGCCGCGGACGCGTTGTCGGCTCCGGCAGCGCCGATCGTGTTGCTACCGCACCGGCCCGGCATCATCGATCCGGCGGTGGCGCCGGGACTGCGTGAGGTTGGGGTGCTGCTGGCGTACTCGCCGCTTCATCATCTGCTGTTCGCCCGGCTGGGATCGGTACCGCTGGTGATGACATCGGCCAACCAGGGCGGGTCGCCGATCGTGTTCGCAGACGAGGACCTGCACCAGCTCGAGGGTCTCGTCGATGGTGTGCTGGGCCACGACCGGCCTATCCACATCCCGTGCGAGGACTCGGTGCTGATGATGCGCGCCGGCGGCGGTGCGGTGCCGATCCGGCGCTCCCGCGGGTATGCGCCGTTACCGCTCAGCGTGCCCGCGGTGGCGGCCGACGCGGTGATCCTGGCCACCGGTGGGGACCTCAAGACCACCTTCTGCCTGATGGACACCGACGGTCAGGCACATATGTCGGCACATTTGGGTGATATGGCCGACCCGCGCACGCAGGCGTGTTTCGATTCTGCGCTGGCCCACCTGGTGTCGATGACCGACCGCGTGCCCACGGCCATTGCGTGCGACCTGCATCCGACCTACGCCACGACGCACTGGGCCCGACGCCACCAGCGGGACCGGGGTATCGCGGTGCGGCCGGTGCAGCACCACCACGCGCATGCCGTGTCGTTGCTCGCCGAGCACCGGCGGCTGACCGAACCGGCGATGGTGGTCGCCTATGACGGCACCGGGTACGGCACCGACGGAACCATCTGGGGCGGTGAGCTGCTGGTGCTGCGCGAACCGGCACGGTTCGCCCGGGTCGGGCACCTGAAACCGTTCGCCTTGCCGGGCGGTGACGGCGCGGTGCGCCAGCCTGCGCGTATCGCGCTGGACCTGCTGCACCGGGCGAAGATCGGCTGGGACGAGGACCTGGCGCCGGTGGCTGCGGTGGGTCCGGCCGGACTGCATGTGCTGGCCCAGCAGATCCCGCGCGGGGTCGGCTGCGTGACGACCTCGAGCATGGGTCGGCTGTTCGACGCCGTCTCCAGCCTGCTCGGGGTGTGCCAGCAGGTCAGCTACGAAGGGCAGGCCGCCGTCGAACTCGAACACCTGGCGTGCACCGGCCGGGCGGTGCCGCTGGAATTCGACATCACCGCCGGGGTGCTCGACCCGGCACCGGTGCTGGCGGGCCTGGTTGGCGGCCTGCGCGCCGGGCGCGACACCGCGGACCTGGCCGCCGGTTTTCATGAGGCCGTGGTGCGGGCGACGGTGGCCGCCGCGGGCAGCTGCGCACGGGCGGCCGGTATCGACACCATCGGATTGACCGGCGGCGTGTTCGTCAACCGGCTGCTGCTCGAAGGTATCGGTAACGCCTTGACCGACAACGGATTCAACGTTCTGACCCACGCCGTGCTGCCGTGTAACGACGGTGGGATCGCCTTGGGGCAGGCCGTGATAGCAGCTCAACTCGGCAGCAATGCCGACGACGATGGGAGTGGCGTATGTGCCTGGGAATTCCCGGCAAGGTAGTCGAGATCTGGGAGGAGGCGGGAACCCGGATGGCCACCGTCGACTTCGGGGGCACCACCAAGACGGTGTGCCTGGCCTACCTGCCGGATATGCAGATCGGCGAGTACACGATCGTGCACGCGGGATTCGCCATCGCCCTGCTCGACGAGGAGTCGGCCAACGAGACCCTGAAGATGTTCGCCGACCTCGGTGTTCTCGAGGAGGAACTCGCCGGCGAGCAGACACCGGGCAGAAGGGAACCGGCATGAGGTATCTGGACGAGTTTCGGGATCCGGTCGCGGCGCGCACTTTGGTGGCGCAGATCAAACGCCGGGCCACCCGAAGCTGGACGATCATGGAAGTTTGTGGCGGCCAAACCCATTCGATTATCCGCAACGGAATCGACCAGCTGCTGGGCGACTCGGTGGAGTTCATCCACGGTCCCGGCTGCCCGGTGTGTGTCACCCCACTGGAGATGATCGACCGGGCGCTGGCGATCGCGGCCCGTGACGATGTCATCTTCTGTTCGTTCGGCGACATGCTCCGGGTCCCCGGCAGCCACCAGGACCTGTTCAGTGTGCGCGCCCGCGGAGGTGACGTCCGCATCGTGTACTCGCCGCTGGATGCCGTCCGCGTCGCCGCCGAGAACCCGGACAAGAGTGTCATCTTCTTCGGAGTGGGGTTCGAGACGACCGCGCCGGCAAACGCGATGTCCGTGGTTCACGCGCAGCGCCTCGGGTTGGCGAATTTCTACCTGTTGGTGTCCCACGTGCTGGTACCGCCGGCGATGCGGGCGATCCTGAGTTCCCCGACCAACCGGGTACAGGGATTCCTGGGTGCCGGTCATGTCTGCACGGTGATGGGCACCGCCGAATACGGTCCGCTGGTCGAGGAATTCGGGGTGCCGATCGTGGTATCCGGTTTCGAGCCGCTCGATCTGCTCGAAGGTGTGCGCCAGCTCGTCGAACTACTCGAAGAGGGTAAGGCCGAACTGCGCAACGCCTATCCCCGCGCCGTCAGCGATATCGGGAACACCGTCGCACAGCGGACGCTCGACGACGTGTTTGTCGTGACCGATCGACAGTGGCGGGGTATCGGGATGATCCCGAAGTCCGGTTGGACGCTGTCGCCGCGTTACGTCCAGTTCGACGCCGAGGCCAAGTTCGGTGTCGGGCACCTACAGGTGTCGGAATCCGCCGAGTGTCGCAGCGGCGAGGTGCTGCAGGGTCTGCTCAAACCCAACGAATGCCCGGCATTCGGCAAGACCTGCACCCCGCGCACCCCATTGGGCGCCACGATGGTCTCCAGCGAAGGTGCCTGTGCGGCCTACTACCAGTTCCGCCGGCTGCAGGCACCCACCCATGTCTGACCGGTCGGTGGCGATCGACCCGGCGGACTGGTTGTGCCCGTTGCCGCTGCGGGAGACCAAGCGGATCGTGCTCGGACACGGCGGCGGTGGTGTCCTCTCCGAGGAGCTGATCGAGAATCTTTTCCTGCCGGCGTTCGGCGGTGCGTCCGGCCCCCCGCGGGATTCGGCACTGCTCCAGGTTGCCGGTGGCAGTATCGCGCTGACCACCGATTCCTATGTGGTGCAGCCACTGTTCTTTCCCGGCGGCAATATCGGGGATTTGGCGGTCAACGGCACCATCAACGATCTGGCCTGCAGCGGCGCACAGCCGCTGGGGCTGACTGCGGGATTCATTCTGGAAGAGGGCCTCGAACTCGAGGTGCTCGGGGCCGTCGCCCAGACCATGGGAAGGGCGGCGTCGCAGGCCGGTGTCGCAATCGTCACCGGGGATACCAAAGTGGTCGGAAAGGGCAGTGCCGATCAGCTTTTCGTGACCACTGCCGGGGTCGGCGTGGTGCCAGAGGGTGTGCGTATCGGTCCCGAACGGGCGCGGGCCGGCGACCACATCCTGGTCTCGGGCAATATCGGTGAGCACGGAGTTGCGATCATGAGTGTGCGCGAAGGGATCGACTTCGGCACCGTCGTCACCACCGACAGCGCGCCGCTGCACCGGCTGGTCGCCGCGATGCTGGGTGCCGCCGATCCGGGGGCGATACACTCTCTGCGCGACCCCACCCGCGGGGGATTGGTGGCGACGGTGGTGGAGATCGCCCGCGCGGCATCGGTGGGCATCGAGTTGGACGAGACGAGGATTCCGGTTCCCGAGGCGGTGCGCTCGGCGTGTTCCTTCCTGGGGCTGGACCCGCTGCAGGTGGCCAACGAGGGCAAGCTGGTGGCATTCGTCGACCCGGCGCACAGCGAGGCGGTGCTCGAAGCGATGCGGGCCCGGTCCGAAGGTGCGGACGCGGCGTTCATCGGTACTGTGGTGGCCGAACATCCGGGGATGGCCGTCGCGGTGACGCCCTTCGGCACCACCCGCGTCATCGAACGTGAACTCGGCGAACAACTTCCGCGGATCTGCTGAGCCTTCAGCTCCGACGATATTCGCACCAGGGTCTTTCGGCTCTCATCACTGGGGACCTACGGCGGGAGAACGGGGTCTGCGGACCGCTACCGTCGGCTCGGTTGAGGCGCGACGATCAGCCCATGACTTGCGTGCCGTCGGCGGCAGCACCCCGCCGGCCTGTTGTCGTCGAAGGCCTGTTGTCGTCGAAGGGCCCGTTGTCGTCGAACTTTCACCGAAACGAGGAGCGAACGTCATGAAGGCATGGGTTTTACTCACAACGAAATAGACTGCAGTGCAAGCATATTGGAGACAGCCATGAAAGCGCATGATGACACCGTATCTGACGGATCGGTTATCTACCTGACGGTCGCGGCAGAGCGGCGGCTACTTCTGCTGGAGGCAAAGCGCCGTCATCCCAGTGGGTGTGACCGGCAGGACGGTCCCTCGGGGAGCGGATCAGGTCGCGGCTGACCACCCGGCGCCGATCGTTCTGATGAGAAGTGACTTCGTACCCTCGTCGTGCCCGCTGTGACACTGAATAGTTTTGGTGAACAGCAACCCTCATGGAGGTAATCGCCGGATGAACGCCCACCATCCTGACCTGTTGACGTTTCGTGCGGCGCTGGAATTGGCTACTCGGGCGCCGTCCGTACACAACGTCCAGCCGTGGAAATGGCGTGTCGGCGCGCGCAGCCTGCACCTGTTCTCCGATGACGCCTTGCAGCTCGTGCACACCGACCCCGATGGGCGCGACGCCATGGTCAGCTGTGGCGCCACTCTCAACCACTGCGTCGTCGCGCTCGCGGCACTCGGCTGGCAGAGCAGGATCCATCGATTCCCCAACCCCGCCCAGCCCACGCACCTGGCGTCGATCGAAGTGCTGCCGTACGCCGCCAGCGAGGTCGACGTCGCCCTCGCCGCCGCGATCCCTCGACGACGTACCGATCGGCGTTATCTCAGCGGCTGGCCGGTATCCCACGGCGACGTGGCCCTGATGGGGATGCGAGCCGCGCGAATGGGCATCGCCATGCGACGCGTCGAGCCGTCCACCGAGGTGAGGGAAACTCTGGCGAGAGCGGTGGGGCGGCATGCCGCCGATCCGGACTATCGCCGCGAATTGACGATCTGGAGCGGTCGCCACAGCTCCACCGCAGGGGTGCCTGCGCGCAACGCGCCAGAGTCCAGTCCGAATTGTCCGGTACCCGGTCGGCTATTCGCGAGCACCGCGTTGGCCCAGCCGCCCGAGGCGGTTCCGGCCGAGGATCGCGGCGTTCTACTGGCACTCGGTACCGCCGAAGACGACGACTTGGCCCGGCTGCGTGCCGGGGAGGCCACCAGTCTGGTGCTCCTCACCGCGACGTCCCTGGGAATGGCAAGTTGTCCCGTCACGGAGGTGTTGGAGTTCAGCGACACCCGCGACGCTATCCGGGTCGACGCCTTCGGTGGCGACGAATTCCCCCAGATGTTGGTCCGCATCGGCTGGGCGCCGATCAACGCCGACCCGTTGCCGTCGACCCCGCGGCGCCCGCTGAGCGAGGTTGTGACCCAACTGGACGACTCACCGTGGGACTGAACCAGGCGCCACAGCGTGCGTGACGGGCATCGCAAGTGATCTGCTGAGTTCATCACCGCCGCTTTGCCACTCGTATGCGCTCGGAGCAACGATGGTGACTTGGTCCGTCAGGGCGTCGTGTCGGCGCGGCGCTCTCGATGGATGCGGTTGTTCACTATGTGCTCGACAAGGATCGGTACGAACGTTTGGATCGGCGCGGCGTCGAACTGGGCGGCGGCGTCTTGGCACCAATGCAGAATCTCGGCGTCGCGCTCGGCATCGTCGCGTCCTTCGTGCTCGGCCAGCTTCTTCGCGACCTCGGTGACCGATCGCGAGATTGGGCTGCCGCTGCGCCCGGCGGCCGCAGCTCGTCGAGGAATTTCTTCGAGCGACAGCAAGGCTTGGTGTTCGTCCGTGTCGGGGTCGATCACGCGCAGCGTGAGGTGGTGGCCGTCCTGGCCGATCAAGATGATCGTGGGGGGTTCGTCGCTGCTGAAGCTCAGCAATTCCACCGGATCTTCGCCGCCTAGATCTATTCGCGGGGGCGCAAACCATCCGTCGCGGCGATAGCCCACGAGCGCGATCCGAGAAATGCGATCACCGACCGCGGACAGCAGAGTGGGAAGTTCAGTTGCGAGGTCCTTGGACGCTGGCCACCATGCCCCGTCGATGTGTTCGGCGGGTGCGCGACTCCCCGCCAGTCGTAGGCGATCTCGACCAAGGGAGTCGTCTGGAAGCGGTGTGGCGCCGTGATCAATTGAGGCCGTGAGTCGTGAATCGGTCATGTCTTCAGCATCGTCACACCGCCGGGTTCATCGCTGGGGTCTTTGGTCCCACGATGCGGGGTCCTTCGGTTCTCGCCGGTGGGTCGCTCAGAACAGCCGGTGAACGACGGCCTATGGGAGCGTTACGTGGATGCAGCCGTGCGAATATTCGAGCATGCCCCGGCGTACCCCCATTGTTCGGTTCAGCTCGCCCCCGCCGCGATCACCTGGTCCACTTCGACGGCCCGCTCCGCCATCTCGGCGTGCGCTTGGTCCAGTGCGTCCGCCTGATCTTCATCGGCTTTCATCAGCGCCTCGATGTCGAAGCCGGCCATGTCGAGCACACCCATGTCCGAGAAGGCCTTCTGCACCTTGTCGCCCCACAACCCGATGTCCTTGACGATCGGCACGATTCGGCTGAACAGGTGTGAGCGGAACTGGATCATCAGCGGTGAGTTGTCCACCCACTCGGCGCACTCCTTGACGTTCAGACCGAGCGTCTCGAAGACCTCCTCGCCGCGGAACCGGTCGCGCATCAGGTAGCAGGCGTCCACGACGAACTCTTCGCGATCGCCCCGCTCGGCATCGGTGAGCGCGGAGTAGTAGTCCTTCAACGAGATTCGGCCGAAGGCGACGTGGCGGGCCTCGTCCTGCATGACGTAGGCAAGCAGTTGCTTGGCCAGCGAGCCTTCAGGCGCCAGATCACGCTGCACGCCGAAGGCGGCGAGGGCGAGCCCTTCGATGAGCACCTGCATTCCGAGGTAGGGCATGTCCCAACGCGAGTCGTTCAGGGTGTCGGCCAGCAGTGCGCCCAGGTTCTTGTTGATCGGGTAGACCATGCCGATCTTCTCGTGGAGGAAGCGTGAGAAGGCCTCGACGTGGCGGGCCTCGTCCATGGTCTGGGTGGCGGCATAGAACTTCGCGTCCATGTCCGGGACGACCTCGACGATCTTGGCCGCGCACACCATCGCCCCCTGCTCCCCGTGCAGGAACTGCGAGAAGCTCCAGGCCGCGTTGTGCTGGCGCATCTCGGCACGGCGCGCTTCGTCGGCCGACTCCCAGGCCGGGCTGCCGAACAGCGAAAGTAACTCGTCGGGTATCCCGATCGGGTTCGTCGGGTCGACGTCCAGGGTCCAGTCGATGCGCGACTGGGCGTCCCACTGCTTGTCCTTGCCCTTTTGATAGAGGGACAGCAGCCGGGCACGACTTTCGTCATACTCCCAGGTGAAGCGCGCGTCGCCGGCGTTGGGGACCTCCCACGAGTACGGCGCGGGCGCTTCGGTGTACTTATCCCTCGTGGTCATGTGCTGCCGCCTTTCCTCCCCGGTACGACCAGTGGCCATGTGGCGAAAATCATACTGCGCCCCGTTCGGCCGCGCTGTCAACTGGCGGGCGTGTAGATTCACGCCCTCGCGTGATCAACGCGCGTTCAGCTACTACATCGCCTGTGCAACTGTCGGCAGCGGCAGCCCACTGGCGCAACGTAATCGGTACCGTTTGGTGCTCAGGTCGACGAGCCGGCCCCTGTTCCCGCCAATGGCCATCCGGCCGCAGCGAGCTTCGCCGCGACGCGGTTGATGTTCTCCGGCCCTGCGTCGTGGTGGACGTGGTCCGAAATGAAGCGGGTGATCTCGTCTTTGTCGATCAGATGGCCAGCAGGGGCGTGTGATTCTTCGTCGGATATTTCCAAGACGATCTCGTTGATCTGTTCCTCAGACAGCGGAGTGGTCCTCAGCAACGCAAGCAAGGGTACGCGGTCCGGGCCGGGCACTCCGTCTGGATAGCCGGCCCGCAGCCATTCGAGGACCGAGTGGAACGTCGATGTGATGGTCATGATTCTGAGTATCGTCTGCGGCGCGCGCGTTCGTCAGGGTTGGTTACTGGTATTCGTCGTGCATTAATCCGGCGTTGGTATCGGACTTGCGCGACCTGTGCGGCGGTGACGTCCAACTCTGGTGACGTCCAACTCTTCGGTCATGGATGCGCGGGACGAACCGCGTGCCGCGGGTTCGGGGCCCGGTCCTGCGATCAGAACAGCACGATAGGTGAGCTCCAATGCACACGAGTGCCACCACCCGTCCCGCCAACGACTTCGCAACTGCCGCCGACCAGTTCGGCTCGGCGCTGCATGTTCGCCAGCCCGCTGTGGCGGTGGTTGTCGGGTTTGATGCCGCAGCCGTCGTCGCTGATGTCGATGGTCAGCTCGTCGGTGACCTCGATGCAGATGACGAGATGCTCAGCGCCGGAATGGCGCACGGCATTGCTCACCGCCTCCACGATCACGGGGGTGGCCTGTTCGGCGATGTCCGTTCCAACGGCGCTGAGCGGCCCCGATATCCGCAGTGTCGTTTCGATGGCACGGTTCTCTGTGAGAGCGGCGATGGCGTCCTGAATCTTCTTACGAAAACCGGACTCCGTCGCCGGCGTCTGAAGCGCGAAAATCCGGGCGCGAATCTCGTCGATCGTGGCTTGCAGATCGTTGACCGTACGGTTCAGCCGTTGGTTGACCTCGGGGGAGCGCGAGCGGGCAATGGTGCCCTGGAGATCCATTCCGGCCGCGAACAGGCGCTGGATGACGTGATCGTGCAGGTCGTGGGCGATTCGTTCGCGGTCGGAGATCACCGACAGCTCCCGCGCCTGCTCGCGACTTTCGGCCAACACCAAGGCGACGACGGCGTGATCGGCGAAATCGCTGACCAGGTCGAGATAACTGCTGTCGAAAGAAGTGTCGTGCTTGTTGCGTGCGACCACCAGGACGCCGAGCGTGGTCGAGGTCTGGGCACCCAGCGGCATTACGATCGCCTGCCGTTGGCCAATGTCGGTGAACCCCTGAATGGGGTGGCGGAACGACTCGGGTATTAGCGGAATGCCTGTGCGAAAGACCCCGCCGCTCGTCGAGCCCTCTATCGGCACGCGCTGGCCCAACACTTCGTCGGCGCACAAGCCGACGGCGACGGACACCACCAGGCTGTCGACCTCCGCTGGGGGCAGATCGGCGTCACTGGGCACCAGCACGATGGCCTGGTCGGCGTTGGCCAGCTCGCACACGCGCTCAGCGATCATCTTCAGTGGCCGCGCGACGGGGTCAGCCTCGGCGACCAATGCCGTGGTGATGGCCCTGCCGGCCTCCATCCACTTGGCGGTGAGGCGTGTCTGGTCGAACAGTCGGGCGTTGGCGATGGCGACTGCGGCTGCGGAGGCCAACGCACGCGCAGCGATTTCGTCGGCTTCGGTGAACGCTGCGCGGGAGGTCGGCGCGGTCAGGTACAGGCTTCCGAAGGTGTGCTGGCGGATCGTGATCGGCACCCCGAGGAAGGGGCCCATCGGCGGGTGGTGTTCAGGGAAGCCCACCGCCGATGGGTGTGCGCCCAAATCGTCGAGGCGTAGCGGCTCGAGGTGGTCGAGCACGAGACCGAGGACACCCTTACCCACGGGCAAGTGACCGATCTTTTCGGCGGTGTCAGGGTCAATGCCGGAGTGCAGGAACGACAAAAGCGTGCCGTCGGCAGCGTGCACGCCCAGCGCACCATAACGGGCTCCGGTCAGTTCCATCGCTGCGGTCACGATGCGGTGCAGGGTGGCGTCGAGGTCGAGGTCGGATGCCAGGCCAACAATCACCCGTAGCAGTCGTTCCATTTGGTCGCGCGAGGCCAGCAATTCGTCGAGCTGCGCGTGCATGCTGCCGACGAGTCCACGTTGCCCCAAGGCGGTAAATGCCGAATTCTCATCGCCGAGTGCCACGCACCAAACCTCCGTTCCCCCGGGATCTGGGGAAGACGCTCAGAGCTTAACTTGACCGTGGCACCAACACTCCGCACGTCCGCCTCGACCCGCTGCCAGCGCCCCGCCACATCGCCGCCATCGACGAACTCTGCCAAGCCCTCAACGACAACCACACCGTCTACCTCGGCACCGACCTCACGCTCCGCTACAGCGCCAAACCCCACCGATGACCCCGCAACCATGCCGCCCCCATGTCCGCCAGTCCTGGGGACACCACCGCGTTTGTCTTCCACACCGTGCTTCGTCGGCTTCGCTATTTCACCTTTTCTTCGGGACGGCCACTAGGCACCGACATCCCCTGTCCGCCATGCTCTTCGGTCGCCAGTGCCGGTTCGGGGCGCCAGGAATGCAGGGTTCGCATCAGCGCGGTTTTCTTGTAGTGGTGCGGCGTCATCCGCCCGAGGATGTTATCGATGACGACGACAGCATCGTTGATATACGGACCCTTGTTGAGCATCACGCATTCGGCACGTTCGCTCATGGCGGCATCGCTGATCTCGGCACGCGACGGAAGTCCGCTCTTGGCAAGTTGTTCGAGTACCTGGGTCGCCCAGATCACGGGTATGTGCGCGGCCTCGCACAACCACAGGATTTCCTCCTGGAGTTCGGCCAGGCGCTCGTAGCCGCACTCGACCGCGAGGTCGCCGCGGGCGATCATCACCCCGACACGGCGTCGCTTCATAGCCGTGAGGATAAGCTGCGGAAGGTTTTCGAAAGCCTGCATGGTTTCAATCTTGAGCACGATGCCTAGGTCCTTATCCCCGAGGCGGTCGAGCTCATCGAGCAAGCGCTCGACGTCGGACGGATCGCGCACGAAGGACATGTTGACCATGTCTGCCAGTTCGATCACCGAAGCGAGGTCGGCGACGTCCTTGTCTGTGAGGGCCGATATGGGCAGCACCGTGTCGGGCACATTGATCCCCTTGCCGGCCTTGAGCTTTGACTCGGCCTGCGCGGGCCGGTCGATGCGCACCGCCACAACGTCGTGATTCACTGAGACGATTTCGCCACTGATCTTGCCGTCGTCGAGGTGTACCGTGTCGCCGGTGCGGGCATGGTCGAACACCTCAGGTAGGGTGCACCCGATCCGCGGCACACCGCTGGCGGCGACCGGCATGGGTGAACAGTCCCTGGTGAGATGGAGAATGTCCCCGGGATGCAGCACAAGGCTCTGTTCGGTCTCAGGCAGCACTCCGAGTTCGATCGGTACGTCGTCGCTGTGGGTCAGGATCGACCCGGTCGCGAGGTAAGTGGTCTTGGCGGCCGTAATCACGAAGCCACCCCTAGGACCTGTTGATTCATGCTCGTTGGTTGGTACGAGTTTGTTAGTCAGTACGAGTTTGCGCTTCGAACCGCGGGTGTCGCGCAGTTCCAAGACGTCGCCGTCGCGGCGGCGGCTGAGCCACTGCTGTGGCACAGGAAGGGATGGCATGCCCGCCTCCGGCGGGTCGGTGGGGTCTTCGCTCGCGGTCAGCCATGCGCGAGCCGGGGCGAGGACCTTGCCGAGCGCGTTCTTCCGCGGCCGAAGTTTGATGCTTCGGGGCCCGGGTTCGAGCGGCCCAGTTCGCAGCTTCGGCCCGGCGAGGTCCATCGCGATCAGGCAATGCTGGCCCGCCGACTCAGCTGCCTGTCGTACATGGACCGCCATCGCGTGCCACGCCTCGGCGTCGTCGTGTGCACAGTTGATGCGTGCGACGTTCATCCCACGTTTGACCAGATCGCTGACCACCTGGGGGTCGACAGCTGCTGCCGACGGCAGGGTGACCATGATGCGGGTCGGGTGATTGACCGGGGCCGGCCCGAGCAACTCGCCGGTTCTGCGCCACAGCAGTTCGAAACCCTCGTCGACACCCACGGCCGGACGGTCCGGCGGCAACCAACTGCCGCCGATCATCGAGGAAATCGCTGAACGGATCAACGACAGGGTGGCCTGCACGTGAGCCTCGCTGCGGCCCAGCGACGACAGTCCGTATGCCCTGAGCCGGTCTTGCAGGTCGCGTAGGTCGCATTGCCGTATTGCCCAGTAGTGGACAAGGTTTCGGGCGCTCACTCGATGCTCGGGCCCGACGGCACTGAGCCACGCCGACCATTGCGTTTCGGCATCGGACAAACGGGCCAGCAGTCCGTCGATCTCGTCGAGCAGTCGACCCAACCGCTGCTCGTGGTTCGCATCGACATCCGGGACGCTAGGGGCGGCGTGCTGGGCTTCGCTCGACTTCGACATGCCGACTCCTGGGTTTGGTTGGCCAGCGCAGGCTACCAAGCCCGCTCTGCATGCAGTTGGCGACGTGGTAACGGGCGGGTGAACCGGTACTCGGGTTAGCGGCGAATCGAGGGGATGGATCAAGTACCCGTTTCACCACACACTGTCGTCGGACAAAGAGTCCGGGCATCGCCGGGCGAAGCCGGGGTTCGCACGCCCTGCCGTGTGCGATTCACCGTGCGGTTCGGAGTGTTATTGCGTACGGTTCCACCGTGAGTGTCGGCATCAAACGGGTTGCAATCAGCACTGGGGGCGGCGACGCGCCGGGGCTCAACGCCGTAATCCGATCAGCTACCTTGGCTGCGCGTAACCGTGGTTGGGATGTCGTCGGTATCCGCGACGGTTTCAACGGGCTGCTGCTGCCTGACGAGTATCCGGATGGTGGATTGATTGATCTCACCCGCGAACGGGTTCGTGGCATCCTGCATCAGGGCGGCACCATCATCGGCACGACGAATCGCGGGAATCCGATCGCCTTCCCGGTGCAGCAAAGCGACGGCACGTGGATCGAGGTCGACCGGACCCAAGAGTTGCTCGGCCGATTCGAGGAACACCGCATAGACGCGCTGATAACGATTGGCGGCGACGGTTCGCTGACGATCGGCCGCCACCTGTATGAGGCGGGGCTGAGGCTGGTCGGTGTGCCCAAGACGATCGATAACGATCTCGAAAAGACAACCTCAACGTTCGGCTTCGACACTGCGGTGGATTTCGCGTCGGAGTGCATTGACCGGTTGTTCTCGACCGCGGCATCGCACGGACGGATCATCGTGGTGGAGGTGATGGGCCGGTACGCAGGCTGGATCGCGTTGAACGCCGGCATGGCGTCGGGCGCGCACGCGATCCTCATCCCCGAGATTCCGTTCAGTCTCGAGCCGGTGGCAGCGTTGATTGCCCATCGCGAGCGGCACGGGGCGAAGTTCTCGATCATCTGCGTCGCCGAGGGCGCTCGCCCGGCGGGTGGCGCGATATCGATCGTCGGGAAGACGGTTGGTCAGGCGGAGCGCCTCGGGGGGATCGGCGCCAAGGTGGCCGCGGGCCTTGAATCGATGACGGGGCGGGAGGCGCGCACCGTCGTGCTCGGGCATCTTCTCCGCGGCGGCTCACCGACCTCGTTCGACCGGTTACTCGGTTTACGGTTCGGCGCCGCCGCGGTGCGGGCACTCGACGAAGGGCACAGCGGCGTCATGGTGGCCCTGAATCCGCCGACGGTCGACTATGTGCCGCTGGCCGAAGCGACCAGCCGGCAAAAGACTGTCCCACTCGACTGTGACTCGTTGGCAACCGCCCGAGATATGGGGATCAACTTCGGCGATGAGATGTCCAGCTATACCGCGATCGGGCCATGAGCCGGTTCGTCGTGCCGCCATCTGGCAGTCTTTCAGCCGACCGGATCGGTCCTCTCAGGACACAAAATCCGCTGTGTCATGGTAGTTGCCGAACAGACTGCAGAACACCGCCGGGCACGTGCAAAGAGCCCGAACTCCGCGACGTCGCATTTGCAATGAACGCCGCATTTGCAATGAAC
>WOYI010350361.1_pt1 | contig 43082 bp, 37 predicted proteins | sample 6423411 | NCBI WGS metagenome assembly WOYI01 (sample SAMN13441803, study PRJNA592873) | oil field metagenome | biome: oil field; feature: oil-well bore; material: oil-contaminated soil; isolation source: oil-contaminated soil from oil-well borehole | place: Germany: Wietze | collected 2016-10-18 ... | reverse complement strand
CTCTCATGATCATAAGCATATCTTCTTCGTGGTGCGGCCCTATCTTGCCCGGCAAAGCGCTTACAGCCTCTACGATCTCCACATTCCCGGAAAGGATCCTCGCGTTCAGCTCTCTCATGATCATAAGCATATCTTCTTCGTGGTGCGGCCCTATCTTGCCCGGCAAGGAGTCTAGTCCTTCCGCTATCCTGGAAAGGAGCCCTGTCATCTCCGAAACTCCCTCGGCCGCCTCGGAACTCCCGGCAAGCAGCCGCGCGTTTATCTCCCTTATCAAGACAGCAATGTCCTCCTTGCGCATACTTTGCACGTTTGCCGCAAGCGAAGAAAGCGCCTGCGAGTGCTCTTTGTAAGTATACTGCAGGATATTCTGCATCTCGAAGACCATCTGCGTGAGATTGGCGCACATGCGCAGTAAAACAGCAGGAATCAAACTTGCCGCCAGCAGTAAAAATATCCCCGAGATGAACAACGGTTTATCCTGCAGGAATAAAACCGCGGACGCGGCGGCGGCCGTAAGCAACGGGACGGCCCAGGAAAAAAATATCAGGATCCTTGCAACCGGAATCTTCTTTCTCGACATCTTGTCTCCTTTCAATACGGTAAACTCTGAAGCTGCGTTACAAAAAGCAGTATCTCTTCCCTCAATATCTGGACGCCTATTCTCTGGAAGCCAATTCTATCCAAGTCGGGGTATCTCCGGACCTGGTAACCAGGATATCCAGCCAGGAAGACAACCCCTCCTTAAAGGCGGGCAGCAGCGCCTCTCCCGAGAGGGGATAATTACCGTCTGTCAACCAGTCCCAGTTGATGGACGAGAGCGCCTCCATCATTCCTGACAATTGCCTGTCTTCTATGCCGTAGACGGCTTCCAGCAGATTGCCGTATATGCGTGCCAGGAAATTTTTATTCGGAAATTTACGCTTGATCTCTCCTCCGATCGACAAAGCTGCTGCCAGGAAGTCGGCGGCGTATCCGGCTTCCCCGCAATCGAAACGGAAAACCCGGTTGTTCCCGCGGGAAAATGCTTCATTCAGTCTCAGATCGGCCAATGCGGCCCATAATACCGCAGGGGAAGGATTAATATAACTGCCCTTAATATAAAGAAAGTCTTTAAAAAAATAAAACATCCCGAGCAGGAAATCCAGATATAACAATTGATGCCGGCCGGCGGCGATGTCTTCCTCGAGATAACGATTGGCCATCCCAAGGTTTTCCTTTATCTTGGCGCTGAAATCATTCCGGAACCACCCTGTTTTCTCGTAATATGACATGTGCCAGTTCCAGTGGCTGTTGAACAACGACCTCCGGCTGTCTTTTTTTTGATGATACACTACGGCGTTATGACAATAGACCAGGCCGCTTCCCGAGACTTTCAGCCTGCAGCAGATATCCACATCCTCGGCGTTGTTCCCGAGAGATTCGTCGTACAGGCCTATCATCCGCAGGTTGTCGGAGCGGAAAAGAGTATTGGCCCCGAAAAGAAAAACCGGGTTTGTTTCGTTTTCCTGCCAGAACTGGCGCATATGCGCGGCCCGCCACAGGTCGAAAACCGAAGAAGCCTGGGTTTCCATGACCCGCCCGCCGGCCCCGGCCGCGCGCGGCGAAGATGACAGCGCGCCGGCGAGAGACTCAAGCCATCCGGGATCTGCCGTGCAATCGGCATCTATGGAAGCGACAAATTCTCCGCTTATGTTTTTAAGGGCAGTGTTCCTGGCCGCTGCCAGTCCCCGATTGCCGGGATGTCTGATCAATCTCACCGGATACCGCGCCGCGATCTGCGGGCTTTGATCTGAAGAGGCGTCGTCCACTACCAGGATCTCTTCTGGAGCCAAAGACTGCCTCAGCAGCGAATCCAGACAATAGGCTATCGTATCGGCATTATTATACAGGGGAACGTAACAGGATATCTTCATTTCGAACGCTTTAATTCCTTCTTGATCATCTCCTCCGCTTTTTCGATCTCGGCGATCTTTCTTTCCGGGATTGACCGCTCCGCCGAGGCACGGCGGGGCGGTGACGGCAAAAGACGACGCAGCAAACTCCGGAGAGACCCCCGATAAGCGGCGTAGAACATTATTTTCCTCTTCAGTTTCCGCAGCGCCGCCCCGCGCACCGGAGAGACCGCCTGCCCGAAGAATCCGGCCGACGGTCCGGCAACGGAACGGCTGAAGTTCGCGTCGTAACAACTCATCAGGCACCCCCCGCAGCTGCGGCTGTTGATACGGCTGATGATATCGCGGTGCCTGACATTACCCCATATTTCCCTCAAAGGTGTTCGAGATATATCTCCTATCAACATATCCTTGCCGGACAATACCCAGCAGGGAAAGACCTTACCGGAGGCGTCCACCGGGCAGGAAGAAAAAAGCGCCCGGCAACTGGCCGCGTTGCCGCCGATCCCTCTGGAAAGATACGCGGGGATGCGTTCCAAATACGGCAAAGGATTGACCGATATACCGCGCTCTCCGCAAAGCTTATGTATGCCGCGCAGGGTTTCCATAGCGATGCCGGCCTCCACTTCCCCAAGGAGGAATTCGCTGCAATTCCTGCCCGGAGAAACGAATATTCTGCTGAAAGGCTGAAACTTGAGCGTGGTCGCTCCTGTTTCCCCGGCCAGTTCCACTATATGTTCCAGAGAGGAATAATTATATCTTGAGACCGTAGAGGCGATAGTCGTCTCCACACCCCTGGCCCGCAGCAGGCGCAACGCCCGCAATGCCTTCTCGTAAGACCCGGGGCCGCGAAGTCTTTCATGCACCTGTCTATCCCCTTCAAGGGAAATATTCACCACGCCCACCCCGCTGTCGGCGATCCTTCCGGCGGTCTCCTCGTCGATAAGACAGCCGTTTGAGGTAAGGCAAGCGCTCATTCCCAGATCCCTGGAGAACTCCGCCAGATCGTAAATGTCCGTCCGCAGCAGAGGTTCTCCGCCGCTGAATACGGCCGTGGAAGCGCCTAAAGCCGCGGCGTCTTCCAGCGCGGCAAAAAGAACGCCGGTAGGCAATTCTCTGCTGCGGGAAGCCGGGATATCGCACATGACGCACTTCAAATTGCACCTGGAGGTCAGGGAAAATATGATCTCTTTCATCTGGAACATTTATCTCCTCTTGTGTATACCGGCTTACCCTTCAGGATAGTCTTGTATTCTTTCAATTCCGCAAGGCACTCGCGCAGCAATACCGCGCGGCCGGGGATGTTACGTGAAGACACTATAATTTTTTCGGTAAGCACTGAAATGGTGTCGGCATCGGGATGCGCCCAGCACGTCTGCAGGCAGGGCTTGCGGCATTTCTTCATCTTCTCCCTTGCCTCCGACGCCTCCCTGGTAAAAAGAGCGGCCGTTATGCCCGCGTCTTTTATATTGCCGAAAGACTCCCCGCAGCTCCTGATCTCTCCATCCGGACCGATATTTATGAAAACGAAAGGATTGCACTTCCACTGCCGTCTCTCCAGCCGTCCGGAGAAATAATCCGCCCAAAGGGCGGGGTCATGCAGGAAAGCGGTGACCCCGCAACCGCCTCCGGGAGCGGTAATCAATTTTATCTGTTCGCGCAGGATACCTATCTCCTTTTCTCCCGGCCAGAAAGGCGCGCTGCCGGAGGTGTTCTGCATATCGTCCTGCGCCACGATCACCGGATGCATAACGAAACATTCCGCGCCCTCGGAAACAGCCAGGGCCGGCATGCGGGACAGTTCCGGAATATTTTCTTTCATAATCGTGCTCCAGACCGATATCTGCGGACCGCGGCCGAACCTTTTTTTTGCCGCGGCCAGATTTCTCACCGCGCGCAAGGCGGCGTCGAAAGCGCCTTTACCGCGGAAATAATCGTGTGTTTCCGGAAGCGCCCCGTCCAGCGAAACTGCGATGTTCTTTAAACCGCTGGAGACGATACGCTCGGCCATTGCTTCGTCGATAAGAGAACCGTTGGAGACCGCCTCCGTGCGCACTCCGGCCGATACGGCGCGGCCGATGATATCAAAAATGTCACGACGCAGGAACGGCTCGCCCCCGGTCAGAACGACCGTGCTGTCCCAGTCCCAGGAGGCTATTTCCTCAAGCGCGCAAACAACGGTCTCCCCCGAGAGTTCGTGCCCTTTAAGAATATTTACCACTCCACACATTTTACAGGAATAGGTACATTTATGGCTGAGACTTATATAGACCCATTTCGGCCTGGCAAAAGGATGATTCATCTCCTCGGAAAAATGATACGCCAGGTCCCGCTTGAATTCTTTTACGCAATCCCCTTCTATCCGCATGCCCCCCTCTTCCGCCCTCCGTCGCGCCCATCAGCAGACCGGATCTTCGCCTTAAGCGCATCGAGCGCGTTCCTGCCGCGTATTTTCCCGATGAAGCCGGCGCCGGCCGCGGCAAGCGCCGCGCCGGTCTTTTTCAGTCCGGATTCCAGCGAGGCCGCGGCAAGCGCCTTTTCTTCTTCCGGCGCGCCGGCGACTACTTTAAGCGCCTCCGCCGCCACCGAGGAAGGAAAATAAACGCAATCCTGCAGACAATGCCTGCGGCAACGCCTGGCTTTTTCCCTTACGCGGCGCGCCGAAGCCGAAACCCAGATATCAGCCAATTTTTCCCTGCGCGCGTCTCCGTATATGCCCAGACAGCTCCAGACCTGGCCGCCGGAAGTTATAACCATCCTCTTTAACCCCTCGTAACAGCCGATCCTGCCGGCGGGCATCCTTCCTTGGAAGTATGCCGGCATGAGAGACAATACCTGATCGGAAGTATAAATCATGGGGGTATGCCGCGGATCACTTTTTAGTTCCTGCAGCCTCTTCAGGTTCTCCTCCAGCAAACGAAGTTTCTCCCCGCACGGCCATAGCGGACTCTTCTGTTTCACGTGCATTTTCACGTTGTCGAAGAGCACCGGCTGAAAAACCACGATATTACACTCCTTGCCGCCGGCAAAATCGAGTATGGGAAGCATATCCTCCACGTTCCTGTCCATTACCGTGAAGTTTATCCCGAGAGTGGGATTGCGTCTGCTGTGCGTCTTTTTAACACGGTTGAGGATATCCATGGCCGCTTCAGCTCTATCGAATACCCCTTCACCGCGTATATAATCGTTATTCTTCCTCAACCCGTCAAGGGATACCGTCAAATGATTCAACCCCTCTTTCACGAAGAAGTCGGCCGTCTCTTCATTCAGGAGCGTGCCGTTAGTGATAATATCCACCATCTCTATGCCGCTGGCGACTGAAAAAGACACTATTTCCTTAAGGTCACGGCGCAGCAAGGCTTCTCCTCCGGATAATATCAGATGCCGCACCCCGAGTTCTTTAACCTGCCTGATTATCGCGCACACCTCCCCGGTCTCCATCTCGCCGTCCCCTCCCCCGGAGACGGAACACATCCTGCATTTCAAATTGCACCTGTTGGTCAAGGAAAAATAAACGTGTTCCGGCGGCACAAGGGGGACGCCGGTTTCCCTGCCCGCGTAGAAACCGAATAATTCCTCAAAACGAACGGAATACCGGTTTTCGCTCATGCGCAGCTCCCTTTCAGGCATTTTTTCATGATCGCCCCGAGGCTGGACGCGGCAGAAAAAGAATAGCAGCTTTGCAGGCAAGGCTTGGCGCAGGAGCGGGAGTGCAGCCGCAGTCGGTATGCCTCGGGAGACTTCCATGCCTCCGGCAGTTTCATTTTATCCAGCCCGCCGCAAATACCGTGGCAGGTATAAAGCAACGGAGCCTTTTTCGAATAACAAATAAATGCCGTCTTGAAGCCCCCGAAACAGGTCCAGTCGCGCGGCCCGAGGGTGCCGGCATAATATTCGGGAAGAAGACGCATCGAAGGTTCCTGAAGAATCGCCGGTCTGCCCGGCGCCATCCTCTCGAGTTCCTCGATCTGCTCTTTCAACAACGCTATCTTTTCCGGACCCGGCCAGAAACGCAAGCCGGGATCATCAACGCTGAAATCGCCGTTATCGGGAGTAAACGGCTGAAAATTGACCACGTCCACCCGCAGTCCCGCGCAAAATCGGACAAAATCGCAAAGTTCTCCGGCATTAATATCCATTACCGTGAAGGCCGCGCCGAGGGAAAAGGCCGCGCCTCGCGCCCGCTCATCCTGCAGGAGCCCGAACGCCTTGACCGCGGACGCGAACGTTCCTTTGCCGCGGAGAAAATCATGCGTCCTTTCCAGTCCGTCCAAGGAGAAATGCACGTGCCCGACGCCGCAGGCGGCAAGCCTGCGGCAGGCGTCCCGGTCCAGAAGCGTGCCGTTTGTGGTTATGATACTTCTCATACGGTTCCCGGCGGCGCAAGAACACAGCTCGTAAATATCGCCGCGCAGGAAAGGCTCTCCTCCCGTGAACAGGACTTCATTAACTCCCCATGCCGCCGCCTGTTCGATCAGCCCCTTTACACAAGAAGTGGAAAGCTCTTCCTCCTCCGGCTGCCTTCCGGAGATACTGCACATTTTGCAGCGCAGGTTACAGCGTGAAGTCAACGAGAACTGCACCGTCTGAGGAGGAACGAACGGATAATTGACGCGCCGGGAAAGCCAGAATCCGGCAAGCCGGAGTAGATTGGTGAATTTACGCATCTCTTTCCTTAAGATATCCCTCCCTTGTAGATCCCGATCAAGCGGGCGTAAATAAGCAGGAGTTTTCTGCGCAGGCGGCGCAATGCCGCGTTATTACCTTTGCTGTTATACCAGTTGCCCCCTTGACCACAATTAATCCCCAATTCCCGGGTGTGCCTTCCCAGCCAGGAAAGCCTCGGTATATAACAGCAGCTCACGCTGACGAACTCGTCTATATTACCGCGCTGGCGCAGTAAAAAGAAGAGGGTATGAAAAAAGTCCCTCCATCTCTCACTCGGATATCCGACCATCCAGAGTGTATTGACCTTAATCCCGGCCTCGTGCGCCGCCGAGAAGGAAAAGAACAAGGCCTTCTTCGAAGGCTTCCCCATATCCGTCAATACCGCTTGTGAACCGCTCTCCACCCCGTAAGTAAGATAACTGCACCCGCCGGCTCTCCACCTTTCCGCCTGCCGGCGCGTCATTTTTTCCGAAGCCCTGGCCATACCTCCCCAGGAGAAACCGCTGCCGGAAGAAGCTATCAGCGAACTCAACCTGTCGAGCGCAGCCGGTAACCCGTTGACCATCAAATCGTTACACTTAAACTTTTTTCTGCCGCAGAAGGAATACCGTTTCTTCATCTCCGCAAAGATGTTCTCCGGGGCCCTCATACGGTATTTTCCCCACATCGGCTTATCGGTGCAAAACCGGCAGGCGAAATCGCATCCGCGGGAAAAAAGTATCGGGATCTCTTCTTTATTTGTATACCTTTCCAGATCGAACAATTCCAGCGCCGGGAACGGGATGCAATCTATATCGCCGATCATTTCGGACGGTCCGTTATCCCGCAGCCCGGAAACGGTATTCACCACCGTTCCGGGAAGACGCAGGGTTCGTAAATCTACCCCGGACTCAACGGCTGCCGCGATCGCGGACACGGTCTCTTCTCCCTCTCCGCGCACGTATATGTCGACGCAGGGACACGTTTCCCTTGAGATATCGCTTTCGGAGCACATCGGCCCGCCGAAAATCAAAGGGATATCTTCTATGGCCGCGCGGATACTACCCGCGAGCGCCCCGGCCAGCGGCAGCGAATGGCTGTTCACGCTGAATCCCACCATACCCGGTGAAAAACACGATATCCTGCCGGTCCATTCCCGCAAAAGCGCCGGTAGATCGAAATGCGCGCCCACTCTTTCCAGGGACCGCCATTCGTCTGCACTATCCCAATCCCAGAGATACCGTTTGTCCGGATTAAGATGGAAAAGCTCCGAATTCAGACAGAACATACGGACTTCATGCCCGTCCTGCATCAGGCGCCCCGCCACGTAAGCAATACCCAAAGGAGGCATATCCACGCCGTAAAGCGGCGGCATGACCAATGCTATTCTCATAGTATTACTCGGAGCAAAAATGTTTGACACCTCTGGTATCGTCTCACTCGAGGCAGTCGAGCCGGTAGGGTGTCGGACATTTCTGCTCTCCTTAATAAGTTCTCTGTAACATTATCCGCTGCCGTCGGAGTTTGTCAACTCTCCGGAAGCGCTTAATCGCAAAAACAAGGAAGCAGGCACGGCCATGGACATTTACGCACGCGTTCCCTGGCCTCATTGATCCGCGGTCCTGAAAGTATATCCGCCAGGCTTTGCCTGCGGATATCTCCGTAAGCGGAAAAACAGGTGCGGCAGTACCCGTCGTTGGCGACCAGAACGGTCCTGCCGGCGGATGAACAAACGCAGTCCCCGGGCGCCAACTCACCGGCAAAATATTTTTTGAACAGCCTGAGATTGCCTTCCGAATTACGCAGGAACCCGCCGTCCGAACGCCCGCGCGCAATGAGCCTTTCGACTGCGCGTTCCAGTCTGCCGAAACTCCCGGGCTTCACCCATAACTCCGCGTTTTTTCTCTCCGACATCTTCAGGTTGTTGGCCAAAAGCGGCTGGTACTGGATATTACACACGCCCAGCTCGCGCGCAAACACATAAAGATCTTCAAGCTCCTCAAGGTTCCGCTCGAAAACGATGCTGATCAAGCTGAATTTCACTCCCAGGGCTTCTTTTCTTAAATCCGCCAGGGACTTGAGCGCCTCGACCGAATTCTCCCAGGCCCGCGCGTCGTCTCTCACGTAATTATGCAGTTCCGGACGCAGAGAATCCAAGGACAGAACGGGAACAACCGTCCCGTCCCTCAGAAACGGCTCCAGCTTCCCGAAATCACGCCGCACGGCGATCCCGTTGGAAAGCAATCCCACTCCCCTCAAACCCAGTCCGCGGGCGCATGCCAGAAGGTCCAATATATCGCTGCGCAGCATGGCTTCTCCGCCGGAAAAAGCCACTTCTTGTATGCCGGAAGATGCCGCTTCCTTCAACAGTTTGCGGACGTATCTGCCGGGGATATCTTTTTCCCGATCGGCATTTTTCCAGATATCGCATATACGGCAACGCAGATTGCATTTATGCGTGACGTCCAGTATTAAAAGCTGCGGAACAGCAAAAGGAAGCCTGCGGCCGCTGCAGAACTCCGCGACATTACCGAAAATATACGCTATTTTATGCAGGCAGAAAAAGAAAAACACGCCTGCCTTTTTGAACCGCCCGTAAGAAGCCCCCTGGGAACGCGCGAAGAACCGGCACAGGCAATAAGCGAACCTGGGGACCTTCGCCATATTTACCAGCATGCCGGCCCAGAAACCGAACCGCCCGGTCTTTAACTCCTGCAGCAACACATGGTCGCGGTGAAGGCGCTTTACCAGCAGATTCCCCCTGCCGTAAAGATAAGCCTGCCTGCAGAAAGCCGCCGGACCGGGGAGGCGGCGGTGAACAACCCTGATTTTGGGGTCAAAAACCAACCCCTCCCCCTGTTTATGCAGCCTCCAGAAAAACTCCAGATCTTCCCCCGCCGGGAAAGGGAAAGAAGGATCGAATTCACAGCGTGAAAAGATCTCTCGCTTAAGCGAGACGTTGCAGGTAGGGAAAAATATCGGCTCCCTGCCTCTGCCGCAGTCCATCTCAATGCTGCTGTTGCTCAGGAACTGGCTTACCTCCTGCGCTATGCCGCCTTCCGGATCAGGCAGCGTATATCCGCCTACGGCCGCCGCAGAAGGATGCAGCCGGTGCGCGTCCAGAATGCCCCGCAGCCACCCGGGGCAGGCGCGGCAATCATCGTCTATGAACGCGATTATCCGTCCGCCGCAATGCGCCGCTCCGGTATTCCTCGCCGCCGCCGGACCGCGGCGTTCCTGTCTTATATAACGTATATTGCCCCGGGCATTTCCTGGTCCGCCGGCAAAAAGTCCGGTACCGTCGGAGGAACCGTCGTCCACTACTACTATTTCGAAAGATCCGCCGGGAAGGTCCTGGCACAACAGCGAATCAAGACATTCTTCCAACAGCCGTTTACGGTTATAAGTGGGGATCACTACCGATATATCAATGGATCTGTGCTCTGCCATATTCCCATACTTCCGCTTCCTTATAAGCGGGTCCTTTCAGCCTGATACAGCTCAAACTCAAAGCGGGCAGCCTGCGATTAAAGATCACGCTGCCCCCGCTGTCCGTTCCGATCAGAAATTCCGTATCTCTGGCTTCGTTCGCTTTGTTGATCGCCATTAGCGTATAATTCCCGCCCTGACGGGAAGCATATACGCTCACCCAGTCCTGCGGGACGACTTTTTTGTCCATCAAGACCCCGGAAAAATAATTTGAATACAGCCTGAACGGATGATACAAGGCGGTTTTTTTTCCGGTATCGTCCAGCATCGCTATGTTCTGGTCGGATGAATTCAGGCAGAATTGTGCGGCGTAATCAACGCCTCCTTCCGCGAGAATACCGTAGAGGTCGCTCAAATACAGTACCTTCCAGAGCATATCGTAATTTATCATCGATTCGGACTCGATATTAAACTCCGTGACCGCCAGATCCAGTCCTGGCCCGTAATCGGCGATCCACTTCCTGAAACGCGGCAATACCGCCGGTTTATCCCCCGCGGCGAACGCCTTGTCATAACTGTTGACGTAGTCTTTCTTCCACCATACGGCGGCAGCGTCGAGCAAGGCCGCGTTGCCGTGCTGAACCTCCCGTCCTCCGTCAGCGGCAAAAGAATTGAAGAGATGAAAACTCAAGACGTCCAGCAAAGGTCTGCCGTCGGCTTCATCCTTTAAAGAAGCGCACCCGGTAAGGAATTTCTCTACGGCGTTCTCCTCTCCGTCCAGGCAGTCGCGCCATCCCTGCCAGGCTGTGGAAATCGCCGGCGCGAATATCTTGATATCCAGCCCGTTTTGCAGTTCACTCTGAGCGCGGCGCATGGCCCCGGCTATCTTTTCGAAACGGACGGAATATTCCTCCGCAGAGCAAGGCTGCGGGTGCAAGTCGGGATGCGTCAGGTGCCAAATGAACGGCTCGTTCCCTATCTCGAAAAACCTTACGCCGCGGCCCGGATCGCCGTTCAAATATCGCACCATCGCCGCGGCCTCTTTATCCACACTGAAGCCGTCGCCGGATTCACCGCGATAACCCAAAGCATTTATCTGTATCATCGGTTCGCTTCCGACGGCGCGGCAAAACCGCACGAACCTGTCCAGTGAAAACATCCTCACCCTCAACGCGGACCCGGGGAAAGTATAAATCCCGCTGCTCCAGGAATAACGATCAAGGAAAGGCCCACCCAGACGCAGGAACGCCGGGCTTAAAAGCCTGACCTGTTCCTCTTCAGGAAGATCCAGCCAGCTGGCAAGGTTAGCTCCGTATAAATAACGGCTCACCGTCCTGCTTGCCCCTTTCGCGGGGATTATCTCCACGCGGCCGTAGTAAACGTTTTTTCTTCCGTGTTTTTCCAGGGAAACCGAGAAGTGCCGCGGGGAAGCGCTTCTGTCTTTTTCTATATCGTAAGGCGAAGGACAGTCCCCTCTATAAAACGCCAGGCGTTCCCAAAAGATACTACCCTTGCCGCCGTCTCTGCCCTTTTTATGCATCCCGATCGAACGCACTCTCTCCCACTCTATATCCGGTGAATAGCCGGGGTTGCGCACCGTCCAGTCCGGGGAGACGACAAACGCCGAAAAAGGCAATTTGTAATCCACCGGGTAGCCGGCCGTGCGGATCCGGCATATACAAGGTTTCAACGCCCCGGTTTTCTTATCTTCGACCGTCACAACGATGTACATCTCTTCGTTCGCCGGACCACGCAGCCTAACTTTGAGCCAGGAAAATCCGCTTAAATCCCCCGCCTTCTGAAGGTCCAGCGAAAACGTTATTTCCGGCCATTGCCAGAGATTGTTTTTCTTAAATGAATAGCGAAGCTCGGCCGGAAAACTCTTTGTCCGGCTATAAAGTTCTACTTCCCCGCCGGAAGACGCGGCCCAGCCTGAATCGGCCGCTATCCTCCACCGCGCGGAATAAAATTCTTTCGCCGGAGAATCAGCCGCCTGAAGTCCCTGGCCGTAACAGCAAAAAGACAACAAAAAGGCGAAATAAACGGCTTGTCCGCGGGACGCAGGAAATCCTTTTGCCGGTTTACCGGCTGCGCGGATGCCGCCGCTTTTCAATGGCCCAACAATCCCGTATTCACCCGGTGTGATCATCCTACCGTCAGCATTCCGGAAAAAAATACGCTTTCTCCCGGAGAAAGCGTTGTCTCCCCTGCATTACTCAAACGCAGCACTCTGGAACGGTAACAGAGATCGGAATTAACCGCTTCCAGCCTCCATCCTTCCCTTATTTCATCTACGGACAACTCCACTTCCGGCAGGCCGTTCCCCGCGCAGGAGGCGCTTAACGGCTGCGCGCCGGCGGGAACCGTCTCCACAGTCTGCCAGTCGTCTCCTGTATCGCGCGGGAACACGCCGAACACGCCGCCGCGGGAACGGTGAGACCACAGACTGTAAACCTCGCGGAGCGCCAGGTTGAATTGCTGCCTTTCCAGCACTGTATCCCCGGTCACAAGCAAGACTACCCGTATCGCGAACCTCCCTTTGCCTTTCGCGTAAATACGCCAGGTTTGTTTTATGGGCAGCCGCCTCCACTGCGCGGAACACGCCAATTCCCCTTCCTTGCAGGAATCCAGTTTCCATACCGCTTTGGACACCGAATCGTGCCACCGCCCTCCGGAACGGAAAGAAACATACAACCCTATATCGCCGCTCAAGGTTTTTCCTTCATGGATAAGCGCGAATCTTCCCCCGGAAAAAAGCAGTCCGGCTTTACCGGAACGGAGTACCGCCCCCGCGGAGAGGTCCGTCCCGGGAGGAAAAGCCCTGATGGAAACGGAAAAACAGTGGTGCCTGCCGGGAGAAAACAACAGTTTTTCCTCCGGCTCCACTTTTTCCACACTCAATATGCGGCTGCGGTTGAAAAGGTCGGAATTCATGATTTTCGCGAAATTATTCTCCTCTTCCTCAAACGAGAGAGAGAGGGTGGGAAGTTTCCCGCTGGCGTCTAAAACTCCCAGGTCGCCGCAGGGCAGACATCTTTGCAGCACGTCGTATTCCTCGGTGCAGAATCTGGCGGGAAACTCTCCGGAACCGAAACAGCTGAAATACGACGAATAGGAAGACGAACACATTACCTGCAGTCTTCTCCTTCTGAATAAAGAAACGGCCCGGCACACCAACCATATCTTCAACCGCAGCGTCCCGTCGGCGGACAGCAGTATTTCCCAAATCTGCCGGAATACCGCTCCCGGCCAGAATCCGCAGGCCACTATTCTATCCGGGCCCGTCTTTCTGACTTTCCAGCCGGCCTCGCGGGAATCGTATATCCGCCTGTCTCCGTATATCTCCGCGTATATATGCCGGGAAAAAGTAAGAGGAACGCCGGCGCTGATCATAAGCAACTCGCCGTTGCGAAAAATAAATCTGCTGTCCCCGGAGACCAGTTCCTTTTCGTTATCATCCGCGGCAGCCTGCACCGGAACGGCCTGCCGGCGGAAAAATATCCTTCCGGAGAAATACGCTGCCGCGGAACGCCATTTCGGAGCCGAAGGCAAAGGCGGATGGGCGCTACGCAGCATCATCCTGCCGAAATTGTCTTCCCCGTCCAGCACCTCCACTCCATCACTATCCCCGTTATCCCTGCGCGGCTCCACCACCACCTCCGGAAGCGCGGCTCCCCGGTCTTCTTCCCGTTCCTCCGGCTTTACCGCAGCATAACGGATCCTTTCGGAGGACGCTTCTCTTGCCTGGACGGATGATACCGCTCCCAATCTGCCTCGGGAAAGGTTCGTGAACCACTCGTTGTAGGCGCGGTCGAAGCAAAATTCCATCCGGCAGTCGGACACAAGAGGCGCGCCGTTTTCGGAATACGCGTATATGTCCCACTGGACGCCGCCGTTCTCCGCGAGCTCTATGATCCATTTCAAAGAGATCCCCTTGTCCGGGAAAATCCCCTCCGCCTCTATCCTGTCCCCGCCGCCGCCGGTTATTCTCCATTGCCCCGAATGAGACAAGAGCCATTCTCCGGCACAGAGCAAATACACGAATATCCCTTTCTCGGAAGTCACCTGCCTTCCGTCCCAGGAAAAGAATAATGTCCCGTTATTAAACACCATCCGCAGCCTGCCGGATTCCAGGGCGGCTTTCCCCTCCGGGCTGCCGCAAACCAGGGCGTAAAAGGCGCCGACGCGTTCCGGCTGCGAATCCTCCATTAACCTGCCGTTTTTTAAAAGCAGCGCCCGGGTGGCTATCTTGTTCAGCAGGCCGGTATCGTGGGTGACGAAGATTATCGTGCGGCCTGATTCTTTCAAGGACATTATCTTGTCGATACAGCTTTTCTGGAAATCTCCGTCGCCCACTGCCAGACTGTCGTCTATAAGGAGGATGTCCGGTTCCAGGCTGACGGCAAAAGAAAAAGCGAGTCGCACGAACATGCCCTGGGAATAGTTCTTAACCGGGGCATTAATAAAATCTCCGATACGGGCGAAATCGTCTACCTCTTTAAGTTTTCTTTCGGCGGCCTCTCCGGAATAACCGTGCATTCCGGAACAGATGAGCACATTCTCCCTTCCGGTAAGTTCAGGCTGGAATCCCGCTCCCAGTTCCAGCAGCCCGGCGGCCTTCCCTTTCACTTCCACGCTTCCGCGGTCCGGACGGATGATCCCGCCGATAAGTTTGAGTATCGTTGTTTTACCCGATCCGTTCTCTCCCATGATACCCAGGACTTCCCCTTCGGAGACGGAAAAAGTTATCCCGCGCAGCGCCCAGTAGTTCTTCCAGTAGGAGCGCCCTTCTCCGGAGAACCTTATCCTGAACATCTCCCAGACGTCGTTGAACCTGATAATGCTCATACCCGGTGTTTCTCCCCTGTTATGCGCCGTTGCCCGCGTAGCGGCTACAACCGTTTAAGTATATCCTCTTCCATCCCGCGGAAAACCGTCATCCCGGCTACGGCGCTGAAACAGGCCCATGCCGAGCACGCGCAGAGAACGCCGGCGGACGGGGCGCGTGCCGAAAAAAGAACGGCCCTGTAAGCCTCCAGGTACTGCGCCAACGGATTAAACGCTATTATCCAGTAAAACCTGCCCGGGATCATATCCGCTGTATAAAATATAGGAGTAGTCCAGAGCCAGAACATAAGGCCGAGATTCAACAGATGCGCTGTGTCACGGTAATAAACGTTCATCACCGATACCAAAAGGCAGAACCCGCAGACGAAAAACAGGTTCAGTAACAATATCACCGGCAGCCAGGGAAGAAAAAATAGCACCTGGGGATTGAATACCGCGAACAGCGGCAGAATGAATATCCATCCCCTGAGATAATCGGCGAAACCGGCCAAGGCATAGGCAAGAGGCACCACCGCCCTCGGAAAATCCAGTTGCCTTAGGATATCCTTCCTTTCCAGGAAAGAGCGCGAGGCTTCGCTCACGGAAGACGAAAAGAAGTTCCAGGGGAAAAACCCGGCGAGAACGAAAAGAGGAAACTTTTCCATATTGATCTTTAATACCACCGAAAAAGCGAAGATTATCGCCAGGGTGACCGCGATCGGATTCAAAACGCCCCATGCAGCCCCCAGCGCCGTCCCCGTGTATTTCGCGCGCAGCTGCGAAAGCGCGATACTGCGCAATATTCCCCGGTTCTCCCGGATCAGCTTCAACGAACTACGCATCTCCCACCGCTCTTTCCGCGGCCGAGATCCCGTCCAGCATCGCGTCCTCCATGGAAAAATAACGCCAGCTCCCGTATCTCCCGCATAAAACCACTCCGCGAGAGAGAAAACTTGAAATTATACTCCTGCGCGACGGGGCGTATTTCCGGTCGTAAACGGGATAGGCGTATTTTATCTCCAGGACATCCTCCGCGCAGACGCGCGTCTTTGCGGAAACGATCCCCGCCCTGCGCAAACCGGATAATACTTCCCGCCTCAACTGTTTCGTTCCGGGTCTCCTCCCGGGAGGATAAGACACCTCCGCGTAAACACTTCCCCGTCCTGCCGGGGCGGAGAAAGAAGAAAAATTGTGCGGGAAGCAGACGCGGTAAAACACGAACTCCTTCCCCGGGAAATAAATCCAATGCTCGGCGGGAGACGGCTTTCCGGAAAGGCCGAGACTGAATATTAAAAGCGAATTCCATTTCAGCCGCCTCAAACACGCCTTTTCTTCCCTACCCACTCCGGGACACACGTCGCCGAGGTCAGGCATCGGCATCGTGGAGATCAGTCTGCCGTAAGGGAACTCTTCCCCCTGCGCAGTGCGCACTACGCGGCGTTTCACGTCTATACGAACGACCCTGCGGCCGTAGAATATGTTCCCGCAGTTCTCCGCCATGCTGCGCGGCAGCACGTCTATCCTGCCGGCGGACGGATACCAGAACGTGGAATTATACCCCGGAAATTCTCCATCCCCTCCGCGCGCACCGGAAAGCATTCTGCCGAGGGAAGGCACGGGAACAAAAGAACGCGTCCATCCGCATGTCATTCTGCTTAAAGGAAACCGCCAAAATTTCCTGTTGTAGGGCAGCATGAAATGCCGGGCGATGCCGAGGCCGAACTTTGCCGCGATCCAAGAAGCAAAATCCTGATCTCGTCCGGTCCGGCCGCGGTTTTGCAGGCCGCGCACGCATTCAAGACGCAGCTTTTCCGGCAACGCGTAAAGATTGGCCTGAAAAGGATACGGAATATCGCGTCCCCGCAGATGTACCGACGCCTTCCTGGCGAATCTCGTCAATTCGCCCTTCAGCAGCCGGTCCACAGCGCGGAATCCGAAAGGAGTCCTGAAATGCAACAGATGCCCGGAGCAATCGAAGATAAAACGGCCGGTCTCCCTCGACCGGCAAAGCCCGCCCGGTTCATTCTCTCGTTCCAGGACGACGAAATCGGCTCCCTTTTCCCTCAGGCGGATACCGGCGCTCAATCCGGAAAGACCGGCCCCGATAACCACAATCCGTTCTCTTCTGTTCATCTTCCGCCCCGCACGGCCACGCGGGCCAGCCGAAAACAAATAAACAAAGCCGGCAGCACGGCCGCCGCGGACAGCAGCCTCAACGGAGGATAATAAAACAGCAGCCCGGAGGCACAGAAAAACGCCGAGGCCGCGGTCATTTGCTTCAGTATTCCGTTCAAAGGGACTCCCTGTCCGATAAGACGCAAAGCGAGATGATCGCCGCTTTTCTTAAAAAGCGGCTGGCGCCGATAAAAACGCAGCAATGTTACGAAAGCGGTATCAAAAACCGGCATCCCTGATATCAAAACCGCCGACGGCAAAATGTTCGTGCCCGCGCACACCGGGGCGTAAACGGATGTAAGAGGAGCAAGCGCGAGCATAAAGCCTATGAAATGACTGCCGGTATTGCCCATATACACCTTTGCCGGAGGATAGTTACTGAGAAAAAAACCCGATAATGACAGACAGAGAAAAAAGAACACGGCGGACCTTGCAGAGTCGCCGCAGGCGGCGAACAAGATGAAGAAAGAAAATGACGATACTATCCCCAGGGAAGCGGCCAGGCCGTCGACAATATCCAGATAATTAAAGGCATTGGTTATGCCGAGCACCCAGATAACCGTCAAGACCGCGTCCGCCGCTGCAGACAGTATTCCCAGAGACAAACCGTTATGCGCCAACAATGCCACCGCCGTTATTTGAAAAAGCATTTTTACCGGCGCGGAGAACTCGAAAATATCGTCCAGAATGCCGGATAACAGCATAAATGCCGCCGGAAGTAAAAAAACACTTCCGCCGCCAGGCCGGAAAACAGCCGCGGCCGCGAGGGAACATACCCCGAAGACAAACCCCGCTCCGGAAGGGATCCTGCCGGCAGAGGAATGAAAAAACCTGCCGGCGGCGCGGATATAACCGACGGTCAGAAACCATGAGCCGGCAAATGCCGCAACGGCAATAACGGCCATTCTAAAGAATTGGGACATCTCCCGTTTTCTCCCTCATTTTTCTTCTGTATAGATTTTGCGTGTCCGAAAGCATCGTCTCGAGGGAATACCCGCTGTCCAGGCTGTGGGCCGCGTTGCGTGCCATCTTCGTCCTCAATGCCTCGTCCAGAAGCAGGCCGCAAATACGGCCGCTCATTGCCTGCGGGTCGCTGCGGGGCACGATGTAGCCGTTGACCCCGTCCGCAACCGCTTCTCTTATGCCCCCTGTATCCGTGGCGATCACGGGAACCCCGCTTTTCAAGGCCTCAAGCGCCGACACCGGCAATCCTTCCCAGAGAGAAGTAAGGACGAAAACGTCGATGCCGGCCAGTAATTCCGGAAGGTCGTATCTCCAGCCGGTAAGGATAACGTGTCCCTGGAGGCCGGAGCGGCGCACCGCCCGCTCTATAGCCGGACGCATTGCGCCGTCTCCGACCAGCAGAAATCTGGCCGAAGGGCAGCGAGCCGAAACGAAAGCGGCGGCCCTGATGAAATCAAGCGGGGCTTTCTGCGGTTTGAAACATCCCACCATGCACACGATCTTATCTTCAGCCGCCAGGCCGAAGGAACGCTTCAGATATTCCCGGTCTCTCCGGGGATACCGGCTGAAATCTATACCGTAACGGATCAATTCATACCTGTCCGGACCGCCGATCCCGAGAGACAATCCGGCCTGTCTGTCATGTTCCGAGACCGCGATAATGACGTCGCTGAAACCGGCGCACACGCGTTCAAAAAACACATAAAGCCCCCTGACCGGACGCGGCTGACGATCATTAAAACTCCAGCCGTGCACGGTATGAATTATCACTTTAACGCCGGCCAGCCGCGCGGCCAGCCGTCCGATAATCCCCGCTTTCGAACTGTGGGTGTGCACAATCTGTATCCCGCGGCGGCGCATCAAGAACGCCAGCTCGAAAACCGCGCAAAGATCTTTCAACGGATGCGCCGGCCTGACGAGGAAGCGAACCTTCTCCGGGATAACCCCCTCAAGCAAAGAAAAGGCGCCGCTAAGGATCCCCGGGGAAGCGGCTATACGCGGACAAAATTCCCTCTTGTCTATCCCGCCGGCCAGACATAAAAGCTGCGTTTGGGCTCCGCCCAGTTCCAGTTTTGTTATGACATAAAAAAGATTAAACGTCGGCATAACCATAAGGTTACCGGGAAATGAATTCCACTTTGCCCCAGCTCGCGAGTTTATTGCCTACGATAATGATGATGCCGGACACCCCTCGGATCGAACGACCGAAAGAAATAGCTTCCCGCATGTCTGCCGCCGAGGAAACGCGGTTGCAGACCGCGGTAGCCGCCGCGTCGGCCAGGGCGGTGTCCGGGGATAGAATAACCACGCTGTCGGCGCGGCCGAAACTGAAGGAATGCCCGAAAACGCCGGAAGAGGTGCATATCCCCAAAGGCATATCGCGCGGCGCGACGTTGATCGCCAATTCCCGCCAGCAGGGCAGATCCTTTCCGGCGAATATTCCCACGCGTTTCGCGACCTTGCCCGCGAGAAAGACGTCTCCTCCGTTCTCCACCACGGCCTCCCTGCACCCTTTATCCAGCAGGCGGCGGCCTACAGCTTCGGCGATAGCCCCGGCTACCGAGGCCATCGGCCCGACCCCCGCTCTCCTGCCGGCGGACGCCATGCGCCTTACCAACGGCGCAGCCGAAGAAGAAACTTTAACCGGCTCCAGGCTCGTCAGAAAACGGTTATCTTTCTTTATATAAGCTATGATATCGCTGCGGAAGGACTCTACCGCCGCGCGGCAATCATCGTAATCGAGAGGTAGATCGGTAATTATCTGCAGGTCGGTCTCGCACACGGCCACTCGCCCGGAATGCAGACCTTTAGTCTTCATCCAGTCCCGGTAAAAACGCGGCTGGAACCCGCGTTCTTCAATTGCTTTGCTCATTCTTTTTGAACAAGTCCAGGAAACGGTCTTCGTATTCCTTATAGACGTTCCACTTGTCCAGTTCTAGTTTTAATTCGGCAGCCTTGCTGATGTCGGTTTTGACCTGGGAAAAAAGCTTTTCTATTTTCTCCTTAACCGAAGACGGCAGCCGGGTAAGCTGGCCGAGGCTTTTCTTTATCCGCTCGATCTCATCCTCCCCTATAGGATTTGACTGCGGCCCTGATTTGAGAAAATCCATCAGTTTGTTTATCTCCATCTCCATGCTCTGGGCTTGTTCCAACAGCGGATTTAGGTCTATCTCGAGCTTGAGGATACGGCAAAGTGCTTCTAAAACCGCATAAGAGGCGCGCGGATTCTCTATTTGGATTGTATACAACGGGATCTCTCCCAGCAGACAAAAACCTTCGAAACCGGCACGTTTGGCGATGCCGAGAAAAAGCCCGTTCATTCCGCTGATCTGGCCTTCGTTAAGCCGGTTAAGGTTGTATTTTTTCAGTTCGGCGTTCACCGCAGCTGAGGTACCGCTAAACCAGACCGAGGGGACCTGCGTGTGCTCGATCGGTTGCGGGATTGCCGCCAGGTTCACGACGGTTTTTATCTTCAGCAGTCTGGCCACCTGTATTATCTTCCCGGCGTATTCCTCTGCCCCCGCGAGATCCGGCTGGGCGCTCCCCAGGAAAATCACGATGTCGTTTTGCCCGGACTTGTTCTTCCAGACGTAAAAGTTGCTCTCCGGCAGGTCCGGCAGAGACACGATACCGTCCTGCACGCTGCAGCCGGAGAGATAAAAGGATTTCCCCGAGTCTATAGAAGCCGCCGGTTCCGCATGCAGTTTCTCGATAAGATAAGATGCCGATTTGAAAGCCACCTCTCCCATCCCCGGCCAGGCAAGTATCAAAAACGGGTTTTTTAAACGGGGTTTCCTATATATTTTGATGCCTTCACTCTTCATAAGCTGCTCCTTATCGCAGGTCTTTCGCAGAAGAAAAACTGTAATTCCGCAGGAAGGTTTCCAATATTCCCGCTCCTCTGTAGAGGTTGTCTATTTTCACGTATTCGTCGCTAATGTGATTGCATCCTTCGCAGCCGAAGCCGGTCGCGACCGCCGGTATCCCGCGTTCCTGAAAGAAGGTGATCACAGTGGCTCCTTCCGACCCGCTGATCTTCGGCCTTACCCGGCGGCTAAGCATTGCCTCCCGAAGATGTTCAACCAGCGGGTGCTCCAATCCGATGCTATAGGGACGTTGCAGACTCTGCACCGCTATTTTATAGCGGCCGGCGGCGTTCTTTTTCAATATGCTTTTGAGTTCCGACAGTATCCGGACGGGCGAGGCCCCCGGTAAATACCTTATGTCAAGTTCGAAGTCGCACCGATCCGCCACCACGTTAACTTTATCCCCTCCGCGAATCGTTCCCACATTTACCGTGGGCGGACGCAGGTATTCATGCGGCCTGGAAGGAAATTTGTGCTTCCGGATATCGCTTATGACGGCCGCTGCCCTATCTATGGCGCTGTCGCCCAGCCAGGGATAAGCGCCGTGAGCCCTCTTGCCCCGGATGCTCACCGTAAGATGTATCAACCCTTTCTGCGCCACCACGATGCTGAAATCGTCGGAATCCAGGACCACGGCCGCGTCCGGATTGAGAATGCGTTTCTCCAGCAGAGGTATGATGCCGTAATGAGAACCGGCCTCTTCATCCGCCGTGGCGGCCAGTATGAGATTGTATTCGAGTTCCCTGCCGCTCTCGACAATACCGGTAATCGCTTCCATAGCCGCGGCAAGGTCCCCTTTCCTGTCGGTGGCGCCCAGGCCGTAAAGTCTGCCGTTGATGACGGTTCCCGCAAACGGTTTTTTTGTCCAGCTGCCTCCGCACGGCACGGTATCGAGATGCGGCGTCAACAACAGCGAGCGCCCGCGGTTTTTACCTTCCAGGAGGGCGATCAGATTGGAACGTTTCTCTTTGAACTCATATATCTGTATCTTAAGCCCCAGCCTGGCAAGATAATCTCCGGCAAACCTGGCTATACGGAATTCGTTACCGCCGGGATTCTCGGAATTTATGGAAATAAGCTTTTTTAACAGAGAAACAAGCCGCTTTTTCTTAATCATCTTTACCCTTCGATACTAATGACCGCACGTCGAACAATTCCCTCCGGAACAACCGCTGCATCCTGCGGAGGCGCGTCCTTCAGGCGGGGATGCGGATCCGGATTTGAAGGCGAAGCGCGACACGAGCCTCGCCAGACTGCGGCTTCCGCACCACTGGCATACGGGTTCTTCTCCTGCGCTGCGCAGTAAACACTCCGAACGCCTACCGCAATCCCGGCAATCGTATTCGTAAATCGGCATTTTGTTACCCGTTGATTTCTTACGGACAGCCGACTCGGCTGTCGAATCTTTTGAAGCTTCCGATAACGGCTAAGGTCAATAAACCGGTATCGGTTTTCGGTTACGTTAACCAACAGAACCCGGCCTGATTAAATCCCTTTTAAAGGGCAATTCCCGCATAAAGGATCTTTTTTGCGGCAGAAATCCTTGTTCAAGCGCACGATCAAAGCGTGGTATTCATTGAATAATTTTACATCACATTTCAAATTCTGCATAAACAATTTTTGCACCGCCGAGTAATCCTCCCCGCCGTTCAGGAGCCCGTGCCGCAGGGCGAACCTGCGGGTATAGGCGTCCACCACGAACACCGGCCTGTTGAAGGCGTAAAGAAGTATGGAATCGGCGGTCTCCTGGCCTATCCCTTTAACGGCAAGCAGCCGCTCGCGCAGGTCCTGTGTCTCGGTACTTCTCGCCCTGTCAAGGTTCCCTCCAAATTCCCTATCGAAGAATTCCATCAGGCAGGCCAGGCGCACGGCCTTTATATTATAATACCCCGCCGGACGTATCAAGGCCGAAAGTTTCTCCCGGGGCATTCCGCGCAAGGCCCGGAAAGAAAGCGCTTTTGCCTTACGGAGATTGGCAATCGCCCTCTCCACGTTGCGCCAGCTGGTATTCTGCGTCAGCACGGCTCCGACGGCCACTTCCAGCCGCGTCTTCGCGGGCCACCAACGCTGGCTGCCGAAACAGGAAAAAAGCCTGCGGTAAACGGTAATAATGGCGCTCCCCGTGCTGATCCTTCGACGAGCCTTGGCAGTAGTAGTGCGCCTGCGGAACCGCTCAGGGGTACCCGAAGTTTCTTTTTCGATTAAACCGGTATTGTAAGATACCAAAAAAAATCCCTTCGGCATTTTCACACAAGTGAACACTTGGCTTTCCAATTAGCCAAGGTGTCACACAAGTGAACACTTGGCTTTCCAATTAGCCAAGGTTCCGGCTTGAAAACCGGGGATTTCTGCGGTTTGATTAAAACGTTTCCTCATGGCCGCGCGCTTATTCTATTTCCAACGGGTTATAGCGGTAATAGGCAAAAAGAGTGTATGCCGTGCCGGAGACCGAACCGGTGTGTTTGCCTTTCGGAGATATCCAGCCGTGTCCGGTATCCACGGAATCCTGGGTGGCATAAGGCAGACAACTCTGCCCCTGACCGGAAGGAGACGGGCTGGAAACGATCAGATTGACCAGCCCGTTTAGATATTCGTCCGCCTTCGCCTCGTACATCTGGACTTTCGATTCTATTCCCTTGGCAGAGTAAAAATCGGCCATTATGCGGAATGCCAGTATCATCTGGGCGGTCCATTCGGAAGATACTACTCCTCCGCGGGCGAGATGTTCTGCGGCCGAGAAATCGAATCCTTTGATCTTGACAGTCCGGTTATCCTGCTTTACATACTCCGCCTCAACCGCGCAATGTTCCTCGGCGAATTCCATGATCTTGTCGGGATTCATCCCCACTGCCTCCAGCTGCGCCGGCCCCACGGCGGCGATCGCCCAGGCGTAGGTGTCGGTGGCTATCGTGGAATCGCCTTTACCGCGGTTTATCGGGATATCGCTGCGGTTATAAGTGTTAACCACCAACCAGTTCAGTATCTTGTCCCTGCCGACGAGATACTCCGTGTCTCCCGTCATTTTATAGAGCATGTTGCAGAAAGAATAAGCGTCCAGGTTGTGTTCGGTAGAGAACCATTCCGCCTCCGGTCCGCCCCGCAGTCCGCCGTCGGCGCCCTGCAGCCTCATCACACCGGCGTATATATCTTCTGCCAGCGGCAGGTACGCCCTGTCTCCAGTCCTATCGGTATAGTGAAGCGCCGCTATCCCGAGCCAGATGTTCGGCCCGCAGTGGACTACATATTCCGCCGGCGAGCCGTCGTCTGCGTAATAGGCGTTGTAGAACAAACCGTCCCCGCGCTTGGCTTTTTTGGCGAAGAAATCAAGCATAGTCCTGGCCCTCTCCGTGTCGGAAAAAAGTAAATACGCCTGCATAGCCAGCGACTGGTCGTAGATGAACGCCCAATCCTTCAGGGAATCGTCACCCTCGAAGCTCATCACTAATCCGGTGCGCGGATTCTGATGAACAGTCAGCCAGTGGTAGATCTTGTCGAAGTTGGCCTTTTCCACTACGGTTCGCCGCTTGTCCAGTTGCAGCAGTTCTTCCGTAACCTTATTCTCCTTGTGCTGAAGAGCGATCAGCTGCGCCTGCAGTTCATTTTTCTCTTTTGTCAGGCTGTTTAACGCCGCGGTGAGTTTTTCCGCCTTGCGTTTCTCTTCGCTCTCTTTCCGGCGTTCCGCTTCCAAAGAATCCATGCGCACCTGCAACGCCTGCATTTTAAGCTGCAGGTCCTGTTTTTCTTTGCTGATATCGCTGATCTTCTGCTTGGCCATCACCGATTCCTGCAGGATGGTGACCAGTTGTTTGACCAGCATCTTGTTGCCCTTCAACAGCTTCATATTCATGTAGCTGTTGACCCCCAGGAATAGGCCGAGCAGGATAATCGCAGCCACCGAAGAGGGGAAAACGGCCTTTTTCGTTATGGCGTAACGCATTATACGGTCGTTTTGCCCCGCATCGATATTCTCGTATATGAGTCCTATTAGGCATTTGCGCCCCGGGCCGGGCACTTCCTTGACCCAGGCAACCCGCCCGCTGGCGGTAACGGGAGTCTTTATCAACGGGATCTCGATGATCAAATCCAGCACCGCCTGCGGATCAGAGACGAATTCCAGCAGCTGCCGGGAAGGATTATTGATAGCAAGACAGATACCGCCCTTGCTGATATCGCTGGTAAATCCCTGCAGCCAGTCCGGCGAATCCTCTTTCTTATCCCTGCCGAAAACGCGGAACTGCACGGGCAAAACTGAATCAAGACGTATGTATTGCCTGCGTTCCTGGTCGGCCTGGTTCTGCTGCTGTTGCTGCATCATCTTTTTTCCTTTTCAAGAACAACGCGCTCTTTTGTCTTCAGGGCGAGCCGCCGGGAGAATTCCCGGAAATTTTCGTATTCGGCTGCGGATATCCTTCTACGCTTGATTTCCGTTTTCTGCCGGAATACAAGACTATTGCCTTTAAGGGAATATTCCACGTCCACCTTTAACCACGGGCTTTCCTCGCTGAAACTACCGGGCAGATACCTGATCTTCCATCCCGCCGGCAGGACAATCTCCTGCACGCTTTCCCGGCGGTCCAGCATATCGAATTCGATATCATAAATCCTCTTTACTCTTGCCGTCAGAGAAGTGTCGGCGTAAGCCATCCCTGGAAGGATGCGCAAATCTCCCGCCGGAATAAAATAATCCCCGCCGCGGAATGAATAACTCAGGACTACCGGAAGATCCAGGTTCGCCAGACCGGAGATATCATACCCCTCCAACTCCGCGCCCACGGCGATCTCCTGTATCCTTTGAGTAAGCGACTGCTTGATCATATCCGGCTGCGTGTACTGCAGCCAGTATCTCTGACCCTGGCCGTACACTCCGCCGGCGGTGACCTTTCTCAAAGCTGAAATACCGTATTGTTTCTGCGGGAATATCTTCAACTCCTGCACGAGCAGATTATGCCCCGGGGGGAAAAGAGGCGTTTCTGCGATCTCGTAGCCTTCCGGGCGAAAAATCAGCACCCTGCGGGCTTGATCACCGGTCGGCAGATCGCCGAAAGAACAAGTCTCGGCCGTGGGATCCATAAACACAATTCCGCCGCTCAATTCCACAGCCGCGATGCAGTGATCGAATATGACCGCCGGGAAGTCAGGATTAAGATTATACGTGCCCCGCGTTGGTATCAATACCGGCCAGGCTTTCAGACCGGCTTCTCGCAGCATGGTTACCAGCAGCACCGCCTGGTCCTTACAATCCCCGTATTTATTGCGGAAAATATCTCCCGCATTGTGCGGCTCGTATCCCGCCCGGCCGTATTCCACCGCCACGTATCTGATCTGCCCGGCGCAATAATTATAAATCGCCCGGGCTTTCTCCTCTTCCGAACGGCATTTATGCAGCAGTTCTTTCACTTTGCGGCGGACCGGCCCGTCGCTCGCGATCTTATCCCGGGAAAGAGAATCCCACCAGTCATATATCTCCCGCCAGGAGGAAAAAGAGGATATTAGTATGGAAGGGTTTATTTCCGCGGAGGGCGGCATTTGCGGCTCGGGGATTATCTGCGGGACGGAACGGAAGCTCCACTTGTAGACTATGGAGTCTTTATCCCTCTCCACGGAGGGGGCGAGCCTCGCCCCGAAATCGTTGAACTTCTCGTTCAACAGCTTTATCCTGGCCTCTCTGCCGGGAGGGAGGCGCAGGGAAAAGTCTGCGTGCAGGATCGGTTCGGAGCTCTTTACCGGATAATGAGAGACGTATTCCTTTTCCGCCAGCAGTTCGTTGCGCACTATGCGGAATTTATATTCTATTACCGCTCCTTCTCCTAATTCCGGAAAGGAAATAATGAGAACTCTTGCATTGCTGTAAAGCGGGAAATTGAGATATTTCGAAACGTCCCGCAGGTGTCGCCCTCCGACCTCGACCATTGAACCGTCGGGCTTGATCACGCGCGCGAATCCCAACTCCACTTTCTCATAGGTAGAATCGTACTCTATCTTGGCTTCCGAAAAATCCTCCTTGCCGCGTTGATTCAAGATCTTCACCGCGTAATGGCAGTCGCTGACCTCCCTGTTGTCCGGGGTGATCTCAACCGACTCCCGGGCGAACAGTATCAAGGCCCCGGCCTCCGGATACTCGGCCTGCCCTCCGGAGGAGCTTATCAAGGCTCGCATCTCGCCGCCGGCCGTGCTCGGTCCGGATGACTTGACGATGGATTCTATCCTTTCAGAGGCAAGAGCCAGGAATTCTCCTGCTTTTATCTTCCTGTAAACGGAAAGGGCGTCTTCGAACAAGTTGAGTTTTTCGCAGGTCCGGCCGTAATAATAAAGATATTCTCCGTCCCCGCCCGGATTCTTTTTAAATATTTCCAGGGCGCCGGTAAAATCACCGGAGCGGAAATAGGACATGGCCAGCATACGCTGGGCTTCCGGAAAATCCAGCCCGGACAATTCGGCGGCCGCCTGTTCGTATTCCCCTCGGGAGAAATAAAGACTCCCCAGCTCCAGTCTCGCCTGCGGACCTTTTATGCTGCGGTAAATGGCCACCGCGCGTTTATAGAATACGTCGGAGCGGTAAACATAATTGCGCGCTTCGGAAACAGGAGATCCGTCACCGCAGCCGGCGGAGAATAACATTAGCGCCGCGCATGCGGCTGAGAGAACGGACGTTATTGTGCGACTTTTTTTTGCCATGATTGCCGGGTTTGAAATCACTGCCGCTTTTGTCCTACATTCTATCTCTTTCACTGCCGGTTGCATAGTTATTTTATGCCCCCGCGGGAAAGACGGAGTATGCCTGCACTATCTCCCGCGGACGATAAGACATCTTTACCCTGCGCAGGTTCTCCAGTCCGGAATCGTCCATCACGTTTATACTCCGATACCCGTCCAGGCTGCGGCAGAATTCCCGGAAGATGAACTGCGCGGCGCCCTTGCAGGAAAGATCGGTGAATTCATAAAGCACGCAGAAGGTATCCGCGTTCAGGGGATACCCGAGAGTGAACCCCTTCAATTTCCCCTCCACGAAAAGCGCCCCTCCGCGGTAAGCCAGCACGCCGGAGGCCGAGAGAGCCCTGTCCAGCGCCAGGCGCGAGTCGGCGATCATCCCGTCGTAAACCTTGTCTTTTCTCTTCCGCCGCTGTCCCGCCCAGATCCCGTAAAGCTCGTGTATTTCTTTGCGCGAGGCGAAACGGAAATCCCGGTATTCGTATCCGTAGTTCCCGGCGAAATGATTGCAACAGGCCCGTTTATGTTTGAAGGCGTTGCCGCGCAGTCCCGTCAGGTCATCTCTGGAACAGATATATTCGCGCATCGAAGGCCGGACCCGGTAAGCTTCGCCGAAAGAGACAAGCATTTCCCCGGGGACATTCTCCATTCTGCCGACCCCGGCGGCATCCCCGTTCTTTTCCCGCATGTAAAGAAAACTTCTACTCGCCGCTTCCCTCCGGCGCTCTTCCTCTTTACCAAGAGGCGGAAGATAAAGGAACCGTCCGTTCTTGTCCTCGAAAAAAACGCAAAAGCAGTCTTCGTATATCGTCCATCTGATCCTGTAAAGCCCGCTCCAGATGTATATATTCTCCGCGGCGTAAGCGCTCAGGCGGCAGCCGCTGAAAAGCGAGAGGTATTCCAAAAAACAGGGTTTATGTTCAGGCAGCAGATCGACCGGTCCCATTTTCAAATCTTGATTTCGGCGAACTCCGGCATCTCCCCCGGATAAGACTGGAGCAGCCGCTTCTCCCTGCGAAAAAGCTCCAGCCGCGCAGGTGAATTAAGATACTCCGCCAGATACGCGGCGTATTCGCGGAAAGAAGAATCTTTGTGGTGCTCGGCCGCGAACGGGCAGTTCATGTCCAAACAGAGAAACACTCTGCTGTTATCGGGATTAAGATTTATCAAAAAAGGATAAAGTCTGCACTCCAACGGACGGCGGGAATAAAGCCTACAGGAATTCCCGGAAGGAGAAAAAAGAACGCAATAATGAAGCCCCTCTTCGGGATCTGGGACGGTAGCAAGCCTCCCGTCGGCAACGACGCCCTCCCCGGGGCAGGCCTTAGAAACGCTGTCCTGCTCTGCGCTGCTGAGGACAGGGACCCACATGGAGTTCCCCTCCGAGAATCGGCAGCACCCCCGGCATTGCAGGCAAACGGAGCAATCCAGCAGTTGTCTTATCATTTCACCACGCTGCCCGGAGTCACCCTGCGCAGCGGAGATACCAAGCACACTCCCTGCTCGTCCGAAGCCGCCAGCAGCATCCCCTGGCTCTCCACGCCGCGCAGTACCGCCGGTTCGAGATTATTCACCAGCACAACCTGTTTCCCAACCAAATCTTCCTTTCCGTAACCGGCGCGGATGCCGGCGACGATCTGTTTTTCACTGCCTCCCACGTCGACCTTCAGCACGTAAAGCCTGTCTGCCTGCGGGTGTTCGACGACATCTTTTATCTCGGCAATCCTGAATTCCAGTTTCTTGAAATCATCTATCGTCGCCATGTCTATCCTCCTGTTCGTTAGTATTATATCATAAATAGAGGCCCCGAGCAGGGCTGTTTTACCGTGGGGGTCTTGGCGATATCGAACGCCGGCGTTCCTGGATCGGAAAGGAGAAGGGGAGAGAAAACGGGGTCGACGAGATTTGAACTCGCGATCTTCGCCGTGACAGGGCGACGTGTTGAACCAGGCTACACTACGACCCCACAAAATGGTACTTAATTCTATGTTAAAATCGCCGGCTTAGCAACAATTTTGTTTGGGGACACGTCCGTACGGACGTGTCCCCCAAATATGGGCGCTAGAGGAGTTGAACCTCTGAATCTCGTGAATGTAAATCACGCGTTCTAACCAGCTGAACTAAGCGCCCTCAAATTTACACTCCGGAAATTTTGCCGAGGATTCCCAAAGTAAAAGCCATCACGAACAAAGCCACGGTCTCGGTCATGCCCAGCACCACGATATAATTGCCGAAGCCTTTGTTGGTCTCTCCCATGGCGTCGCAGGCGACAGCCGCGCATTTCCCCTGAAAATAGGCGCTAAGCCCCATCGCCGCACCGCAGAAAGCCCCGATCCCCCAGAGGTACTGTCCCTTGGCGGCAAGCTCTGCGATCTTGTTCATCACGATCATCCCGTAAATGGTCTGGGTCAGCGGCGCGCCGACAAAAGCGACGAGCATGAATGAAGGTGTTTTGTTCTGGACAAAATTCTTCTTCCAGGCGCCGATCGCCGCCATACCGGCAATACCGGCACCGGCAGCGGAACCAAAAGCGGACAACGCCAAAACCATACCGATGCCCAAATCCTTAAACTGTACCAGCAGGTTCGTCTCCACCATTTCCTCCTCGTAGGTTATTCTTTCAGCGGCTCGTACGGCACGCCGCTCCAGGTCACACCCGCATGCCCTGAGTACTCCAGCACATTCAACCTTACCCCATGCACCAGGACCGACATCGGCCCTAGCACGATATTCAACGCATGGCCGATAACAACAATCAATACCCCGGCAACCATGGCAATAACACCGCTTCCCAATCCCCCGGCCATGCCATTGGTTGTTTCAGCGATAGCAACTCCTGCCAGGCCCACGGCAAAAAGGCGCACATATGATACCACATCGGTAAAACTATTCATCAAACTCAACGCCACCGTACCCAGGCCTTCACCGACAGCCTTGAACATATTGCGCTGGGGATTGGTAAAAAGTATGACCAGGCCCACCGACGCATACGCCAGCCTGATTCCCCACGACGGGAAAGCGGCGCTCAAGATTAAGGTGCGCGCCAGGAAGAAAGCCGTCCAGAGCACGCCGATCCAGCCGATATCCGCCAATGCCGACAAAGACGGCGCTTTCAAAGCTGCCCGCCATCCGTGCGCCAGGGATAAATGCAGGGCGCCAAGGAAAAAACAGAACGTTTGCATGAAGGTAACGTCGTTCAGCCGGCCAACCAGCGGCTGGATGCCAAGATTACGCAGCCATTCCTGGCCGAAAAATGTCCCGGTAAGCGCACCCCAGAGGACCGCACAGGAACTCAGGACGTAAAGCAGATGTACGGTCTGCCGCATCGATGAGTTCAACCGCGCCTTTTTCTGCAACCAAACGGTCAAGAACAGATAAACCAATCCATATCCGGCGTCGCCGATCAGGATACCGAAGAACAGGCTGAAGAAAACCAAAAACATCATGCTTACATCGAGTTCATGATATCCCGGGGTGATACCCAAAAGCGCCAGCACCGGTTTAACCGTCTCCACCCATTTTGGGTTGCGTAAAAGCGTCGGCACGGTATCGTCTACAGACGGCTCTTCGATCAACAACGCCCAACGTTCACGTCGGGCGCGTGATTCCAGGACGGCAACAGCCTCCCCTTGGGGGACAAAACCGCGGATAAACGCAAGCGCCGATTGCTGGCCCATGCCAGCCAGCGCTTCCTGAAAACCCATTTCTTTGATACAGCTTTCTTTATACTCAAGCAACCAAGCCGAATAACGCTGCGCCTCGATAAGCTCATTTCTCAGTGCACTGACCACCCGGCTGTCTTCCTCGACTTTACGCTGCATCGCCGATAAACCGATTTTCGGCGGGATCAATTCTTTATAGGGAAGCTGTACACGCTGCCGGGCAATGACCAGGCAATTGGCGATCCCTGCTTCCGCGCCCACGCGTTTGACGATAAGGCCGGGCGGTAAACCGGCGACCTCAGCTGACGGTATCTGGAACAACTGCACAAAGACCCCGGCGGCGGAAAATTCGGCGATCCGCTGCGGATCAAAATCGCCCCAAGGCTGCCAGGCAACAATGGCCGCTTTAAGGCTGCGGCCGAACTCTTCCATCTGTTCGTTGCGTTTGGAGCAATCAATGATATGCCGGCAGAACTGTTCAGCCGTTTGCCCGTGTTTTCCTCCAGGTTCCTGAGCTATTCCTCGCGCTTGCGGAAAAGAAGCAAGTATGCCGGCCGCTGTGCCGACCAAAGCAATGGTGTCGGTAAGCGCGGCGATATCTTTCCCCTTGGGCTGCTGCTGATGCTCCACATGCAGCACGCCCAAAGAACGCAACTGACGCACAACATCTACCGCATCTTTAGACTGCGCGATCACCGAAACCTTTTTCATGCCGACGATCATACCAGCACCTCGTTCAACGCTTCGATCTTGCGCTTTGCTGCCTTGCTACGGCCGACGGCATTTGCCATCTGGTCTCCGATGGATATCTTGATCACCCGGATAGCCTCTTCGGCTTCCGGGATCTTCACCTTCTCGAACAAGTTGACCCGCTGCGTGGTTATCCGCAGTTCATGGCGCAACGTCTCAACCGCGCGCTCAAGCATGCGCATTTGCATACGCAGACTTTTCTCTTCGCGCAATAATTCCAGGCCGCGGTCAAGCCACAAGGGCATAGTGAAAAGGTCATACTCTGCGGCTGCGAAATCCAGCCGCTCGAGCAGCCGCACTTCAACCCCGGCGATATTCCTGGATGCGACGATCTCGGCCGAGGGCTTCAGCCAAAGCGCAAGATCAATGCCAGAGGTAGCCAGAAGCCCCGCCCACAAGAGACAGGCGGTTTTCTTTTCTTCTTCCTGTGCGCGGATCTGATCCATAAGCGCCAGAAATTTCAATATTTCCATCTGCAACTGCTGCTTCTTCAACTGCAGTGTGGGCAGATAGCGCTGGTATTGCCGCAGCGCATCCCGTTGCTTCTTCAGTTCACCTTTTGTAAGCTTTATCTTAGCCATAACACCGTGAGCGTGGGCGCTGCGGATTGTTTCCGCAGCACGTTGAAAATATGAGCGGGCAAGGTCCGAGGCGTGCCCGCGGGATTACCGGGAGCGAATATTTTCCCCGAGCGAGCATTTCCTCGCCGGGGAAATGCGAGCGGTGCTGCGGAAACAATCCGCAGCGGCCGCGTTCAGCGTGTTTTCGGCCAGTACTGCTCGATCAGCGCCTTCTTAATTCCCGTCTCTTCCGGCGCAAAACAGTCGGCCAGGATCTCCCAGCCCCGATCCAGCGCTTTCTCCAGCGGAATATTCACCTTTAGGGACATCATCTCGTTTTCAAACCGCTTACCGTACTGTAACAGCTTGTTATCCCAAGCGCTCATTTGGAAACCCATCGCCTGTTTTTCTAGGGTCTCGCGGTAATCGGCAAAAAGTTGGATCATCGTATCCATGATCGTGCGATGGTCCGAACGGGTCTTGCCGTTGACCTGTTGCTTCAGGCGGGAAAGCGAACCGAACGGCTCGATCACGGCATTCTTCAGATAGAATTGCCCTTCGGTGATATAACCGGTATTATCCGGCACCGGATGGGTCACGTCGTCGCCGGGCATGGTGGTCACGGCCAGGATGGTAATCGAACCGGCGGTATCGAAATCAACCGCCTTTTCGTAACGGCTGGCCAGCTGGCTGTAAAGATCGCCGGGATAGCCGCGGTTCGACGGTACCTGCTCCATCGTAATGGCGATTTCTTTGAGTGAGTCGGCAAAATTGGTCATGTCGGTCAACAACACCAGCACCCGCTTGCCGTTCAAGGCAAAATGTTCGGCCACTGCCAGGCTGATATCCGGCACGAGCAGGCATTCGACGGTCGGGTCAGCGGCGGTGTGGATAAAGAAGATCGACCGGGAAAGCGCGCCCGCTTCTTCAAGTGTATCGCGGAAGAACAAATAATCGTCATGCTTGAGGCCCATGCCTCCAAGGATGATATAATCGACCTCGGCCTGGACAGCGATGCGCGCCAGCAGCTCGTTATACGGCTCACCGGCAATGGAAAAGATCGGCAGTTTCTGCGATTCGACCAGGGAATTGAACACATCGATCATCGGGATACCGGTACGGATCATCTTCCCCGGGACAACGCGCCTAACCGGATTCACCGAAGGGCCGCCGATATCGACGAGGTTCTCGGTCAACGCCGGCCCCTTATCCAGAGGCAGCCCGCTGCCGTTAAAGATCCTGCCCAGGAGATTATCACCGCTGGCAACCCGCATGGGGTGGCCGAGGAATCGCACCTTATCGCCGGTAGAAATGCCTTTGCTGCCGGCAAACACCTGCAAGGAGACGCGTGCGCCGTCGATCCTGATCACCTGGGCCAGGGACATCCCCCGGCGCGTCTGCACTTCGGCGATGTCGAGGTAACCGATACCTTCGGCTTCCACCGTGATCACGTCACCGGCGATCTGAACGATTTTGGTATAGACTTTATGCATGGGCTTTCTCTTTCTCCGGGCCGCGTTTCTTCTCAACAAGCAGGCCGATCTCTTCTTCCAGGGCGGCGAACTCCTTCGATTTCCAGGCAGCGGAGTTCCAGCTGCGGAACAACTGCCTGAGTTTCTGGAAGAATTGCAATGCCTCGGGTTTGTCGCCGAAAGCCAGATCGGCATCGAGGATCTCGTGGATAAAAGCGAAAAGGTACTCCTGGCGCTCCTGGCCGGTCGCTTCATCGACGGGATCAAAAGCGTTCTGCTGTAAATAGACAGAGTCGAAGAACTCTCCCTTGAGATAGTCGATATAATCCGCCAGCGACGTGCCTTCTTCGCCGATAACCTTCATCATCTGTGAGACATCATTGCTTTTGCGCAACACCTGATGCCCGCGCTCTTTCTGCCCGGCAGAGATGAAACTCGGGTATTTGCTCCAGCTGATCAAAGGGTCGATAGCCGGATACCTGCGCGCGTCCGAACGGCTGCGGGAAAGGCCGTGGAATGCGCCGACCACCTTAAGCGTCGCCTGGGTCACCGGCTCTTCGAAGTTGCCGCCGGCAGGGCTGACCGTACCGCCGATGGTCACCGAACCGGTTGATCCGTCATTGAGCCTGACCAGGCCGGCCCGTTCGTAGAAAGAAGCGATGCGCGATTCCAGGTATGCCGGAAAGGCTTCTTCGCCGGGGATCTCTTCAAGACGGCCGGACATTTCGCGCATGGCCTGGGCCCAGCGCGAAGTTGAATCAGCAAGGAGGAGCACATTCAATCCCATTTGGCGGTAATATTCGGCGATGGTCACTGCGGTGTAGACGCTTGATTCACGGGCAGCGACCGGCATGGAACTGGTATTACAAATAATGACCGTACGATCGCTTAAGGGTTTACCGGTACGCGGATCAGTGAGAGTCGGAAAGGTCTTCAGTGTCTCCACCACCTCGCCGGCGCGTTCACCGCAGGCAGCGATAATCACAACATCTACGTCGGCATGGCGGCTGGTCAATTGCTGCAATACTGTTTTGCCGGCGCCAAAGGGTCCGGGAATGCAATAGGTGCCGCCCAGGGCGACGGGAAACAACGAATCGATCAGGCGCATCTTGGTCACCAGAGTCTTGGAAGGGCGCAATTTTTCCGCGTAGGCTTTGATCGGGATCTTCACCGGCCAGGATTGCTGCAGGAAAACATCCCGCTGCTTGCCCTCGGCGTTTTTCAACCGCGCGACCGGCGTTTTCAGGTCATAGCGGCCGAACGGGCTGATCCGTTCCACTTCCCATGTGCCGGAAAGGTCAAAAGGGGCCATGATCGCATGTTTGAAGATCTTTTCGGGGACCGTCCCGAGTTTGCTCCCGGCGCGTACGGTATCCCCAGCCTTGGCCAGCGGGGCGAATTCCCACTGCGCCTGGTCAGGAAGAGCTTCGAGGTACTCGCCGCGCTTAAGGAAGAACCCGAATTTTTCCGCCAGCTGCGGCAAAGGGTTCTGCAAGCCGTCAAATATCTGCCCGAGCAAACCGGGTCCCAGTTCAACCGAGAGCAGTTCGTCGGTAAAAACAACTTTTTCTCCAAGGCGCAGGCCGCGGGTATCCTCAAACACCTGCATTTCCACCAGCGAGGCGCGCACGCGGATAACTTCGGCTTTTAATCGTTCACCGGCGTGCTCGATAAAGGCCACTTCGTTCTGCACCACCGGTGCCTCGACTCTGGCAACCACCATGTTACTGTTGATTTTGACCACTGTCCCGCTTCTTTGTTCATGCATATTCGTTCCTTGATTTGTCTTAGGCGAGCGCCGATTCCAACGCAGGTTCGGCTTGGGCATGCCCAACGACATCCCACTTCAGCATAAGCAACAGTTTATAGGCAAAAACGATCAACTGATCGAAATCGAAATAATGCCCGGCGGCGGCTTCATCGGCAAAATCCCAGCGCTGCTTATCGAGTATCTTTTCCGCTTCCAGCAGCGACGGGCTGCGAAAAGCCGCCAGCGCGCTTGAGTGCACTGAAGGATCGTTTGCACCGCTGAGCTCTGCGCGCAGGTATTGCTGCGGCTCGACTTTCTTCCGCCCGGCCCGTAACCGGACCAGTTCATTGCGCAAAGCGGTCTCAAAGCGGCGTAGCGCGTCCAGCGTCGGCTGAAGCTGTTCCCGCTCTGTAATCGTTACCAGGTCAAGCCCCGCAACCAATGCCAGGTCGCCGTCAGGGATCAATCCCGTGCACTGCTCGAGAAAACGCTGATAGCTCAACGGCGGTTTGGCCCCCCATTGCAGCACCGGCAAACTGGCGATCAGATAGGTATAAAAAGAGGCCATCGCTACCTGCTGTCCTGCCCTTCGTTAAGGATCGCGGATAGTTTGGGCTTGAGCGATCCGCCGATATACTCGACCAGGGCTTGATCGGTAAACTCGAACTGGGACCTGCCGCCATCAAAACTGATCACCAGCCCGGCGGAAATATCGTCGGAGGCTTTAAGCACGATGCCTTTTTTCACCTGCTCTTTAAGCTGCGCCAGGAATTCCTGTTCGATCCGTGCTTGATCCTGAGGGCTCAACGTGACGATCACATCCTGTCCGGGCGCTTGCTTTGCCAGCGAGGCAATGATCCCCGCCAGCTCTTGAGGAGACAGGGCGCCGGCTACCTGCTGCTTGATCAACGCATCCAACATACGGTTGATCTGGCGGCGCAGTTCAAGCAGGGTATCGCGTCCTGCCTGCTGCAAACCGACTTTGGTCGTCTGCTCAAGTTTCTGGGCGGACAGCTTCGCCTCCTCAATAATCTGTTTTGCCTGGGCCTGCGCTTTCTGAATGAGCGCTTGCGCCTGGAGTTTCGCTTCAGATTCAATAGCGGCGGCCCGGGATTGCGCTGCCTGAATTCCTTCTTCGTGGATCTTATCAAGGAGCTCTTTGATCGTCTCTGCCATAGGTATACCTCTTTCCTAGAATAAACTGTGAACCGCCTGCAGCGGATCCCGGGCTTCCAGTATCGGCCTGCCGACCACCAGATAATCCGCTCCGGCAGCCAAACCTGCCTGCAGGGTAGCCACGCGTTTTTGATCATCAATCCCGACACTCTGTCCCCGGCGCCAATCTATATTACGCCGGGACGGGCTTGTGCCCAGCCGGATACCCGGAGTAACAATAATAAATCTTTTGCCGCAGATTTTACGCACTGCCGCGGCTTCCTGCACTGAGCAAACCACGCCATCAAGCCCGCAATCCCGGGCCAGGAGTGCCCGCATCAAGACTTCTTTGCGGGTATCTGCGCCGGCTTTATCGCTGGTTAAAACCGTCACTCCGACCACCAGCGGCCTTTTTCCTTTGATCTTCTTTGCTTCGTCGGCTGCTGCCGCAGCGGCAGCAGCAAGCATTTCCCGGCCCCCGCAGGTGTGCACGGTAAGCATGAAAACCCCCTGGCGGGTTGCCATACGTACAGCGCCAGCCACGGTGTTGGGGATATCATGGAATTTCAAGTCGAGAAAAACCCGGCTCCCCGCTTTACGCACCTGCTTGATCACCTGCGGGCCAACCGCGGTAAAAAGCACTGGGCCGATCTTAAAAACCGCGATCGCGCTCCCGAGCTGCTTGATGAGCTTTTGTGCTTTCGGCAGGGAATCAACATCCAAAGCCAGGATTACTTTTTCGGTTGGACGCATGGCTTCACGATACTCCCGGTCAATGATCGAACACTGGCGATCTTGTTTTCAAGTGCATATTCTTTTAATCCCGCGATGATCCGCCCGGAAACAGCGGGGTCAACGAAATTCGCCGTACCCACGCTGATGGCGGCAGCGCCGGCAATGAGGAATTCCAAAGCGCTGAATGTATCTATTATACCACCCATGCCGATAATGGGAATTTTAATTTTCCTGTATACCTCCCAGACCATACGCACGGCGACCGGCCTGACCGCCGGGCCGCTTAACCCCCCGACCGGCATGGCGATCCGCGATCTACGCCTGCGCACATCGATACACATGCCGGTAAGCGTATTAATCAGGGCGATCGCGTCACTGCCGCCGGCCTGCGCTGCCTGGGCAATCGGAACAATATCGGTAACATTGGGGGATAACTTGGTAATGATCGTTTTTGTGCTCACCTTGCGCACAGAACGCACAACAGCTTTTGTTGCCGCGGGATCCTGGGAGATCAAGGCCGTGGCTGCGCCGGCATGCTTGACGTTCGGGCAGGAAATATTCAGTTCGAGGGCGGAAACCGATTTCACCCGCTCCAGCCTGCAAGCCAATTCAACGAACTCCTGCGGATCGGACTCGGAAGCTATACTGACGATAAGCGGAATGCCGAGTTTTGCGGCAAAAGGAAGCTTGGTTTTGAGAAAAACCTCAAGCCCGGGGTTTTCCAGACCGATGGAATTGAGCATACCCGACGGCGTTTCGCAGGTGCGCGGGCTGGGGTTACCCGAACGGGGTTTAAGCGTGACGGTCTTGGTCACCACCGCGCCAAGCTGGCGCAGGTCGAGGAAATCCTTGAATTCTTCGGCATAGCCGAATGTGCCGGAAGCGACCATTACCGGATTCTTTAAATGCAGCGAGCCGATACGGACGCTCAGATCAGTTTTCATCTGCCTGCCCCCAGAGTATTTCCTGTGCGGCGAACACCGGCCCGTCTTTACAGACACGTTTATTGCCCGCAGTGGTCGCAACAGTACAGCCCAGGCACGCGCCGATGCCGCAGGCCATATGCGCTTCCAGGGAAACATAGGCCGCAACTCCCGCAGTATCGGCGAGTTCATAGATACTGTTAAGCATGGGCCGCGGCCCGCAGCTGTAAATCACCGCGTTTTCTCTTGCCGTACTTTCCAGTAATTCCTTCAGCAGGCAGGAAACAAATCCGCGGCGGCCGCAACTGCCGTCATCGGTTGCCGTGATCACCCGGCAGCCGGCTGTGCGGAATGCTTTTACGCAAAGCAGGCCTTTTTTAGTGTGCGCGCCCAAAAGCGCGACAGGCTGCTTTATCGAAGCAGCCGCGGTAAGATGCTCGGCGAGAAAAACGAGCGGCGCTGCTCCCATCCCTCCGCCGACCAAGACCGGTGTGCGGCCTTTTGCCGCAACCAAAGGAAATCCGTTCCCCAGCGGACCGATGATACTTACCTCCGCACCGGGCCTCAATGCCGCCAATAACGCCGTCCCTTGTCCGACCACTTCATAAAGAAGCTCAATACCGGTTTTTGTCCGGCGATGGATACTGATCGGACGGCGCAAGAGAGGATCGCCGCCAACCCCGGCTTTCACCATCACAAACTGTCCGGGAACAGCACAAGGCGCGGGAAAAGCGAGCGTCATCAACTGCACCCGTTCGTCGATACGTTTATGCGCCAGGATCTCGGCTTTATGCTCTCGCGTCTTCATTGCATTTTGAAAGGAACCAGATGAAAAGATAATAGAAAATAATGATCATCCCAAAAAGGCAGCATTCGGCAAAAACAAGCGGCCAGCCGCCCATGGCGTAGTTTTCCTACCCCTCGACAACCAAGATCGCTCCCAGGATCGCGGCAATGCTGAACAATTCCCCGCGGAACCAGGCAAATCTTACCGGCAAATAGGTAGAGATATCGTTAGCGAACAAAAACCGCGGATTTGGAACAAGCCGCGGGACCCTTTTCAGATACGCGGAATATTCTTCACCGAACATCTTTTTCAAATGCGCCTCTTCGATCATAAACAGGTGGAGATAGCGCAGCAAAAAAAAGACAGCGAACACAACAAACACCCAGAGATGGAAAGCAAAGATCACCACCCCAAAACCAATGAGAACAATACCAAGGTACATCGGATTGCGCACCATGGAGTACGGGCCGTCAGTGACCAAGCTGTGGCCGTTAGCGGATACGCGCGCCTTATGCCCGCGCGCAGAAACACGCAGCAACTGGCCGAAAAGGATGAAGGCGATCCCCGCGACCTCTAATATGCTGTCAAAAAAACCCGTAGAAATCCGTAATAATTTATAAGGGAAAAACACAAGCACTGCCAGGGACAAGAGAATAACCACAACGTTGAGTTTGATCCGTCTTTTCATAATTAGATTTGACAGCGCGGGCAGAAATACGTGCCTCTTCCCCCCAACGAAATCCTCTTTATAGTGCCTCCGCACTTCCCGCACTCCCGCCCTTCTTTACCGTAAACTTTATGAAAGCGAACAAAATCCCCTTTCTCTCCCGACGGCCTTACATACTGATCGAGAGAAGACCCTTTATGCCTTATCGCCTCTTTCAATGTTTTTGAGATGGCCATAAGCAGTCGGCCGGATTCCTTAGCGGACAAAGAACGGGCTTCCCTGGCCGGGTGTATGCCGGCGCGGAATAAGGACTCCGCCGCGTACAAATTTCCTATTCCCGCCATAAACGTCTGGTCCAAAAGCAGCGGTTTTATTTTCGTCTTCCGCCCGGAAAGCATGGCGTGAAAAACGGCCGGAGAGACGTCGAAAGGCTCCGGGCCGAGAGATTCTACGAAACTGGTTTTGCGCCAGTCATCGGTCAACCCGATTTCGGCGAAAAGCCTCCGGTCGTTGAAATCGAGATGTCCGCCTCCCGACAGCAGGAAACGGACCCGGCTGGCTTTGCCGTCGCCGGGATAGACAAGCTGACCGGTCATTTTCAAATGCACGGTGATCGCTTTACCGCAGGAAAGTTCTATAATAAGCAGTTTGCCCGCTCTTTTTACGCCGGTAATGGAGGCCCCCGTTACCTGAGATATAAAGGATTTCTCGGATATGCCGCGCAGCAGACGGGGCGCGTTCACGTTTATTTTTTCTATCTTCCTGCCGCTGACGCGCTCTTCCAGTTCCCTGCGCACGGTCTCCACTTCAGGAAGTTCAGGCATGCTTCCGTCTCCCGCCGACGTTTTTCTGATATTCCTGCAAAGACCTGACAGATAACCTCTTTTTCGAAAGAGCGGAGATACCGTTGACCGTAGCCTGCGCCCCGGAGATAGTCGTGGTGTAAGGGACGTTATACAGCACCACGTGCGACCGTATTTTTACCTCATCCTGCCTTGGAGTCCGTCCCGACGGGGTATTTATGACCATCTGTATCTTGCCGTCCTTCATCAGGTCCAGCACGTTCGGCCTGCCTTCGGCGACCTTCGCCAGCGTGGTGGCCGGGATACCATTCCGCTGCAGGGCCCCGGCGGTCCCCTGGGTGGCGAAAATGTTGAAGCCTATCTCGTGCAACTGCTTGGCAATCATCACTATGGAACGTTTATCCTTGTCCCTGACCGAGATAAAAACGTTGCCCTTCAGGGGAATCTTCTGCCCGGCGGCAATCTGGCTTTTAATATAGGCGCTGCCGAAATCGCAGTCTATGCCCATTACTTCTCCCGTGGATTTCATCTCGGGACCCAGTATTATATCCACTCCCGGGAAACGGCTGAAAGGAAAAACCGATTCCTTCACCGCTACGTACGAAGGAACAATCTCCCGGGTGAACCCCAGATCTTTAAGCTTCCTGCCAAGCATTATTTTGGTGGCCAGCTTCGCGAGGGGCGCGCCGATCACCTTTGAGACGAAAGGCACCGTGCGCGAGGCGCGAGGATTTACTTCCAGCACGTAAAGCTTCTCGTCTTTTTCGGCAAACTGCACGTTCATCAACCCTCTCACGTTCAACTCCCTGCCCATTTTACAGGTGGCTTCCCGAATCCGGGCAAGGATATCTTCCGACAACGTATAAGGAGGCAGGGCCATGGCCGAATCCCCGGAATGTATGCCGGCTTCTTCTATATGCTCCATGATCCCGCCGATAACGAAATCATGTCCGTCTCCTATCATATCCACATCCACTTCAATAGCGTCCTCGATAAATTTATCTATCAGCACGGGGTGCTCACCCGAGACCTGGGCGGCGGCCGCGATAAATCTCTCCAGATTGTTCTCGTCGTAAACGATCTCCATAGCCCTGCCGCCGAGAACGTAGGACGGTCTGACAAGTACCGGATAGCCTATCCGGGAGGCGACCTCTCTTGCCTCTTGAAAAGCGAAAGCGGTGCCGTTTTCCGGCTGCAGAAGCCCGAGTTTATCCAGCATCTGCTTAAAAAGTTTCCTATCCTCGGCGACGTCGATGTTCTCGGCGCTGGTGCCCAGAATGTTTACCCCGGCCATGCGCAAAGGGATAGCCAGATTCAGCGGCGTCTGTCCGCCGAACTGCACTATTACCCCCATCGGTTTTTCCGCATCCACGATGTTCAGCACATCCTCCACGGTTATCGGCTCGAAATACAGTCTGTCGGAAGTATCATAATCCGTAGAGACCGTCTCCGGGTTACAGTTGACCATCACGCTCTCTATTCCTTCTTCTTTCAAGGCATACGCCGCATGACAACAGCAATAATCGAACTCTATGCCCTGGCCTATGCGATTAGGCCCACCGCCGAGTATCACGACCTTTCCGCTTTTGCCGGAAGATTCTTTGCGCGGACCGGCGGCGGTCCTGTTTATTTCGTCTTTTTTGGAGATTCGCACTTATATCCTCCTGCGTGATAAAAAATCCCGCTTCCCTTACAAGTTATTCGCTTCCTGCGGCGGGATCGGCCCGGGAACGACTGCCGGCCGGGGTTACCGAAGCTGCTCACAAGAACTCTGCTTCTCCAGTATCTCCCGGACTTTCTCTACGGCCTCGGGGATAGTTTCCGCCTTTATCACGCCCGGAATATCCCAGGAATTCAGGCTGATTACCGGAATATCAAACTGCAGACAATACGCTATTTCCGAAAGAGTGCCCGATCTGCCGGGCAGCGCCACGACGACATCGGCGCTTTTGACCACCAATAGATTTCTTGCCAATCCCATCCCGGTGGGAATAACGACGTCCACAAAATGATTGGCGTCCTCTTTGTTATATCCGGGAATGATTCCGATGGTCAACTTCCCTTCCTTGCGGAAACCGCGGCAGGCAGATTCCATCACGCCTCCCAGCCCTCCGCAAACCATAGTATCCGCAGTCTCCGAGAGAGCCGCACCAAGACGTTCAGCCAATTCGTTAGTCTCCCCGGAACAAAAATGTCCTCCTATGACGCCTACTATACTCTTTCTCATTCACTTCCCCCTGTCTTTAATCAATTAGGACAGTACTTTGTTAGAAAATATTTTTCTTCCCGATTATTTTTAAAATCGTCATT
>WOYI010164641.1_pt5 | contig 43161 bp, 39 predicted proteins | sample 6423411 | NCBI WGS metagenome assembly WOYI01 (sample SAMN13441803, study PRJNA592873) | oil field metagenome | biome: oil field; feature: oil-well bore; material: oil-contaminated soil; isolation source: oil-contaminated soil from oil-well borehole | place: Germany: Wietze | collected 2016-10-18 ... | reverse complement strand
GGCCAGGGGCGGAATCGAACCACCGACACGCGGATTTTCAGTCCGCTGCTCTACCGACTGAGCTACCTGGCCAAAGGAAGATTTATACCACAACGCGCCGTTTCAGGCCAGTTGCGCACTGGAAGCCAGCCATCACCCATTTGGCTGCATGGGCTTCCCGTGGGTTGGCGATGGCTTGTGAAGACCTGGGCTTTCTCCTGGCTTTGCTGGCGACCCGGCCTGCAAGCATGTTGATTGCTGATCCTGGTTTTTCCGGGCAACTTGCGCTGCAAGGCGTTTTTTTCAATGATCCAGGGGCTTGCCATCGGCGTCCAGGAGCTGGAACTGGCCCAGGGGCAGCTTGCGCAAGGGGGCCTCGATGGCAGAGCGATCGCCCACCACCACCCAGGTCAGGGCCTGGGACTTGAGGATGGCAGCCATGGCTGCCTGGGCCTGGGCGGTGGTGACGGCCTCGAGACGGGCTTTCAGGGTTTTGATGTAGTCGTCCGGTCGTCCATAGGTCACCATGTCCTGGATCTCGCCCAGCACCGCAGCACCGGTTTCGTATTTTCCTGGCAACGAGCGCACCTGCTGTTCCCTGGCCCTGGCGATTTCCTGGTCTTCAAGGGGCCTGGTGCCCAGCAGCGCCTCGATCTCTTTGCGCACTTCAGCTGCAGACTCGGCTGTCTTGTCTGACTGCACCGGCGCATAGAGCAGGAGTGGCCGCTGGCCCTGGGCATCCAGCAGCATGCTGCGGGCGCCGTAGGCCCAATGCTTGTCCTCACGCAGATTCATGTTGAGCCGGGAGAGGAAAGACCCCCCAAAGGCCGTGTTGGCCAGGCGCAGGCCGAGGTCATCGGCCATTTTGCCACCTGGTGCCAGCAAACCTGCCAACAGCAGCGACTGGGGTGAGCCAGGGCGATCCACCACAAAGAGACGGCCTTGTCGCGCTGGCGTCACGGTCGCCAGATTCTTGGCGGGTGCCTTGGGTCCGCTGGCTTGCCAATGGCCGAAGACCTGCTCCAGCAAGGGCATGGCCTGTCCCAGCGTGGTATCACCCACCACCAGGATATGGGCGTTGTCCGGACGCAGCCAGCGCTGCTGGAAGGCAAGGAGATCGGCTTGCTGCAACGAGCTGATGGCCTGCGCAGTGCCGCTGCCCGTCAGCGGGATGCCATAGGCATGGCCGGGACCGTACAGCAGAGGTGGCAACAGGCGCAGGGCGAGCCCCACAGGTTGGGTCTTTTCCTGGGCGATGCCCGCGAGCCACTGGCCCCGCACCCGCTCGATATCGTTCTTGCTGAAGGCCGGCTCCTGGACGATGCTCGCAAAAAGCTTGAGCGATGGGGCCAGCTGGTCGTTGAGGGCATCCAGAGAAGCGATACAGCTGTCCAGGTCACAGCCCACGGCGCTGATCGCTCCCAGGCGCTGCTTGTGTTGCACCACCTGCACGGAATCCAGCTGCTTGGTGCTCTCGTTCATGAGGCTCGTGGTGAAGGCGGCTGTGCCCAGCTTGCCGCCCTGGTCTGCCGCATAACCGGCATTGAAGAGGATGGCGATGCGGGTCAGCGGCATGGCATGGCGCTGGGCCAGGATCACGGGGATGCCATTGGTCAGCCGGGCATGCTCCAGTTCTGGAAAGGTGAGGTCCGGAAAGTGGCGCACCTGGGGTGCGCCTGTGCTGCGGTCGATGGTGCTGGCTATGACCCTGCCTGACTGCTGCACCAGTTGGGGCTGAGGCCGCCTTGCAAGGGCAGGCCGGGCCCCGGCCAGCGGCGCTTCCTTGGCAGGATCCACAGGTGCTGCGGTTGGCACCACGTGCAACGTGTAGGCAGGATGCCCGAGCCAGCGCCTGGCCGCCTCGGCCACCGAGGCGGTGGTGGCCTGTTGGGCGACCTGGAAGTCTTTCCTGTAGGCCAAGGGGTCATGACGATAGACCTGCCCTGCGGCAAGGATCGTCGCCTGACCGGCAAAGCCACCCACCTTCTCCAGGCCACGGATGAAACCGGCACGACCGGTGAGCCTGGCACGGTCCAGCTCATCCTGGCTGGGGCCCTCCTTCAAGAAACGCTGGATCTCCTCCTGGACGGCCTGCTCCACCCTGGCTGGAGCCATGCCCTGTTTCACATCAGCCTGCCACTGCACGAAGCCTGCAAGCGCAAAGGGGGCAACACTCATGGAAACATCGTCTGCCAGCTTGTCTTTGTAGACCAGGCGCTGGTAGAGCCTGGAGGTCTTGCCGCCACCCAGCACGGTGGTGGCGAGATCCAGCAAGACGGCATCTGGCGTGCCCAGCTGGGGAGTCACCCAGCTGCGGTAGATGCGCACCTGGGCCACCTGGTCATGCTGGATGCCACGGTCAGCCTTGTGCAAGGGTGTGACCCAGGGCTGCTGGCGCGGCACAGGAGGCCCGGGCGGGATGTCGCCGAAATACAGCATGGCCTTGTCCCGGGCTTCTGCCACATTGAGATCACCGGCCAGCACCAGCGTGGTGTTGCCTGGACCATAGTAGGCGCTGAACCATTGCTTCACATCATCCAGCGCGGCGGCGTCCAGATCCGCCATGGAGCCGATGGTGTCGTGGTGGTAGGGGTGATTGGCAGGAAAGAGATGGGCCAGGATGTTCTCATCCACCCGACCATAGGGTTCGTTTTCGCCCTGGCGCTTTTCGTTTTGCACCACGCCGCGCTGGGTGTCCAGCTCCTTTTTGCCAATGGCACCCAGCAGGTGGCCCATGCGGTCGGATTCCATCCACAGCGCCAGATCCAGGGCCGTCCTTGGCACGGTCTCGAAGTAGTTGGTGCGGTCGAACCAGGTGGTGCCGTTCATGTCGGTAGCCCCGATGCGCTCGAATGGCTGGAAATAACTGCCGCGGTGATGTTCCGAGCCAGAAAACATCAGGTGCTCGAACAGATGGGCAAAGCCCGTCTTGCCCGGGGGCTCGTCTGCCGATCCCACGTGATACCACACACTCACAGCCACTACGGGCGCCTTGTGGTCCTCGTGGACCACCACCGTCAAGCCATTGGGCAAGGTGAAGCGCGTATAGGGGAGGTCGGGGATGGTCACGGCGGCCCGCAGTTCCTGGGCAGCCAGCGCCAAGCCCAGCGAGATGCCCAGGCCAATGAGGCGCAGCAGCCTAGGCAGATGACCTGTCATTCCTGTTCTCCTGGGTTGGGTCCTGACGGTGTGGTCTTGGGTGATCCGAAGAAAAACTGTTCCATCTGCTCGGCTAAGAAACGCTTGGCCTCGGGCTCGATGACGATCAGCCGGTGTTCGTTGATGAGCATGGTCTGTACCGCGAGCCACTGTTGCCAGGCCTCCTTCGAGACATGTTCATAGATTCTCTGACCCAGCGGTCCGCCCATGGGCGGCTTGTCCAACCCCGGGGCCTCCCTGTTCAGCTTGATGCAATGGACCATGCGCATATGGTTCCTCCTGCCAGCAGGCGAGAATGCGGGCGATGGGCGCGGGCACGCCGACTTCGAGCTGCGTCGGATCGCACCAGCGCCCCTGGGTGCTGCCCGGCCACCGGGCCGGATGGCTGGCATCCCGCATGCGGTGATGCAGGACCCGCACCTCGATGTGCAACATGCGGTGCGTCAGCAGATGACGCAGCTGCCAGCGTGGCGGGGCATCATTCAACTCCTGGGCCAACTGTCCCTGGGCGTGCTCCTGCCCGGGCAAGGACCACAGTCCAGCCCAGATGCCCGGCTCCGGGCGGGGTTCGAGCCAGACCGCACCTGCCTCATTGTAAACCAACAGCAGGCGCATGGTCTGTTCCTTGCGGGGCTGTTTCCCGATACGCACCGGATAGGCCGCCACGGCACCCCGCAGCCGGGCCGCGCAGTGCGCCTGCAAGGGACAGTCTGCACAGCGTGGCGCCCGAGGCAGGCACCAGGTGGCGCCAAAATCCATGAGCGCCTGGGTGTAATCGCGCAGGCGGACGGCAGGCAGATGGGCCTCGGCTAGCCGCCACAGCGCAGCGCGCCCCTTGGCGCTGTGGGACGGTTCATCCAGGGCATGGAAGCGCGCCATGAGGCGTTGTATATTGCCATCCAATACCACCTGCCGTTCGCCATGGGCCTGCACGGCAATAGCCGCAGCAGTGGTGCGACCCACACCGGGCACCTCCAGCCAACCAGCAAAATCCCGGGGCAGGCCGCCCTGGGCGCGGAGCTGCCGGGCGGCCTGATGCAGCCTGTGGATGCGCCCATAGTAGCCGATGCCGGCACAGACGGCCTGCACAGCGTCCTCGGAGGCCTGGGCCAGGGTGGCGAGATCGGGAAAGGTGGCCAGGAAGCGCTGGCGATAGGCCAGGCCCCGGCTGAGTTGGGTCTGCTGCAGCAACACCTCGCCCACCCAGATGGCATAGGGGTCGTTCTCCTGATAGGTGGGCAGATGCCTGCGGCCATGGACATCGAACCAGCCCAGCAAGATGGCTGCCAAGGACATATAAGCCAACTCCAGGGTTTCAGGGTGCTGTGTTACGGCCATTCCCCGGTTTTGCCCTGTGGGGGTGATGCCAATGCAACACATAGACCGCATATCATATAATGGATGGGCGTGAGCCAAACAGAGGGGGTACCATGAGCGAGCAAGCGCAGGATGTGGCAACAAACACGGCGAACAAGAACAACAAGACCCGTTTTCGCCTGGTGACGCGCAGCGATTTCGATGGCCTGGTGTGCGCCGCCCTGCTCAAGGAGCTGGATCTGATCGACGATATCTTGTTTGTCCATCCCAAGGACGTCCAGGATGGCAAGGTAGCGATCACGCCCCAGGACATCACCACCAACCTGCCCTATGTCCCCACCTGCCATCTGGCCTTCGACCACCACAAAAGCGAGGTCCTGCGCCGCGAGTCCCTGCATGCTCCCATGCCTGGCAAGGCGGCGGAAGAGCCGAGCAACCACATCATCGATATAGCCGCACCTTCGGCAGCCCGGGTGGTCTATGCCTATTATGGCGGCGCCAAGGTCTTTGGCAGCATTCCAGACGATCTGATGGCCGCCGTGGACAAGGCCGACTCGGCCCAGTACGACCACGAAGACATCGTCGCACCCAAGGGCTGGGTGCTGTTGAACTACCTCATGGACCCCCGAACTGGCCTGGGGCGCTTCAGGGACTTTCGTATCTCCAACTACCAGCTCATGATGCTGCTCATCGATGCCTGCCGCACCCATACCGTAGAGGAGATCCTGGAGCTTCCTGATGTCAAGGAACGCGTGGCGCTCTACAACCAGTGTCGCCAGGATGCAGAAGAACAGCTACGCCGTTGCACCAAGGTCTTTGATCAGCTGGTGGTGCTGGACCTGCGCCAGGAACAGGTGATCTACCCAGCCAACCGCTTTTTGATCTATGCCCTGTTTCCCGAATGCAATATCTCCATTCATGTCTTGTGGGGCAAGCAGAACCAGAACACCGTCTTTGCCATGGGCAAGTCCATCCTCAACCGCACCTCCAGGACAGACATCGGCAGGCTGGCCCTGATGTTCGGTGGCGGCGGCCATGAGGCGGCAGGCACCTGCCAGGTGGACAACCAGGATGCCCATTATGTGCTGGGCTCGCTGATCCGCCGCATCCTGCACGAAAATGCCTGACGAGCCATTCCCATACCCGGCCCCGTTTCGCCAGACCCGCCGTTCTCCTGGGCTGTCCCGATGTGGTCAGCGCGCCGGGTCGTTTCGCTGCCCGGCGGCGCGTCGTGCGGCTGTTTCTCTTGAGCGCTCCGAGGTATTGTGACCCCCTGGTACACCAACCAGCGCAAGCGCTGCTGACCCAAACCAGCAGCACGCGGCCTCACAGTCGGCCCCCGGAACAAGCATCCCTTTATCCGTCCAAAACAACAGGAATGACCCGGCACGGCGAACCATGCATGGGCAATAAGGTCTTAGGGAAATAAGGTCTCATGGGGGAGAAATCATGCAGGAGAAACAAGGCATGGAAACCATACAAATCGGCACCACGGGACTCAGGCCCACGCGCATTGCCCTGGGCACCTGGGCCATCGGCGGCTGGATGTGGGGTGGTACCGACAAGGAGCAGGCCATCGCCACCATCCTGAGTGCCCTGGAGCGCGGCATCAACATCATCGATACAGCACCTGTCTATGGCCTTGGTGAGGCCGAATGCATCGTGGGCGAGGCGCTCAGGCGCCATGGACGGCGCGATGAGGTGTTGATCGCCACCAAGGTGGGTCTGGCCTGGGACGACACAGGCCGCGTGGTGCGCGACTGCCGCCCGCAGAGCATACGTGCCGAGCTGGAGTCCTCTCTCCAGCGCCTGGGTGTCGAGACCATCGATCTCTACCAGGTGCACTGGCCAGACCCACTGGTGCCCATCGAGGAGACCGCCCGCACCCTGGCCGGGCTGTACGAAGAAGGCAGGATTCGTGCCATCGGCGTCAGCAACTACAGTGTGGCGCAGCTGGAAGCCTTTGCCGCCGTAGCCCCTCTGCACAGCCTGCAGCCGCCATATAACCTCTTCGAGCGTGCCATCGAGCACGACATCTTGCCTTGGTGCCGCGAGCACAAGCTCGCCGTGCTGGCCTACGGCGCCCTGTGCCGTGGTTTGCTCAGCGGCAAGGTTACTGCACAGCGCAAGTATGCCGGTGACGATCTGCGCAACACGGACCCAAAGTTCCAGGCTGGCCGCCTGGAGCAGTATCTGGCCGCCGTCGCCCGGCTGGATGCCCTGGCCAAGGAGCGCTATGGGAAAAACGTGCTGGCGCTGGCCATCCGTTTCATCCTGGACCGCGAACCCAACAGCATCGCGCTGTGGGGGGCGCGCCGCCCGGACCAGCTGGATGCCCTGGCGGATGTGGCGGGCTGGCACCTGGATCAGGAGGCCCTGGCGATCATCGACACCATTTTGGCAGAGGAAATCCATGACCCCGTAGGCCCCGAGTTCATGGCACCTGGCGTGCGGGGCTGAGGTCAGGCCACCATGGAGGCTGGCCATCCAAGGCTTTGCGGTATTGGCCCATCTCATTGGAGTGAGGGCTCGCTGCCCATGGCAGCGGGCGTTATCAAGCCAAGCCCTGCCACACCAGGCAAAACAGCGATGATTTACCGGGAGCTGAGCTTGCAGTCAGCTCACAGACCATCCTGATGCGACAGGGGCCCTTGCAGGTGGTGCAGGCGTAAACCGCTCAACAGCAGGACGCCGCCATAGCAGACGGCACCCAGCAGAATCCAGGACACCAGCCCGGGAATGCTGTCGGCACCCAGATGGCTGGGGCGCAAGGCGGCTTCGGCGGCCATGGTGGCCCCAAGGGCAGCGCATCCCAGGGCTACCCGGGCCAGCCCTACCCCATGGCCACCGGCAAAGGGCTGCACGCCGCTGCGCTTGAGCCACCAGTACAGACCACCTGCCTGGATGTAGGCGCTGATGGACGTGCCCAGCGCCAGCAGGGCATGGGGGGCGTGGGCGCCATGGTAGGCCAAGGGCAGCACCACAGCCACGCTGAACAGGGTGTTGCACAGCACGGACACCACGCCGATGGTCACGGGCTCCCGGGTCTTCTGCCGGGCATAGAAAGACGGCACCAGCACCTTCACCAGGAAAAACCCCGGGATGCCGAAGGCATAGGTCTGCAAGGCGGCTGCGGCCATGGCCACGTCGTGTGGTGAAAAACGTTGCGAGCTGAACATGGTGTGCATGATGGGGGTCGCCAGGGTCATCAGGCCGATGGCCGCCGGTAATCCCACCAGCAGGCTCAGCTCCACGCCCCAGCGCACCAGCTCGTCGAAGCGGCCCCGTTGCGCGGCGGCATGTTCGGTGGCCAAGCTCGGCAGGATGACCGTGCCGATGGCAATACCGAAGATACCCAGGGGAAACTCCATGAGTCGGTCGGCATAATACAGCCAGCTGATGCTGCCTGCAGCCAGCAAAGAGGCCACGATGGTATCCACCAGCAGGTTGAGCTGCGCTACAGAAGCGCCGAACAGGGCCGGCAGCATGATGGTGGCGATGCGCTGGAAAGGGCCACGGCGCAGATGCAGTCTGGGCCGGGGCAACAGGCCCATGCGGTACAGGAAGGGGATGTGCCACAGCAGTTGCAGGACCCCAGCCAGCGGCACGCACCAGGCCAGTGTATAGATGCCGGACAGCCGTTCAGCCAGCAGCGCTCCGGCGATCAAGGTCACATTGAGGATCATGGGGGCTGCTGCGGCCACGGCAAAGCGGCCAAAGGTGTTGAGCGCGCTGCCGGCCAAGGCGGTGAGGCTGATCAGCAGGAGATAGGGAAAGGTGATCTGCAACAGCCCGGCTGCCAGCGCACGCTGGGTGGGGTCGTGGGCAAAGCCTGGTGCGAAGAGCACGACCATCCAGGGTGCGCCCACCAGGGCCAGCGCGGTGAGTGCCAGCAGGAGCAAAGCCAGCGCCGAACTGGCCTCGCTGATGACCACCACGGCACCCTCATGGCCTTCCTTGATCTTGGCCTCGCTCAGGACCGGCACGAAAGCCTGGGCAAAAGCCCCTTCGGCAAAGAGTCTCCTGAAGAAATTGGGAATCTTGAAGGCCACCAAAAAGGCGTCCATGAGGGGACCTGCGCCGAAAACGTGGGCCAGCACCACGTCGCGCACGAAGCCCAGCACCCGGGAGCCCAGCGTGAGGATACTGATATGCAGCGTGGAACTCAGCAGGGAGAGGCGGCGGGTTGTCATGTTGCCCAATGAGTATTCATGCCATCAGCCAGCCCCGCAGCCGGGGAGGCATCAGATGGGCCGGATATCCAGCAGGCGGGTCATCCAGCGTGGCGCCAACTCGCTGCCATGCTGGGCCGCAAGCCATGGCACGATGGCGATTCCCCTGGTGTGCTGCCAATACGCCTGGCAGGTGGCCCACCACAGCAAGGCTGTGGTGAAGGCGGTCCATAGGGCCACGGCGGTCAGCCCAGCACCCGGGGCGTTGGCCAGGGCTGCAGCACTGAGCAGGATGAGGTTGGGGTTGCGCCGGGCCGTCACCAAGCGTAACAAGGAGGTCCAGGGTTTCCAGGTGAACAGCGAACAGGGCCAGGCCAGCCTCGAGAACACACCTTCTGCGATGCGGCCCAGCACATAGCCGGCAAAGATCACCGTCACGACCGGGCCATGCCAGCTCACGCCATGGAGCCCCATCGCCCAGGCCAGGTACCAGAAGGGGGGATGCACGATGTCCATGCCATGGTCCAGTACATGGCCCCAGTGGCTGGATGTGGCCGTGGTCCGCGCCAGCTTGCCATCCACGGTATCCAGCAGGCTCATCAACCAGGCCGCCACAAGCGCCCAGCCGAAGATGCCATGCCAGAAGCCCACGCCGGCGGCCAGCATGCAGGTCGCCCCCAGCAGGGTCACCTGGTTGGGTCGTATGTGCCGCCGGGCGGCCCAGCGGGTCAGCCAGAAGGCCGGCCTGGGCCAGACCAACTTGGTGACGATATCGGTCATGCCCTTGTAGACGGCGGTGAACAGTGCCTGCTCGGCCTGGTCCTGGCCCACCGCATGCACCCGCAGGCACAGGGGGCGGTCGGCGCGGCGCAGTTTCTTGCTGTAGACCCCCGAGAAGCTGTCCGGCGTCATGATCTGACAGTCGGCCAGGCTCGAGATGGACTGCTGGCCGCACAGGATGGCCATGGCAAGGGGAGCCTGCTCATGAGGCACCCAGAGGGCCTGCAGCCCATCTGTGGTGCGCAGGGCGGCGCACCGCTGGGCGGTGAGGGCCTGCAGGAGCCTGTCATCCAGCACCAGGTCGTCCCAGGCCACCAGGGTGCCATTGGGCAGTGCCGACGGGGGTGCTGCCTGCCTCTTGCGGCCGCGTTGCTTCACCATGGCCGTGCTGGCGGCAAGCTCTGCCAGCACCAACTGGCGCTGCAGGCGTGTCTGGGTCGGGATGCCAAAGAGGAGAAAGGTCTCCTGGGTACCGCTGGGAATGACGACGAGGCTGGTTGCCGGAGGAGGCTTGGACTCGTGCTGGGGCAAGACCGCTGTGTTGCGCTGTAACCACATGATTTTTCGTATTATCGGGCACGATGGGCTTCTTGACAAGTGTGGGTCCACGGCTATATGCCGGTCGCCGGACTCCTGGAGATAAGAGCCAGCGTCTCTTGGGTCTGCCGAGCGACGGGGAGGGATGGGATGCGCCACTCAGTGCTCGAGGTGTTCTTCTGCCTCGTGCTGCTGGGGTACCATGACTTTGGCCAGGATGATGCCCAGTTCGAAGAGAACATACATGGGCAAGGCCAGGAAGGTCTGGGAAAAGACGTCGGGCGGCGTCAGGAACATGGCCAGGGCAAAGCAGCCGATGAGCACATAGCCGCGCTGGGCAGCCAGGGTGGCAGTGGTTGTGATGCCGGACCAGACCAGGAGCACGGTGGCAATGGGAACCTGGAAGGCGGCGCCAAAGGCGATGAACATGGCCAGCATGAAGTTCAGGTAATGGGTCATGTCGGTCATCACCGCCACGCCATGGGGGGCCATGGTCGTGAGCACGCCGAACACCAGCGGCAACACCACGAAATAGGCGAAGGCAGCACCAGCATAGAACAGCACGGTGCCCAGCACCACCAGAGGCAGCGCAAAGCGTTTTTCGTTGCCATAGAGTCCCGGGGCGATGAATGCCCAGAGCTGGTGCAGGCAATAGGGGATGGCAATGAACAGGGCGGTTACGAAGGCCAGTTTGATGGGGGCAATGAACGGCGCTGTCACCTCGGTAGCGATCATGGAGGTACCGGCGGGCATCTGGCGCAGCAGGGGCAGGGCAAAAAGGGTATAGAGATGCCGGGCCACGAGGACCAACGGTATGAAGGCGACCAGCACCGCCAGCAGGGCGCGCAGCAAACGGCTGCGCAGTTCGGCGAGATGCTCCAGCAGCGACATCTCGCCGTGCGGGTTGGGCTGGTTAGGCGCCTTGCTGCTCACGAGCGCAGCGGGAATGAGGTCTCCTCATGCCCCGCCTGGGGAGAGGTGGAGTCCAACGCACCCTGGTCTGCCGCTGTCTTTTCAAGCTGCACGGCGATGGGCTCGGTTGCCGGAGCCTGGCCATCCCCGGCTCCGGTCTGTTGGGGAGCATCGGGCCCAGCGGGTGCAGGATCGGGGCGGGTTGCCTTGCCGAGGTCCACGCCATGCCCTGCACGACTTTCTTCCTGATCCGGGGCGCTGGGCAGCCACCATTGCTGATGCTGGGCCTGGGTGCTGACCGCAGCACGCAGCTGCGCCACCTCGCCGCGCAGTCGGCGCAGTTCGTTGAAGGCTTCACCATGCTCGCCCAGCGCCAGCTCATCTTCCACCATGCGCCGCGCTGCCTCAGCCTGCTGGCGCAGGTGCCGGATGAAACCGCCGGCACGCCTGGCAAAAGCAGGCAGCTTGTCCGGGCCCAGCACCAGTAGTGCCACCACGAACAGCAGCACCAGCTCGGTCATACCCACCTCGAACATGGCTCAGGACTGCCTGTGGTCCGCCTTTTCCCGTTCCCCGGCTCCCTGGGTACGGCCCTCGAGCCTGGGGGGTTCCGACATGGCGGTCTGCTCGCTGGCAGGGGTGGTGGGCTGTTCCTCGGGCTTGGGTTCTTCCTTCATGGCAGAACGAAACCCCTTGACCGCCTCACCCAGGTCGCTGCCCAGCCCGCGTAGCTTCTTGGTACCGAACACCATGGCCACCACCAGCAGCAGAATCAGCAGATGCCAGAAGTTCATGCCACTCAAACCCATTGTCTCATCCTCCTGCGCGCCGTGCGCGCTCTTCCAATCCTGAGATGCCAAAGCGGCGTGCCAGTTCCGCGAGCACAGGTCCTGGGCCGATGCCGCGGGATTGCAGCAGGACCAGATTGTGAAACCACAGATCGGCGCTCTCGGCCACCAGCCTGGCATCTTCCTCACCCAGCCCGGCCAGCAGCACCTCGCAGGCTTCTTCCATCAGTTTGCGCCCCATGACGGAAGACCCGCCGGCAAACAGCCGAGCCACGTAGGAACTGTCAGGCGCTGCCTCACGGCGGCTTGCCAGGACATGCCCCAGGGCATCCAGCACGGTGGCCTCCACCTCGGTGGCTGGAGTGGGCCCCTCCCCCACAGGCACGAAAAAACACGATGTGGCCCCAGTATGGCAGGTGGGACCCTGGGGTGCCACCCGCAGCAACACGGCGTCCTGATCGCAGTCCAGGTAAACCTGCTGGACGAGCAGCGTATGACCGGACGTCTCGCCTTTCTCCCACAGACACTGGCGGCTGCGGGAATAGAACACCGCGCGGCGCCGTGCCATGGTGGCCTCGAAGGCCTCGCGATTCATGAAGGCCACCATCAGCACCCTGCCGGTGATCCAGTCCTGGGCCACCGTGGGCACCAGGTCCTGCCACTGGGGTGGCCATACGACCTCCTGGGATGGGCTGCTCACAGGCGCACCACAATGCCATGCCTGGCCAGGAAGGCCTTGGCCTCTGGGATGCTGTATTCACCGAAGTGAAAGATGCTGGCTGCCAGCACCGCATCGGCGCCACCTTCCTTGAGTCCCTCCAGCAGGTGGCCCAGTTCGCCCACCCCACCCGAGGCGACGATGGGGCAATCCACCACGGAACGCACGGCGCGCAGCAAGGCCACATCAAACCCTGTGCGGGTGCCGTCACGATCCATGCTGGTCACCAGGAGTTCGCCAGCCCCCAGTTGCACCGCGCGTTGTGCCCAGGCCACCGCATCGAGCCCCGTGGGCCTGCGTCCGCCATGGGTGAAGATCTCCCAGCCGCCATCCCCCCGCGCCCGGGCGTCGATGGCCACCACGATGCACTGGTTGCCGAAACACTGGGCGGCGCGCTCGATCAGCGTGGGGTCGGCCACCGCGGCGCTGTTGATGGCCACCTTGTCGGCTCCGGCGCGCAGTGTGGCACGAATATCGTCCACCGTAGCCACGCCCCCTCCCACGCTCAACGGGATGAAGACCTCCTCGGCCAGGCGCTCCACCACATGCAGCATGGTTTTGCGTGCCTGGTGGCTGGCCGAGATGTCCAGGAAAAAGAGTTCGTCGGCCCCTGCTGCGGCATAGCGCCGTCCTACCTCGACTGGATCCCCGGCATCGCGCAGGGCATTGAAGCGCACGCCCTTGACCACACGCCCTTGGTCCACATCCAGGCAGGGGATGAGGCGGCGGCGCACCACGCCCCAGGGTGGCGCATGTTGGGGGGTTGCGCCATGGGGGGCTGGTCCTGCCGGTGGATTACCGGGATGAGGGCTGTTCATGACAGCGTCGCCAGGGCTTCGCCCCGTTGCCCCAGGATCCACAGGGGGAGCCTGTCCTCGTACAGGGCACGGCCCACCACCACACCCGCCAGATGCCCCAGTCGAGCCAAGCGCGCCACATCCTCCATGCTGCCCACGCCGCCCGAGGCCCACACCGGCACCGCCAGCGCCCTGGCCATGCCCGGGGCGGTGGCGGTGTCGGCGCCACAGAGCATGCCATCGCGCTCGATGCTGGTGACGATCAGTCCCGCTGCCCCCTGGGCCACGAGTCTTTTTGCCAGATCCAAGGGATGCAGCTGGGCATCGGCGTCCTTTACCCAGCCCGAGACAGCCACCCGGCCGGCGCGCACATCGATGGAGCCCAGTACCTGGCCTGGCCAACGGGTGCACAGCGCGGCAAAGAACGCCTCGTCATGGACCGCCGCTGTGCCCAGGATGACCGCATGGGCACCTGCGTCAAGGTAGGCATCGGCCGTGGTGGCCTGGCGAATGCCACCTCCCACCTGGACCGCAAGCCCGGGAAAATTCTTGATGAGGGTGGCGATCAGCTGGGCATGCACGGCCCTGCCAGCCACGGCGCCATCGAGGTCCACCACATGGAGCCTCATGGCCCCTGCAGCCACGAACCGTGCCGCCACCTCAAGAGGCTCGCCAAACTCGTCGGCCTGTTCCATGTGGCCCTGGCGCAGCCGCACCACCCGACCGGCCTTGAGGTCGATGGCAGGCACCACAGCAAACTGGGAGCAGAGGCGGTTCGTGGTGCTGTGCTGGTCTGGATGAGTCATGAGGGGGCTGGCTGCCATTGGACGAAATTCTGCAGGAGGCGCAGGCCGGCCGGCCCGCTCTTTTCGGGATGAAACTGAACGGCAAAGATGTTGTTCTGCAGCACGGCGCTGCCAAAAGGCGTGCCATGGGCACTCAGTGCCGCCACCGCAGGCGCCGATGCCTCCAGGAAGTAGCTGTGCACGAAATAGAACAAGGCTCCTTGTTCCATGCCCTGCCACAAGGGGTGCTCGCCATGCTTCGGCTGCACGTCGTTCCATCCCATGTGCGGCACGGCCAGGCCCGGTGTGGCAAAGCGCCGCAGCTTGCCCGCCAGAAGGCCCAGCCCAGCAGCCCCGCCATGCTCGCTGCTGTATTCGAACAACAGCTGCATGCCCAGGCAGACCCCCAGGGTGGGCCGCTGCGGGATCAGTTGTCGCAGGGCCACATCCAGCCCCCGGCGCGAGAGCTCCGCCATGGCCTCTCCCATGGCTCCTACGCCGGGCAACACCAGTCGGCGTGCCTCGGCCAGCACCGCGGGCTCGCCGGTGAGGCGTATGGTCTCGCCCGGGGCCACATGGGCCATGGCCTTGGCGATGGAATGCAGGTTACCCATGCCATAGTCCACGATGGCGATCACAACATCCCCTTGGTGGACGGAATCTGCCCTTTCCATGGCGAGACCGCTGCGCTGCGGCTCATGGCAAAGGCCAGGGCCCGACCACAGGCCTTGAAGACCGTCTCGGCCTGGTGATGAGCGTTGCGGCCGCGCAGGTTGTCCACATGCATGGTGCAGGCGGCATGATTGGTCAGGGCGCGAAAGAACTCCTCGAACAGATCCACGTCGAAATCCCCCACCCGGGCGCGCCGGAATGGCACACGATAGACCAGGCCGGGCCGCCCGGAAAGGTCGACCACCACCCGGCTCAATGCCTCATCCAGCGGCACATAGGCATGCCCATAGCGGGTTACCCCGGCCTTGTCACCCAGTGCCGCCTGCAATGCCTGGCCCAGGACGATGCCGGTATCCTCGACCAGATGGTGGGCGTCCACGTGGAGGTCTCCTGTGGCCTCGATCACAAGGTCCATGCCGCCATGGCGCGCCAGCTGTTCCAGCATGTGTTCGAAGAAAGGCAGGCCAGTGCGCAGCTGTACCATGCCCGTGCCGTCAACCGTCAGCTCCAGGCGGATGCTGGTTTCCCTGGTGGTGCGCTCCACCAGGGCATGGCGGCGGTTTTCAGCAGCCGGCGTCATGCCAATCCGGCTCAGGCAGGCACTCTGCGTCGACATGGCCATGTGGCGTGGGGCGCTGGGCGTGCAGCGTGGCCACGACCGCACCCCGGCCCAGCAGGCGGCGCTGGCGTTTGGGGCGCACCGGAATCACCAGGGGCCGCATGACGCGTTTCTTGGCCACAACCACCGAAACCGCCCCGAAGGAGGCCAGGGCGTGCGCGGCGCGCCGCTCTACCCAGCGCGCCACCGCTGAGTCGGCACCAAGATGCGTGGGAGGGCCAAACCACACGCCACGCACAGTCTCGATCTCATAACCCAGCAAGGCGAGCCAATCCAGCAGACGCCTCTGCCCAGGGACGACTTGTCGCGGGCGCCTGCCCCAGGCGTGCAGCATGCCCCACAGGCTGGTGGGGTTGTGCATGGTGATCACCAGACGACCCTGGGGCGCCAGGACCCGATCGGCCTCGCGCAGCACGGCATGAGGCTGCTTGCTGTGATCCAGGACATGAAGCAGCAACACCATATCCATGCTCTCGGAGGCCACCGCAAGCTCCTCGGGCTCACAGACCAGCACCGGCATCATGCCGGCCAACCCTCGGGGCCACCATGAGGTGGCCAGGACGATACAGGCGGCCTTGACCCGCTCGATCACAGGAGGGGACGATCCCCAATGCCCCACCTGCAGCACATAGGGAGCGGCCATCCTGGCCAGGAGTTGCCCGACCACCTCACGTTCGCGCTGCAGCAGGGCCGCGGCCGCCCGGTTCTCCAGGTGATGTCGTGGGTGCCGCTGCCGCATGTCCCCGTCCTCCATTTTCCAGTCCCTAGTGCGTTATTATATCCCAATACCCATCCGCCCTGGATGGCCAGCCGACATGTGAGCCTGTGAACTTATGGACATCATCGAACCCATTGCAGCCTTTGCGGACAATTACATCTGGTGTCTGCGTCATGGGGATGGCCAGGCTGTGGTTGTGGACCCTGGTGACGCCAGGCCAGTGCTCGAATACCTGCGCGCCCAAGGTCTCAGTCTTGCAGCCATACTGGCCACCCATCACCATCCCGATCACGTGGGGGGCATCCCAGAACTCCTGGAGCACTATCAGGTTCCGGTCTATGGCCCAGCCCATGAAGACATCCCCGGGCGCACCTTGGCCCTGGAGGATGGCCAGTCCTACCAGATTCCCGGCCTGGCGGAACCACTGTGGGTCTTGGAGGTGCCCGGCCATACAGCGGGCCATGTGGCGCTCTACCAGCCCGGTGAGCCCGGTGTGCTCTTTTCCGGTGACACGCTGTTCAGTGTGGGTTGCGGGCGCTTGTTCGAGGGAACCGCGGCCCAGATGCAGCATTCATTGAGCCGCCTGCGCACCTTGCCCGATAACACCCTGCTCTATTGCGGCCATGAATACACCATGGCCAACTGTCGCTTTGCCCTGCATGTGGAGCCAGCCAACCGGGCGCTGCACGCCTGGATGGCCGAGGTGGAGCGCCGCCGGGCGGCGGGTCTGCCCAGCCTGCCCGCCATCCTCGGTACCGAGAAGCAGGTCAATCCTTTCCTGCGCTGGGATGAGCCTCAGCTCATGGAGCAGCTGCGCTTCAGGACCGGACAGGACCTCTCCGACCCGGTGGCTGTCTTTGCGGCGGTGCGCAGCTGGAAAGACCAATCCTGAGCAGGAGGGTCTATGCGAGCCAACCAAGGTAAAAACTAAAAACCAAGCCAACAAAACATGAATCTGGCAAAACCAAGGGGTTATCCTGCCCTGGCAGTCGCTGTGTACAGGAGAAGATGATCATGGGTCTTTTGACCGGACGTCGTGCGCTGATCGTGGGCATAGCCAGTGAGCGCTCGCTGGCGGCTGCCATCGCTACGGCCATGGCGGAGGAAGGCGCCGAGCTCATGCTCACCTACCAGAACGAGCGGTTGCGGGAGCGGGTGGCAACCATTGGCGGGGCAGTGGGTGCCAAGGCCTGCCTGCCCTGTGAGGTCACCGACGAGGCTTCCTTGCAGGCGCTGTCCGCCGGACTGGCTGCGCAATGGGATGGCCTGGAGATCCTGGTGCATGCCGTGGCCTTCGCGCCGGCCGAGAGCCTGCGCGGTCGCTATATCGAAAGCGTCAGCCGGGAAGCCTCAACCGTGGCCCATGATGTCTCATCCTACAGCCTGACGGCATTGGCAAGAGCCACCCACTCCCTGTTGCGCAAGGGGCGGGATGCCGCGCTGCTCACCTTGAGCTATCTGGGTGCCGAGCGGGCCGTGCCCAATTACAACATCATGGGGCCGGCCAAGGCGAGCCTGGAGGCCAGCATGCGTTACCTGGCCGCCGATCTGGGTCCCGAGGGGATCCGTGTCAACGCCATCTCGGCGGGCCCCGTGAAGACGCTTGCCGCCTCGGGCATCTCAGGCTTTCGCACCATGTTGCAGCATCATGCCGAGCAAGCCCCGCTGCGCCGCAATATCGAGGCGCGCGAGGTGGCCCAGGCCGCCGTTTTCCTGTGTTCAACCCGGTCATCCGCCATCACCGGCGAGGTGTTGCATGTGGACGCAGGCTATCATGCGGTCTAGCGCCTGCACTATATCTTCTCATATATATGTTTGGAGTATAGGTATGATCCTTGCTGCTGAACCACGTCCCGCGTCGCTCCGTTGCTCATCATGAGTGGTGACAAGACCGATGCCAAATCGGCCAAATCGGTGGATCCGTGGGGAGGAAAGTCCTTCTTCCAGTCCATCCCCCATGTGAGAGCCCTGGATATCACCCCTGTGGATACAGGTCCTGGGCAGGCCACATTGCGCCTACCCTACAACGCGGCCCTGGCTGGGCACCCGGCAAGCGGTATCCTTCATGGCGGGGCCATCACCACGCTGGTTGATACCGCCTGCGGCATGGCGGTCTTTCTGGCCATGCGCCAGCCGGAACCCATCGCCACCCTGGACCTGCGCATCGATCACATCCGCGCCCCCACGCCGGGAAGCGATGTGCTGTGCCGGGCGCACTGCTATCGCGTGGCTCGGGAGATCGCCTTTGTGGAAGCGGAAGTGATCGAGGCCCATACCATGGCGCTGGTGGCGCGCAGCATCGGCACGTTCATTCGCACCAGTTCGCCGCAGCGCCGCGAGGCTGAGCAGCCCATGGAAGGGCGCGCATGAACATGATTGCAGATCAACTCAGGGCGGCCTATGCTGCGGGCGATCCTGACGGGTTGCTGGCGGTGGTTCCTTACGCGCGTTTTCTAGACATGTCGGCCCATCTGGAGCCGGATGGCCCACGGTTCGAGCTCGCCTTCCAGGAGCGTCTGATCGGCAACATCGCCATCCCGGCGCTGCATGGCGGCGTGGTGGCCGGTTTCCTGGAGGTGGCCACCATCGCCCATCTCATGTGGCACAGCCAGACCGCCGATCTGCCCAAGACCATCAACTTTTCCATCGATTACCTGCGCTCGGCCCGTTCGGCGACCACCCATGCCGCCTGTCGTCTGACCAGGGTGGGGCGTCGCGTGGCCCAGGTGGGCGCCGAGGCCTGGCAGGAAGACCGCAGCCGCCCCGTTGCCGTGGTACGCGCCCATTTCCTGCTGCCCGAGCTGCTGTCGCAGGACTGACCCACCCACGCAGCTGCCGCGCTGCGGCGTCATGAACGATGAATGGCAAATGGTCCCCAGGCCTGGCAGACGGGCATGAGCTCGATGCTGTTGATGTTGACATGGGCAGGCAGGCCCAATACCCAGAGCACCGTATCTGCTATGTCCTCTGCCGACAATGGCCTGGTGCCCTGATAGACGGCCGCGGCTCGGTCCTTGTCACCCTTGAAGCGCACCTGGGAAAACTCGGTTTCACACATGCCGGGCTCGATGGTGGTGACCCGAACGCCGGTGCCCAGGAGATCACTGCGCAAACCCTTGCCGAACTGAGCCACAAAGGCCTTGGTGCCGCCATAGGTGCAACCACCTGGATAGGGATAATGGGCAGCCACCGAGCCCATGTTGACCACATGGCCCAGGCGGCGCTGGGTCATGCCCGGCAGAAAGACCGAGGTGGCATACAACATGCCCTTGATGTTGGTGTCCACCATGGTTTCCCAATCCTCAAGCGCGGCCTGCTGGGCTGGCTCGAGGCCCAGCGCGAGGCCGGCGTTGTTCACCAGCACGCTCACCGCCGGCCAATCGTCCGGCAGGGCAGCGGGCAGCGCGGCCAAGGCTTCGTGATCACGCACGTCCACCGTCTGCCACCACAGACGCACGCTGCCCAGCTCCTCGGCAAGCTCCTCCAGGCGTTCCCGGCGGCGCCCCAGGGCCACCACATGAAAGCCTGCACGGTGCAACCCTTGGGCGATGGCACGGCCAAAGCCGGCTGTGGCCCCTGTGACCACGGCAGTCCCCGGCACAAGTCCATTGTCAAGGGGTTGGGGTTTTTTCTTCTGCACCATGCCCAGCTCCGCATCAGTTGCGCTACAGCTTCATTATAAGCCGAATAAGCCGACACCACCTTACGGAGGATCCCGCAAGCCTCATGGCAGGGGCATTGGCGCGTCCCCTAGGGCCATTCCTGTCTGGGCTGCCCTGGCGCGGTCAGTGTTGCCAGGGCGTCCAACACCGCATGGCCCTGATGCAGTATGGCGGTTACCTGGGAGGTGATGGGCATACGGACCCCATGGTGCAGCGCCAGGTCATGGATGATACGGGCGGCATAATAGCCTTCTGTGACCTGGCCAATCATGGCCCTGGCGCTGGGCACGGGCCAGCCCTGGCCCAGGTAGAGCCCCAGGCGGCGGTTGCGGGAGTGGTTGTCGGTGGCGGTCAATACCAGATCGCCGAGACCCGAAAGTCCCATGAGGGTCTCGGCCGAGCCGCCCAAGGCCTCGTTGAGGCGCAGCATCTCTGCCAGGCCGCGGGTCACCAGGGTGGCCCGGGTGCTGGCGCCCATGCGCATGCCATCTGCCACCCCACAGGCGATGGCGATCACATTCTTGCTGGCACCCCCCACCTGGATGCCGGTGAGATCGTCACTGCGGTAGACGCGAAAGCGGCCATCGTGCAGGGCAGCGGCCAGCTCATCCCCCCAGCAGCGCTCCGTTGCCGCCAGCGCCACGGCGCAGGGTAGCCCGGCGGCAAGCTCTCTGGCGAAGGCTGGGCCTGAAAACACAGCATAGGGCCGGGATCCCAGTGTTTGGCGCAGATACTGGTGGGTCAGCATGCCCTGGGGGGTGGCGAACCCCTTGAATGCCCAGGCGATGCGGGCATGGGCAGGCAGATGGGTTTTCATGATGGGCATGAGACCAGGCAGGGCATGACTGGCCCCTGCCAGGATGATATCATGATGCTTTTGCAGGGCGCTGGCCAGGTCGGGCTCGATGGTCAGGCCAGGCGGAAAGGGGCAATCGGGCAGGGAGGCGGCATTTTCGTGCCGGGCGGCCATATCCCGCAGGGCCGCGGGGCGCTGGCCGGTGAGCGCGACCTGGATATCATGCCGGGCCAGGTGGATGGCGAGCGCGCTACCCCAGGCGCCGGCCCCCACGATGCAGCATGCGTCCATGACCCTCAGGAGCCGTTGTGTCCTCCCCCTTGGGCAGGGGCAGTCGCTATCCCGCCCCCCTGCGCCTGTTCGCGGCGAGCATCATACAGCGCCTCGAAATTCACAGGCGCCAGCAGGAGCGGTGGGAATCCAGCCTTACCACTCAGATCGGCGATGGCTTCCCTGGCAAAGGGGAACAGCTGGGCGGCACAAAAGGTGCCCAGCAGGCGATGACGCTCGTCCTCGCTCCAGCCGCTCAGCGTAAAGAGCCCCGCCTGATGCACCTCCACCAGGAAGGCAGTGGCTTCATCCATGCTGACGGTGACGGTCACCGTCAGCACAAGATGAAACAGGTTCTCATCCAGCATGTCTATGGCGCTGTCCAGGTCCACCTTGGCCTGGGGGGTCCAGTTTTTGGTAAAGACCTCTGGGGCATTGGGCACCTCCAAGGAGGCGTCCTTGAGATAGATTTTCTGTATGGCCAGCTGGCGTTGTTCTGCAGACATTCCGCCGCTTGTTATCTGATCGCTCATGCTGCTCCGATGCTGTGGCCCCTCTGGGAAGGGTGTGATATGATGATCTTAATTCAATTGCGTTGATCATCAGAAAAGCGTTTCATCAACCATTAAACCTAAGCATTGCCGCGATATCTGCCTGGTGATGGCAGCCCCCTGAGGGGTCTTGTCAGCAGTTTACTCGCGTGACCTAGTGCTTGCCCTCAACCAGCGGCAGGCCTTCCTGGCGCCAGCCATTGAGACCATGACGCAGGATGAACACGGGTTGCTGCCCGGCCAAGGCCTGTTTTGCCTCGAGCGCCATTGTGGCAGAAAACGTGCCGTCATGGCAACAGAGAATGAGAGGGCCATCCAGTTTCTTGCCCTGGAGGTGTTCGGCGAGGCGCTCCGGGTTGACATGGTGAGCCCCGGCAATATGGCCCTCGCGGAATTGAGCGGCATCCCGCAGGTCGATCAGATAGGCGTTTTCCCGGTTGAGCATGACGGTGAGCAACTGCGGAGTGACTGTTGCTGGCCGGCGGCGCAGGCGCCACAGCTCCAAAAGGCCCAGCGCCAGGGTGCTGCACGCAAACAGCCCCACCAAAACACCATGGCGCATCATGAAATCCAGTAACTGCGAGATGGTCAAATGAAGTATCCTGTTATGATGGTTGATTGGGTCAATAGTATGATCGACTTTTCCTGTGTTTTGGCAAGTCCTGCCCTGCTATCCATAGCACCCAAGCAGCCTGGGACATGAATGAAGGGAGAGCGCACCATGTTGGTCTTGGTGGTCCTGGATGGTTGGGGATATCGCAAAGAGACGAACCATAACGCCATCGCTGCTGCTGACAAACCCACCTGGGATCGCTGGTGGGCCAAGCAGCCCCATACCCTGATCCAGGGCTCGGCCCGCTTCGTGGGTCTGCCTGATGGGCAGATGGGCAATTCGGAAGTGGGTCATATGAATCTCGGGGCTGGACGAGTGGTCTACCAGGATTCCATGCGGATCTTCAATGCCATCGAGGATGGCAGCTTCTTTGAGAACGAAGCCCTGCGGGGAGCCTGCCATACCCAGGGCACGCTGCATGTGATGGGCTTGCTTTCCCCTGGAGGGGTGCATAGTCACGAGCAACACATCCAGGCCATGATCCGTCTGGCTCATCAGCAAGGTGTGCGGCGGCTGCTGCTCCATGCCTTCCTGGATGGCCGCGATACGCCGCCACGCAGCGCTCTGGCATCCATTGCGGCCATGGAGCAGCTCATGGCTGAACTGGGGGTGGGCCGCATTGCCTCGGTGGTGGGGCGATATTATGCCATGGATCGCGACAAGCGCTGGGACCGCACCGAGCGGGCCTATCGTCTGGTGGTGCAGGGCGAGGCCCCCTTTCACGCCCGCAGCGCCCAGGAAGCCCTGGAGCAGGGATACGCCCGGGGTGAGAACGATGAGTTCATCCAGCCCACCGTGGTGCTCGATGGCCCAGGGCATAACGCTGTCATGGCGGACGGCGATGCGGTCGTGTTCATGAACTTCAGGGCCGACAGAGCCCGTCAACTCACCGAAGCCCTGGTCAACGAGTCTTTTGAGGCCTTTGAGCGACCCAACTGGCCTCGGCTGGCCATAATGGTGTCCCTGACGATGTATCGCAATGATTTGCCCACGACGGTTGCCTTTCCCCCCGTGGTCTTGAACGAGGTGCTGGGTGCGGTGTTGGCTGAGCATGGGGTGCATCAGCTGCGCTTGGCAGAGACCGAGAAATACGCCCATGTCACTTATTTTTTCAATGGCGGCCGGGAAGACCCCTTTCCCCTGGAAGAACGCCAACTGGTGCCATCACCCAAGGTGGCCACCTACGACCTCAAGCCGGAAATGAGCGCCCTGCAGGTGGCCGAGCATCTGGTTCAGGCGGTGCGCTCTGGGGAGTTTGGTTTTATTCTGTGTAACTTTGCCAACGCCGACATGGTTGGGCATAGCGGACATTTCGAGGCCACCAAGAAGGCCATCGAGGTCTTGGACCACTGTCTTGGCCTGCTCGATGCCGCTTTGGCCGAGGTGGGTGGCGAGGCGCTGATCACTGCTGACCATGGCAACGCCGAACTCATGTGGGACGATGAGACGGGTCAGGCGCACACGGCCCACACTACCAATCCCGTCCCCTTCATCTATGTGGGGAACAGAAAGGTGCAGATGGAAAAAACAGGGAGCTTGTGCGATGTGGCCCCGACGGTGCTGCACCTTCTGGGCTTTGCCCAACCCGTCGAGATGACCGGACGACGCCTGCTTTCATTGGTGCAATAGGTTTTCGAAATGGAGGATGAGGGGCATGGCGTTTGAGCCGCGAGAGATGAGCAAGCAAAAAAATTCCGGAAAACCCAAGTCGCTTAGCAGGCACGTGCTACTGGGCGTACTGCTGGGTGTATTGCTGGCAGCAGGTGCTGTCGATTTCAACCACCGTCTCGAGGCGAGTGCCACCCCCGCCACGTCCCAGTCCCCGCTGCCCCTGACCGATTTGCAGAAGTTCGCTGCCATACTTGAGCGGGTTCGCTCCCAGTACGTGGAAGAAGTCAGCGACAGCAAGCTCCTGGAAAATGCCATTCGGGGCATGTTGAACGGTCTTGACCCCCACTCGTCCTACATGGATGCCGACGAGTTCAGGGAGATGCAGATCACCACCTCCGGACGCTTTGGGGGGCTGGGCATTCAGGTCCAGGCCGATGAAGGTTTCATCCGGGTGGTGGCCCCTCTGGATGACACCCCTGCCAAGCGTGCTGGTATCCAGGCGCGCGACCTGATTATTCGTATCGACGACCGTTCCGTCCAGGGCATGGACCTGGAAGAGGCGGTCAAGCTGATGCGCGGCGATCCGGGCACATCTCTTACCCTGACGCTGGTGCGGGAAGGCCGTGATACCCCCTTCAAGGTCAAGTTGACCCGTGAGGTGATCAAGGTGGCCAGTGTCAAATCGCGGCTGCTGGATGAGGGGATCGGCTATATCCGTGTCACCCAGTTCGCTGCCGAGGCCACCAACGAGGCCAGCAAAGCCCTGGAACAGCTCCACAAGGAAGCCAAGGGCCCCCTGAAGGGTATCGTGCTTGATCTGCGCAACAATCCAGGGGGTTTGTTGAGTGATGCGGTGAGCATGTCCGACCTGTTTCTCAATAGCGGGCGCATCGTATATACCAAGGGCCGTGTGCCCGACTCGAGGCAGGATTTCGACGCCACCCCAGGTGATGTGCTCCATGGTGCCCCCATGGTGGTGCTGGTGAACCAGGGCTCGGCCTCGGCTGCGGAGATCGTCGCAGGGGCCCTGCAGGACAATCATCGGGCACTGCTCATGGGCTGGACTACCTTTGGCAAGGGTTCTGTGCAAACGGTGATGCCCTTGCCCACGGGAGATGCCATCAAGCTGACCACGGCACGGTACTACACGCCCAGCGGCCGCTCCATCCAGGCCGATGGCATTCACCCAGATATTGTCTTGCCTGCGCTTACGGTCAGTGGCGAGAACAAGGAGGTGTCCTTAGATGCGACCCGCGAGGCAGACCTGCGTGGTCGGCTTTCAGGGACTGTCGAGGCTGTCCGTTTCAAGGACATAGACCGGGCCCAACTCAGCCAAAAACTGGCCCAGGAAGACTATGCGATCTATGAAGCCCTGAACCTCCTGCGCGCCCTGTCGATACAAAGGGCCTACCTGGACAAAAACCAGGTGGCAGCTGCCCCATGAGGCGTTGAGGCGCTATTTTCATTGTAATGTTCCACGTGAAACCCTCGGTGCCGTCAGGCCGGATGGGTTGATCTTTCATGGCCACCATGGCCATGGTGTCTGTGGTTTATTGACAGAGGGATTGCACAAGGCATGGCAACCACCAGCGAATACGATTCATCCCATATCAAGGTATTGCGTGGTCTTGAGGCGGTGCGCAAGCGGCCTGGTATGTACATCGGCGATACGGATGATGGCACTGGGCTGCATCACATGGTGTTCGAGGTGGTGGACAACGCCATTGACGAGGCGCTGGCAGGTTATTGCACCACCATCCAGGTCATCATCGGTGATGATGGGTCTGTGACCGTGGCCGACAATGGCCGGGGCATTCCTGTGGACATCCATCCCGAGGAAGGCCGCTCGGCAGCCGAGGTGGTGATGACGGTGCTCCATGCCGGCGGCAAGTTTGAAAATGAGATGTACCAGATCTCAGGGGGCCTGCATGGTGTCGGCATCTCGGTGGTCAACGCATTGTCTTCCCGCCTGGAGCTGACCATTGCCAAGCAAGGCTTGCTCTATTATCAATTGTATCGCGATGGCGTGCCCCAGGCACCATTGGCCGAGGTGGGCAAAAGCGCACACAACGGCACCACCGTACGCTTCTGGCCCAGCCCAGAGGTGTTCTCTGCTGTCATCATCAAGACCGAGATCCTGGCCACCCGACTGCGGGAACTGTCCTTTCTGGTGCCCACGGTACAGATCACCCTGGAAGACCAGCGTACGGGCGAGCGCCACGAATACGCCCATGCCGGGGGACTTGTGGAGTTTGTGCAATATCTGAACAAGGCCAAGGCACCACAGCACAAGCATATCTTCGTATGCCACAGCAAGAAGCCAGGGCTGGAGGTGGAGATTGCGGCGCAGTGGAATGACAGCTACCAGGAGCATGTGTTCTGCTTCACCAATACCATACCGCAACGTGACGGGGGCACTCATTTGAGCGCGCTGCGCACCGCTGTGACCAAAACGCTCAAGTCCTACATCGAGGAGCAGTGGCCCAACAAGGTGCAGAAACTGACGCTCAGCGGTGATGACGTGCGCGAAGGCATGACCGCCGTGCTGTCGCTCAAGTTCCCCAACCCCAAGTTCTCCTCGCAGACCAAGGAAAAACTGATTTCTTCCGAGGTGCGTGCCCCCATCGAGGCCGCAATAAGCGAGGCTTTCGGTGCCTTTCTGCTGGAGCATCCCGAAGACGCCAAGGCCCTGGCCGACAAGCTCATCGATGCCGCCCGTGCCCGGGAGGCGGCGCGCCGCGCCCGGGATCTCACCCGACGCAAGGGTCTGCTGGATGTGGCCGGACTGCCAGGCAAGTTGGCCGACTGCCAGGAAAAGAATCCGCGTGAATGTGAGTTGTTCATCGTGGAAGGAGATTCTGCAGGTGGTTCTGCCAAACAGGGCCGCGACCGCCGTATCCAGGCGGTGCTGCCGCTCAAGGGCAAGATTCTCAATGCCGAACGTGCCCGGGCAGAGAGGATCTTTTCGTCCGTCGAGGTGGCCACACTGATCACGGCCCTGGGGTGCGGCATTGGCACGGTGGATTTCAACCCCGACAAATTGCGCTATCACAGGATCATCATCATGACCGATGCCGATGTGGACGGCTCACATATCCGCACACTATTGCTGACCTTTTTCTATCGCCAGATGACAGCCCTGGTGGAACGGGGGCACATCTACATCGCCCAGCCACCACTGTATCGGGTGCGCCGCGGCAAGGAAGACCACTACCTGAAGGACGACGATGAACTCGCTGTCTTTCTGCTGGATCTGGCGCTGCAGGATGTGCGCATGGAACTGTTGCCCAAAAGACAGGTGGTGGACAGTCAGGATCTCAAGACTCTGGCGCAGCTGCACCAGAACACCCTGACTCTGGTGCAGCGTCTGAGCCGGCAGCACGACAGCCGTGTGCTCACGGCCATGCTGATGCTGCCGCCGCCTGTCCTGCAGCAAGCTGATGGCCTGTTCGACGTGGCCGCATTGGCCGCATTCGGCGATATGCTGGTGGCGACATTGAGCCGAGTAGAGGCGGGAGAGTATCGGCAGCTGGGTTGCGACGAGCGTGGTTTGCACCTCGAGCACCAGGAACATGGCTTGATCAGAAAAATCACCTTGCCCAGAGGGTTTTTTCTCTCGGCTGAATATCAGCAACTGGCCGCCAGCGCGGCGCGACTGGCAACCATGGCGGCAGCAGGCGTCATGGTGCGCCGCGGCAAGAACAAAACCCAGGTCGCCTCGTTTGGCGAGGCAGTGGCCTGGCTTTTGCAGCAGGTCCGCGATGGCCTGCAGATCTCCCGTTTCAAGGGGCTGGGCGAAATGAATCCGGAACAGCTCTGGGAAACCACCATGAATCCCGTGACCCGCAGACTCACCCGCATCCATATAGAGGATGCCATCGAGGTGGATCAGGTCTTTGCCATGCTCATGGGTGACCAAGTGGAGCCGCGCCGCGATTTCATCGAGAGCAACGCCCTGTTCGTCTCCAACCTAGATGTCTAGTCCTCAGGGAAAAGACCTGTCTCAGTAAGGGGAGCGCATGCCGGGGGGTTGGCGACGAAAGCGTCGATACCCCCAGATGTATTGTTCCGGGTTGGCCAGGATGCATTGCTCGATTCCCCGGTTGATGGCCTCGGCAAGCTGCTGCACATCGTGGCGCGGTAAGGGGCGCTGCAGATAATGCACAGCATAGCCCTGTGCCCGGGGCAATCTTCTGCTCCAGGCAAAGAGAATTGTCGCTTTGCTGTTCAAGAGCAGCCTGGGAATAAAGGCGGGCATGGTGGCGGGCTGGCCAAAAAAATCAGCAAACAAGGCACCTCTGCCACGCACAGCCTGATCCGGGAGCAACCCCACCATGCCCCCACGGCGCAGGGCATTGGCGATCAGGCGAACGCCGGATGGGTTGGAAGCGGCCAGCTGCACGCCAAGGCGCGCCAAGAGCTCGCTGGTGAACAGGCGGGTTGCCGCATCGAGGATGCCTCCTTGGTTGCGGTACATGACGGTGATGGGGGCCAGGGTGGCCGCATAGATGTTGGGCAAGCCCCAGGAGCCAACATGCGGCGACAGGATGACCACCCCCCGGCCTGCCAGCAGGGCTTCTTGCAGCAGATGCACGCCGCTGGTCTCCACCACTACCCGGCGTATCTCGTCTGGATAGGCCAGGCTCCAGCGCGCGATCTCCACGGCCGCGCAGCTGCTGGCGCGCAGGCTTGGGGTAATCATCGCGCGACGCTGGGCCGCCGTAAGCTGGGGCAGGCAGAGCCGCAGGTTGGTTGCTGCCACATGACGAGTCTTGCTCATACAGGCGGTGGCCATGCCGGCGAGTTGGCCCAAACCCTGCTGAACCCACAGCGGGGCGCGACCTGCGGCAAGGAAGAAATGGCGCGCCAGGCGGTCGTTCATGATCCTCCCAAGTTTCAGGAAAAGCGGTAGAATAATCCGGATGTGCTGCGCCGGCGTAGCTCAGTTGGTAGAGCAGCCGATTCGTAATCGGCAGGTCGGGGGTTCGACTCCCTTCGCCGGCACCAAGATCACCCATTCCGCAGCAGATTGCTGGGGCCATATGCATGGCCTGCAGACCCATGCGCCAGCCTGACAGCAGCGCTCAAGCAGCTGGCTGCAAGCGTTGTAACACAGCCTTGGCGCAGCGGCGCTCGAAATATTCATAGCGTGCCATGGCCCTCATGAGGCTCATGCCGGGATCAGGGTCCTGTCCTTGGCCCATGCGGATCAACTGCATGCAAAACCAGGCTTGGGTGGAAAAATTGTTGATGAGCCGGATCAGATCATTCTTGCTGTTGGGGCCAAGGAAGCCCGGGCCATAGCGCAGGGTTTTCTCTGGCGTTGGGGCCTGGTCGAGCGTCCCGTCCAGCAGGCGCCGGGGCAGGTCAGGCATGACACAAAAGGGCCGGCCCATGCCGATCAACTGACAGTCGTCCTGGGCCAGCGCCTGGGTCATGACCACAGCGCTGCGCAAGCCCCCAGTCACCATGACCGGCATGCGCGCCACCTGGCGGACACGGGCTGCGTAGTCCAGGAAGTAGCCCTCGCGCAGTTTGGTGCTGTCGCGTACCTGTTCATCATAGACGGGTTCGAGACCGCTGAAGCCCATCAGCACGGGCTGTTCATAGTTGCCGCCCGAGATCTCCAACAGGTCCACGCCAGCCTCGTTCAGCCAGGCGACCACCTGCAGGCAATCGGCATGGTTGAAACCGCCCTTTTGAAAATCGGATGAATTGAGCTTGACGCCAATGGGAAAGCCGGGACCCACCGCCTGGCGGATGGCGCCGATCACCGCCAACAACAGCCGGGCGCGATTTTCGAGGCTGCCGCCCCAACGATCGGTGCGCGTGTTGGCTCTGGGTGAGAGAAATTCCGAGAGCAGGTAGCCATGGGCGGCATGCACCTCCACACCCGTAAAACCTGCTTCCAGGGCCACTGTGGCCGCCAGTGAGAAACGTTGGATGATATCCAGGATCTCCGCCTCGGTGAGGGCGCGCGGCGTGCCGAAGCGGCTTCTGAATGCCTTGGGCATGGCCAGGGGTATGGCCGATGGCCCCACTGGTTCGGTATTGATCAGGCCGGTGGTCTGCCGGCCAGCATGGCTGATCTGCATCCACAGGTGTGTGTCCTCGCTGGTGCCGGCTGCGGCCAGCGCTCGCAGAGCCTCAATGGCCTGGCGATCCTCGATGACGATGTTGCCAGGGCGTTCCAGATAGCGACGGTCCACCTGGACATTTCCGGTCAGCACCAGGGCAGCCCCGCCCCTGGCCCAGCGTTCGTAAAGACGCTGATGGGCCACGGTGGGGTTGTTGGCCGCATCGGCGAGCCCTTCGGTCAGGGCGGCCTTGGCCAGGCGGTTCTTGAGCACAGCACCGCACGGCAGTGTCAGGGGTTGGTGCAGGGTCTCCCTAGACAAGGGCTGGTTTGCCTCTGTTGCGCTGTTTTCTGCTGCCATGATAATACCCCGTGGTTAGGTTGTTGATGATGACAAGTGCAGTGATGCAGCATGAGTTCCGGCCCCGGGAAAGGCAGCGCAGCCAATTATTGTGCTGGGTCCAGCAATGGCCCTGTCAAACGCGGGCTGCACGAACCCGCGGCCAGGCTCTGCAGGAACACAGCCCAACCCTCAGCAATAGCATGACACAGGCTGCCCTGCTGGGACGATCAGCACACCCTGTGCACTCTGGTGGGCATGCCGTGGATGCGCAGCGCTTCGGGGAGGACTGCCTGGATACCAGCAAAGGGCGCAAGCCCCGCATGGGTCGGCGGCGACGACGATCAAGCATCTAGGCAGACCCTTCGCCCACGAAAGGATTGCTTTTGCGCTCATCGCCGAAGGTGGACATGGGTCCGTGCCCTGGAATGAAGCGCACGTCATCACCAAGAGGCCAGAGCTTGGTGCGGATGGCATGGAGCAGCGCGCGATGGTCGCCGCCCGGCAGATCGGTACGCCCAATGGAGCCGGCAAAGAGCACGTCACCCACCGCAGCCAGACGCCATTCGGGTTGAAAGAACACCACATGACCCGGGGTGTGTCCGGGGCAGTGCAGCACCTCGAGGCGCATCTCGCCCACATCCACTGTATCGCCATCTTCGAGCCAGCGCTGGGGCGTGAAAGCCTGCCCCGCAAAGCCCATCATGCGGCCTTGCTCGGGCAGCATGTCGATCCAGAACCGATCTTCCGGGTGGGGCCCCTCGATGGGGACGGCCAGCTGTTCGGCCAAGGCCGCAGCACCACCGGCATGATCCAGATGACCATGGGTGATGAGGATACGCTCCACCACAAGCCCCTGGGAGTCGATGAGCTGCTTGATGCGCTCCAGGTCTCCTCCTGGATCAACCACAGCGGCCCGCTTGGTTCGGCTGCACCAGAGCACCGAGCAGTTCTGTTGGTAGGGAGTCACCGGGATGATCGTGAATCGCAGCATCTCTACTTGCCCATATTCCACAAAAACCGCGCCGCGCCCGGCGGCCCTGTGACCTCTCTGTGACAATCGCTGTTGTGACCTGTATGACAAACCACTTGAAGACTTGCTCCCATGATAGCATCATGGCAAGGAATTTATAGGCACGTTCCCCCGGGAATCGCTCAACAGGAGGACACATGACGCAGCAAACAGAAGGCGCACAGCAGATCGAAAACGGCCCAGATGGACAGCGCCCCGCCTCGCGGCGTCGCTTCCTGTATCTCGCGGCAGGTTGTGCCACAAGCATCCTGCCGCTGGCCGGACGCGCCACCATGTCCGCCTCGCTGGCGCCACGCAGCCTCACCATGCTCAATGCCCAAACCGGGGAGGAGGCGGCCATCACCTATTGGATGGGCGGGCGCTATCTGAAAGGCGGTCTGGCGAGGCTCGCCATGCTGCTGCGCGACCATCGGACCGGTACCACCCATGTCATGGACCCCTTGCTGTTCGATGTGGTCTTCCGGCTCACCAAGCTGGCCGGCCAGGGCAATGTGGAGGTGGTCTCCGGCTACCGTTCTCCCCAGACCAATCGCATGCTGCGCCGCACCACCCGCGGCGTGGCATTGCACAGCTACCACACCAAGGGCCAGGCCATTGACCTGCGCATCCCCGGCGTGCCCCTGGATGACCTGTGGGCCATGGCGGTAGACATTGGCAAGGGCGGGGTCGGTTTTTATCCCGACTCCAATTTCATCCATGTGGATACCGGGCCATTTCGCATGTGGTGAGGGTCGCCCCTGTTTGTTTCATTGGGCTTGCTGGGGCGCATGCGGCGTGAAGCCATGGGTTGCAAGCCAGCCTGACAGCGGCTTGCTGATGAAGTGGCACCCGGCCACCATCACCGCCATCGCTGAGCACCAGGGCTACTGTGTCCTGTATTGACCTGGTCCGGTTCAGCTGTTTTTTTCCGCAGTCCTGCTGACGCCGGCCCTGACGGGCCCAGCAGCTCCGGCTGCCAGCACACCGTGGCTTGAGAGGTGGCGCTGCCTTGAGCATTGTAGCTGAGCTCGCACAAGGCGCCACCGCCCGCCTGACCCAGCAGGGCGATGGTGGAGCAGCGGGTGCCATAGGTTGGGCTCATCACAAAAATCGCCGACAACAGCCGTTCCCAGTGCAATGGCACGCCCGTGGCAGGAAGCTGGTGATCCGGGGCCAGGGTCTCATCGCGCAGTACACTGACCAATGCCAGGGCATCGAGGCGCAAATGACCCAGGAGCGGTGGCCCTGCCTGCTGCACGATCTGGGTGAAACCTGCCTTGATGCGCTGCAGCTTGGGCCAGGGTTCGTCCAGGGCGCCATTGCTCATGGCATAGATACCCGGTGGCAGCACCACATGGTGGGGCGTGGGCACATTGCTCAGATGGTGCAGTCCGGCAGGATGTCTCCCAAGACCCAGATCACCAAGCAGCAGGTTGAAGCCCGCATACCCGGTCCATGTGGCCAGCACCTGCTGGGCATAGTCCGCACAGGAGTGTTCACTGTGCAAGAAATTGGACACCAGTGTTCCGCGGGATGGGGCCCCGGCAGGGGCGGTGGCGCCACGCACATTGGTCAGCGCAGCAAAACGGCCCTGGCGATGCAAGGCAAGCCAGCTGCCGCCACCTTGCAGGTCGCGGCCACCGGCTATCTGTGACCCACCGGGCCACCACGCCGCCGGCGCGGCCAGGCGCTGGTGGTATTCGTCGCGGTTGGCCGCGATGATCACGCCCAGGTCGGGATGACAACGCCAGGCGCAGGCCAGCAGACACATGAGAGTATTGTACAGCGCCCCTTATGGCTGCAGATACTGCAGCACCCTTTTCCCATGCAGCCTCATGCCTGGGTCCGGTCTCCTGTTTATCGACTGATTGCGCCCACTGATTGATCAGGGGCCATGCGCATTGATGAATGCGCCGATATGCTCGATGGCCGTCAAGCCCTCGGGCACCATGCCGGAGAATTGCTGGAAGACATGGGTCATCCCCGGCCATGCCTCGAAGGTATAAGTGCCTTCACCCTTGGCAAGCCCGGCGGCCAGCATGCAGGCATCGTCATACAGGGTTTCCTCCGTACCCACCTGGATCAGCACCGGCGGCAGCCCGGACAGATCCCCAAAGACAGGCGAGAGCAGCGGATTGCCAGGCTTTTCCTGGCCGGCATAGGCCTTTACCCAACCCAGGAGATCCTCGCGGCGCACAATGGGGTCCCGGGCCTCACGGGTCTCATGGGCCTTGCCGGATAGTGTCAGGTCCGCCCAGGGGCTCAGACATACAGCGGACCCAGGCAAGGGGATATTTTTCTGGCGCAGGGCCAGCAACGTGGCCATGGTGAGGCCACCGCCTGCCGAATCGCCCAGGATGGTGATCTGTTTGGGCTGCAGGCCGGAGCCCAGCAGGCCCTGATAGGCGGCGGTGGCATCGTCCAGGGCGGCGGGAAAGGGGTTTTCCGGAGCCCGCCTGTAGTCCACCAGGAAGCCTGGGCGCCTGGAGGCAGCCGATAAGCGGTAGACCAGCTCCTTGTGGCTCAGGACGGAGCCCAGGGCATAACCACCACCATGCAGATACAGCATGGCGCCGCTGCGCTCGGCTCCGGGTGCTTCGATCCAGGCACCCGGAACGCCGCCTTCCTGCGCTGCGCGCAAGGTGCCATCATCCGGAAAAGGAAACATCATGGACAGCCCGTCATACACCTCACGAAAGGCCTGGATTCGATCCGGACCCTCGGGGACGCTGCCCTGCATCTGCCCCATCAACGCCTTGAGATCCTCGATACTCACCGGTCATCCCTCCTTGATTGCTGCCAACCATGGTTCAGTTGCCACCGCGCGGCATCGGCTGCGCGCTGCTTATAAAGGTTGTAGTTGGCAAGGGGGCTCATGTCAAAACCCCGGGGCCAGAGTACAATACGTCCTGATCCTCAAAAACGACCCACGGAGTATAAGGCGATGAAACAACCAACCAGTCAGGCCCATGTCATCCAGGCCCATGTCATTGGCTTCCCGCGCATGGGACGCAAGCGGGAGCTCAAGTTTGCCCTGGAGGATTTCTGGCGCGGTACCACGGATGAGTCTGTCTTGCTGCAAACGGCCCGTGCCGTGCGCCTGGCCGGCTGGCAGGCACAGCATCAGGCCGGTCTGGACTGGGTCACGGTGGGGGATTTCTCGCTCTATGATCCCATGCTGGACATGATGGTGCGCCTGGGTGCGCTCCCGCAGCGCTTCGGTGCCGCCCCGGGGCTCGAGGGCTATTTCGGCATGGCCCGGGGCGGCAAGGATACGCCTGCCCTGGAAATGACCAAATGGTTCGATACCAATTATCACTACCTGGTGCCGGAACTGGCAGCAGGGCAGCGTTTCAGCGCCAATCCCGCCGATCTCCTCGCCCAGCTCCAGGAGGCCAGGCAGGCTGGCCTGCAGCCCAAGCCGGTGCTGATCGGTCCTTTGACCTTCCTGCACCTCAGCAAGGCCCAGGGTGCAGCCTTCGATAAACTGGAACTGCTGCCGGCACTGCTGGATGCCTATGGTGAACTGCTGGATGCGCTGCGCGACTGCCCCTGGGTGGAACTGGACGAGCCCATCCTGGCGCTGGATCTGGATGAGCGCTGGTGTGCGGCCATGCGCTCCGCCTACGAGCAGCTGAGCCGGCAGACCACATCGAGCATCCTGCTGGCCAGCTACTATGGCCCGCTGGGGGCACACGGTACCTGGGTCACGAAGCTGCCCGTGGCCGGGTTGCACCTGGACCTGTGCCGCGGTGCTGCGGATTGGCCGGCCATCGCCCAGCAGTGGCCAGATGATCGCCTGCTGTCGGTGGGCGTGGTGGATGGCCGCGGCGTATGGCGCTGCGATCTGCCCCATTGGGCAACTGAGCTGAGAGCGCATGGCAGCCGTCCCGGCGGTTTGTGGCTGGGGAGCTCCTGTCCCATGATGCATGCGCCCATGGACCTCGATCTCGAGGAGCGTCTTGATCCCGCCGTGCGCGCCAAGCTTGCCTTTGCTGTGCAGAAGCTTCATGAGCTGGGCTCCTTGCAGGATGCCCTGCGCAGCGGGAAAACGCCTGCAGTCTCGGTGCAGCCAGCGCAGGCCGCCACGGGACGCAATGATGTTGCCGGTCTCGACAGGCGCAGCATGCCCTATGCCCAGCGCGCCAGGCTGCAGCGCCAACGCTGGCCGCTTCCGGTGTTTCCCACCACCACCATCGGCTCCTTTCCCCAGACCCCGGGCATCCGTGGGGCGCGGGCTGCCCTGCGCCAGGGCAGGATAACCCCGGGTGACTACCGCCAGGCCATGGAACAGGAGATCGCCCAGGTGATCCGGCTCCAGGAGGAGCTCGAGCTCGATGTGCTGGTCCATGGTGAGCCCGAGCGCAATGACATGGTGGAGTACTTTGGCGAGCTGCTGGACGGCATGGTGGTCACCGAGCACGGCTGGGTGCAGAGCTATGGCTCGCGGTGCACCAAGCCGCCCATCGTCCATGGCCCAGTGTCCCGTCCCGAGCCCATGACCGTGTCGTGGATCACCCATGCCCAGTCGCTGACGAAGCGCCCCGTCAAGGGCATGCTCACCGGCCCTGTGACCATCCTCAAGTGGTCCTTTGCCCAGGAAGGGGCTGCGTGGCGCCAGCACGGCATGGAGATTGCTCTGGCACTGCGTGAGGAGGTGGCCGACCTGGAACGCGCCGGCATCGGCTTCATTCAGATCGACGAGCCCGCCTTCCGGGAAGCCTTGCCGCTGCGCCGCAAGGACTGGGACGACTACCTCCTCTGGGCGGCATGTGCCTTTCGCGTAGCCGCCTGTGGTGCTGCCCCGGCTACCCAGATCCACACCCACATGTGCTATTCCGAGTTTAATGACATCATGCCCGCCATTGCCGCCATGGATGCCGATGTGATCTCCATCGAGTGCTCTCGCTCCCGCATGGAATTGCTGGAGGCCTTCCGGGCCTTTGCCTACCCCAATGAGATCGGCCCTGGCGTCTACGACATCCACTCGCCACGGATCCCCACCACAGAAGAAATGGTGGCGTTGCTGGAAAAGGCCCTGACGCTGATCCCCAGGGAACGGCTCTGGGTCAACCCGGACTGCGGGCTCAAAACCCGCCGCACAGAAGAGGTCAAGCCGGCGCTGGCCAACATGGTGGCTGCCGCCAGGATCCTGCGAGAGCGCCATGGATGATCGTCATGCCTGAGAGGTGGGGGCGGACTCTGGCCGCTTTCCTGGGCTGGGCTGCCATTGGGGCCCTGGCCCAGGCAGCGCAGGCCGCTTGCCGTCCCGTGCAGGATGCCCCCTATCCGGCACTGCCCTTCGTAGGCATCCACGGCAACGCCCGTAACGACAGCACCGTGCCTTGTCCATTGCTGCGCCATCAGCAGCAGGTGTGGCACGCCCTGGCTGGACTGAGCATTGCCCAGCCTGTCACCCTTTCACCTGCGGCCGACGTGGTTTATGTGACCGGCACGCCCCCGGACCATGGGGACCAGGCGTTGTTGGCCGCCCTGGCGGCGGAAGATGGCCATGTGCTTTGGCAGCACGCCTATCCCAATGCCCATCAGGGTTCTGTGGAGGTGGATGTCCAAGGCATGCTCTATTTCACCTCCCAGCGTGGCGTGATCAGCCTGACACCCGAGGGCCAGCAACGTTGGCTTGTGCCCTTTATGCCAGGTGAGACCGCGCTGGGATTGCATTTCTCGCCGCAGGGCGATGTGCTCACGGCGACCACCATGGGCCGGGTCATGCGCCTCGGCCGTGATGGGGCGGTGCGGGCCGTGCTGGATTTGGTGGCGCATTATGGACTGCCCACACCCCAGCCCCGTCGTGATGGGGCTTTGGGCGGGCTCCTGACGCTTCTGGGTCTCGATGGCAGCTTCACTCAGAATACGCTGGCTGTCTTCGAAGACATGGTCTACGTGATGGGCAGTGGCGTCGACACACCGGGTGCCCTGTATGCCATCCGCCTGCTTGACGATGGCGGGTTGAGCCCCATGTGGCGGCTGCCCATGAAAAACTCGGCCACGAGCCCTGCTGTCTCCAGGCTAGGGACGATGGCTCTGGGCGATGGCGTCATGACGCGCCCTGTCCTGTTGCGATTTCCTGTGGATACCTGTTCGGCCTCCGGCATCTGCAAGCCCCGGGAACTGGATACCATCCCCCTGGGCACCCCTGGTCTGCTGGGCTCTCCGGCCATTACCGCCACTGGCACGGTCATCTTCTGGAACAGCGAGTTAGTACCCAGCCGCGGCGCGCGTCGTCTCGATGTGGTGGGTTATGACGCGCGCGGCAGCCGTTACGGATATAGCCTGCCTCGGGGCGAGACAGTCAGTTCTCCCATCACCGTGCTGGACGATGGCGTGGTGTTCACCATGACCAGCCTGGTTGGTGGCGTGAGCTACCTTGTGCTGGGGCCGCGCCCCGATCAATTCCCAGGCGGCGTGCCGGTCCTGGAGACCCACCCCATCCCCGGCGCCTCGCTGGTCTCGGTGGCCATAGGTCCGGACAGCTCGCTCTATGTGGGCATGATGCGCGGTGGCATGGGCGTGATGCGCTTCAAGCCCGGTGCCACGTAGCCCGCATTTCGCCAATTGATGCCGATTTCCCTGCCCCGCAGCCCCGTTTTGGCTTGCATCCTGACCTCCCCCTGCCTGCTGCCGCAGGCACGTACTGGTTAGTCATTGCTCATTCCATCCACAAGATATAGTGTTGACTCCATCAACGAAACACAATATCTTGTGTTCAAAGCCTTGTGGTTCGGAGCAGATCACCACGATCGTCCGGCCGCAATCACCCAGGCAGCCCTCAGGAATCTCAGGTGGTCGCGATGGCAGAACAGGCAACACGGATGATCGAGATGCACCCCGCGGTTGGGGGCCAGCCTCAGGTAGCGCAAGCCCAGACTTTGCAGGTGGTGCGCCGCAACGGCCACGTGGTGGCCTTCAACGCCGAAAAGATCAGCCGCGCTATGCGCAAAGCTTTCGTGGCCCTGGAAGGCAGCGGCGCCCAGGACAGTCCGCGCATCCAGGAGATCGTCGCTGCGCTCACTGCCCAGGTGGTGGCCGCCCTGGAGCGCCGCCTGCCCACAGGCGGCCTGGTGCACATCGAGGACATCCAGGACCATGTGGAGCTGGCCTTGATGCGTGCCGGCGAGCACAAGGTGGCCCGGGCCTATGTGCTCTACCGTGAGGAACGGGCCCGGCAGCGTGCCGCAACCGCCGCCGGGCCCACGGCCCACATGGTGCGCCGCGATGCCAGCCGCCTGCCGGTGGACCACTCCCTGCTGCTGGACCTGCTGGCCGAGCCCTGCGCTGGGCTTGGCGATGTCCATGCCGGAGAACTGGCGCGCGCCGCACAGGCGGCGGTCTTCGATGGCATCAGCGAACACGAGCTGGACGGCGTGTTGGGCCTGACGGCGCGCACCTTCATCGAACGCGAACCCAACTACAGCCATGTGGCCGCCCGCCTGTTGTTGCGCCAGTTGGCCCGCGAGGTCACCACCAAGCTGCATGTGGAATGGGATGGCACGCTGTTGGGCATGGGAACCTGCTATGGCGCGGCGCTGCGCCATGCCGTGGCCCATGGCATCGCCCAGGGACAGCTGGACCCCCGTCTTGGCGAGTTCGATCTGGACCCCCTGGAGGCCGAACTCATGGCGAGTTGCGACCTTGCCTTCGGTTACCTGGGCCTGAGGACCCTCTATGACAGATACCTGCTGCATGATCAGGGCGTGCGCTACGAGCTGCCGCAGGTCTTTCTGATGCGGGTGGCCATGGGGCTTGCCCTCCATGAGCTGGAGCGCGAGACCCAGACCATAGCCTTCTATCGCCTGCTGAGCTCATTCGACTTCATGAGCAGCACGCCCACGCTGTTCAACTCCGGCACGGTGCGCCCCCAGCTCTCCAGCTGCTATCTCACCACCGTCCCCGATGACCTGGCTGGCATTTATGGCGCCATCCGCGACAACGCGCTGCTGTCCAAGTATGCAGGAGGGCTGGGCAACGACTGGACCAGGGTGCGTGCCATGGGGGCACACATCCGTGGCACCAATGGCGCCTCCCAGGGCACGGTGCCCTTCCTGAAGGTGGTCAACGACACCGCCGTGGCGGTCAACCAGGGCGGCAAGCGCAAGGGGGCGGTGTGCGCCTACCTGGAGACTTGGCACAAGGACATCGAGGAGTTCCTGGAGCTGCGCAAGAGCACCGGCGACGAGCGGCGGCGCACCCACGACATGAACACCGCCCACTGGATCCCCGACCTGTTCATGGAGCGCGTGGCGGACAAGGGCACCTGGACGCTCTTTTCGCCCGACGAGGTCCCCGAGCTCCACGAGCTCTATGGCGAGGCCTTTCGCCAGGCCTATCTGGCAGCAGAGGCCGCGGCCGCCCAAGGCCTCATCAGGAACACCAAGCAGGTGGAAGCAGTGGCACTGTGGCGCAGGATGCTGGCCATGCTCTTCGAGACCGGCCACCCCTGGCTCACGTTCAAGGACCCCTGCAACCTGCGCTCGCCACAACGGCACACAGGCGTGGTGCACAGCTCCAATCTGTGTACCGAGATCACGCTCAACACCTCGGACCAGGAGATCGCGGTGTGCAACCTGGGTTCGGTGAATCTCGCCAACCACATCCAGGACGGCCGCCTTGACGAAGCACACCTGCGTCGCACGGTCCATGTCGCCATGCGCATGCTGGACAACGTCATCGACATCAACTACTACTCGGTCCCCCAGGCCCGGCGTGCCAACCTGCGCCACCGCCCGGTGGGGCTTGGCATCATGGGCTTCCAGGATGCCCTCTATGCCCTGGATATTCCCTATGCCAGTGAGCAGGCGGTGGCGTTCGCCGATGCCAGCATGGAGCTCTTGAGCCATGCCGCCATCGAGGCCTCCTGCGATCTCGCTGCCCAGCGCGGCGCCTATCCGAGCTTCAAGGGCTCCTTGTGGAGCCAGGGCATCCTGCCCATAGACAGCATCAAGCTCCTGGAAGCCGAGCGGCGCCCGGGTGACCTGGCCATGGACCGCACCAGCCGCCTGGACTGGGAAAGTCTGCGGCAGCGCGTGCGCGGCGGCATGCGCAACGCCAACACCATGGCCATCGCGCCCACGGCCACCATCGCCAACATTGTCGGGGTCTCACCCAGCATCGAGCCCACCTTCCGCAACCTCTACGTGAAGTCCAACCTCTCGGGCGAGTTCACCGTGATCAATCCCCATCTGGTGACCGACCTCAAGGCTTTGGGGCTGTGGGACGAGACCATGGCGCGCGACCTCAAGTACTTCGATGGCTCGGTGCTGCCCATAGAACGCATCCCCGAACAGCTCAAGAACAAGTATCTGACCGCCTTCGAGATGGACCAGGGCTGGCTGGTGGAGGCCGCCTCGCGGCGCCAGAAATGGCTGGACCAGGCCCAGAGTCTCAACCTCTACGTGGCCGACCCCAGCGGCCCCAAACTGGAGCGGCTCTATATGCTGGCCTGGCGCCGCGGCCTCAAGACCACCTACTACCTGCGCACCACAGCGGCCAGCAGCGTGGAAAAGAGCACACTCAATCTCGATGCCCCGGCCTGCCGGCGTCCGGATGTGGACAGCGCCCAGGGGGGCGAAGGCTGCGAGGCCTGTCAGTAATCCGCACCATACCCTGACCGGACCCAACCCCAGGAGAGAATCCCATGGCTTATCAGATGCAGCAGCACGACCCGAGAAACACCGGCCTTGCGCCCATCGCCTTCGGTGCCCAGCGCATCCAGGTGGACGACAAGCGCATCATCAACTGCCGGGCCGACCTCAACCAACTGGTGCCCTTCAGGTATCCCTGGGCATGGGAGCATTACCTGGACGCCTGCGCCAACCACTGGATGCCCCAGGAGATCAACATGGCCGCCGACGTGGCCCTGTGGCGCGACCCGCGCGGCTTGAGCGAGGCCGAGCGCACGGTGATCAAGCGCGCCCTGGGCTTCTTCTCCACCGCCGACTCTCTGGTGGCCAACAATCTGGTGCTGGCGGTCTATCGCCACCTCACCAATCCCGAATGCCGCCAGTATCTGCTGCGCCAGGCCTTTGAAGAAGCCTTGCATACCCACAGCTACCAGCACATCATCCAGAGCCTGGGTATGGACGAGGCCGAGGTGTTCAACATGTACCGTGAGGTCCCAGCGGTGCACCACAAGGCCGCCTGGTCGCTCGCCTACACAGAATCCCTCACCGATCCGCTCTTCAAGACCGGCACCCCCGCCACCGACCAGCGCTTCCTGCGCGACCTGATCGCCTTTTATGTGGTTTTCGAGGGCATGTTCTTCTACGTGGGCTTCGTGCAGTTGCTCTCCTTCGGCAGGCTCAACAAGATGATGGGCACAGCCGAGCAGATCCAGTACATCCTGCGCGACGAGACCATGCATCTCCACTTTGGCATCGAGGTGATCAACCAGATCAAGCGCGAGAACCCCCAGCTGTGGACCGAGACCTTCCAGAGTGAGGTGTTGGCCATGATCCACGAGGCCCGGGAATTGGAGTATGCCTATGCCATGGACACCATGCCCCAGCCCGTGACCGGCCTGCACGCCAGCACGTTCGATACCTACCTGCGCTTCATCGCCAACCGGCGCTGCCGCCAGATCGATCTGCCCGAACCCTTTGCCGGCGCCGAGAATCCCTTTCCCTGGATGAGCGAGCTTGTGGACCTGAAAAAGGAAAAAAACTTCTTCGAGACCCGGGTCACCGACTACCGCAGCGGCGGGGCCTTGAGCTGGGACGACTGAACACCCCAGAACCACAGCCTGCAGCCTCTGCCGCTCTTGACGATCAGGCTGTGGCCTGGGAAGCAGGCGCTGCCAATTGCAGCAGACCGCGCTGTCATCGGCACAGGCCCATTGACATGCCTAACCATGGCCAAGCGCTTGCAGTGGGCAAGTGTGGGCAAGATCGGTAAACCAGCGATTGCCAGAAATGGCCAGCTGCGCCACCTGCTATGAGAGGCGCAATCGTGTCAACTGGCCATTTTCTCCCCGCAAGGCGGCCTCCAGGGCGTCTTCTGCGGCGATGACCACCTCCTCGCAGCCCGCCGCCAGCGCGGCCAGGGCAGCGCGCAGCTTGGGCACCATGCCGCCCCGGGCGATGCCGCTTGCCAACAGCGCCTCTACGCCATGGGCATCCAGGGAGGCGATGGTGGCGTGTTGCTCATCCAGCACGCCCGGCGTATCGGTGAGCAATACCGCCAGGCGCACCCGCAGGGCACCGGCCAGCGCCGCGGCCGCCTCATCGGCATTGATGTTGTAAAGCCCGGCGGGGCCACGGGCAATGGGGGCCACCACCGGCACATAGCCTGCGGTCACCAGCTGCTGCAACAGCGCGGGATGAACCGCCTGCACGCCACCTGTGCGCTCCATGGGCAGGCCATCGAGCCCCTGCTGGGCATGGGCTGTCAGCAGGGCGCCATCCACGCCGGTCAGGCCCACCGCCGCCATGCCGGCCTGGGCACAGGCCAGCACCAGCGCCGGGTTGAGCAGACCGGCCAGCACCATGGCCACCACCGGCATGGTGGTCTCTGTGGTCACCCGCAGGCCATCCACGAAGCGGCTGGGCCCATGGCCCAGGCGCTGCAGATAGTCACCGATCTGTGCGCCGCCGCCATGGACCACCACCAAGCCATCATGGCGCCACGGAGCCAGCCGTGCGGCGATGCCATCGGCCGGCAACAGCCGGCCGCCCAGCTTCACCAGGATGATGGGCCGGTCCTGCTATGCAATGGCAGCATGGCGCTCAGCCACCCAGCGCCGCCAGTGCCGGCAGGTCGATCTGGTCCAGCAAGGCATCGAGCGGCTGGAACTCCTCGGCACGGAAAGGGGGTGCTGCTTCACGCATGGCAGAGATCCCATAGAGATAATCGTTCCCCTCATGGAAAGGTATATCTATGAAATAGATAATATGTTCAGGAGTGCAGGAATCCGCCATGGCCATGCGCGTTTCCTGGAATCCCTGGCGCTGCCCTTGGCTAATGGGATAATCATCAGGCGCGCAAGAAGGTGGCAGCGGTTCCCCTGTCCCAGGTGGCTCAGGTGGCTCAGGTGGCAGCGGTTCATCTGACCCAGGCGACTCATCGAAAGGGCCCATCACCCCTGTAATCGTAATATTCATGGTATCATTGCTGCCTGGAGCCGTATAGGCCGCTTCAACCATGATGATCCCCGGAAGCCCCATAGGCATAACCTGGACCTCATAGCCTGCCGGGGCAGGTGGCAACATGCCGGCCACCGTGTCAGCTGCGGGAGGCTGCCACGCCTGGGCCAGCCCGGCTG
>WOYI010895097.1_pt1 | contig 43287 bp, 39 predicted proteins | sample 6423411 | NCBI WGS metagenome assembly WOYI01 (sample SAMN13441803, study PRJNA592873) | oil field metagenome | biome: oil field; feature: oil-well bore; material: oil-contaminated soil; isolation source: oil-contaminated soil from oil-well borehole | place: Germany: Wietze | collected 2016-10-18 ... | reverse complement strand
GAGACTTGCCGTTGTATTTTTTTATCATAAGGTCTCGCGAAGGCGGGAATCCAGTATTATCAATAGTTTCATGGATACCGGCCTTCGCCGGTATGACAAATAGAGGAGTTGTGCAAATCTCTCTATTATAATGCACAGGGGTAGATGCAGGTTTTGCTGGACGACTATAAAAGTTGCCCGGCAGTTCTGCCACCTTATCCTCTTTATAAAAGACTTAGGCCAGTAACTTTGCGTCCCGCCTTTTCAGACGGTTTGCCCTTCTCAAGCTTAGGGTATATAAAACATTAAATTCACAGTCAAAGTCAAGAAATATTAAAAATATCAAATTAGTGAAATACATTAGATTTTAAAAATTTATCCGTCTTTTCTGCCCCAATCATACTTTATTTCACTGCCATGCGCCGGTAGCCTATATTCATCCGGCTCGTTATAATTATAAACTTCTGTCGGTGTGTTAATAACTATGGCTTCTTCTTCGGAAATGCATTTGAAACCATGATAAACAAAAGCCGGAATATGAACCAAAACGGGATTATGGCAGCCGGCGAATATTTCATTAATCTCACCAAACGTAGCCGAATCTTTGCGGCTATCGTAGAGGACTATCTTCATCATGCCTTTGACTACAACCATATTATCAGCCTGTTTTTTGTGATAGTGCCAGCCCTTGACAACTCCCGGATACGCTGTGGTCATATACACCTGACCGAATTTTTGAAAAAATTTATCATCCGCGCGCATGATTTCCATCAACCGGCCACGCTCATCGGGAATCACTTTCAGCTTTTTTACTATTACGCCATCAATCATATTTTGTTTGCTCCTGTTTTTGCCACCATATTACCGGCGGATTGCAAGGATTCAAAAGTTCCGGCATCCGACCACCAGCCATCCAGCACATCCCACTGCATCTTTCCTTCTCTAATGTAAAAATTATTCACATCGGTAATCTCCAACTCTCCGCGCTCGGATGGTTTTAGCGACCGGATAAATTCAAATACACGGTAATCATACATATAGATGCCGATTACGGCATAGTTGGAAGCAGGATTGGCCGGTTTTTCTTCCACACGAATAATTTTCTTCCCCTCAAAGACAGGGACTCCAAACCTTTGAGGATCAGACACTTCCTTCAATAATATTCTGGCGCCTTCTTTCTGCTTATGGAACTCGTCTGCCGCTTTCCTAATATTGCCTTCAATGATATTATCTCCTAAAACTACCGCTATTTTATCGCGGTCGGCAAAATGTTCGGCAAGACTCAACGCCGCGGCAATTCCGCCTTCGCCCTGCTGATAGGTATAATTTATGTGTTTAAGTCCGAAGTCTTTCCCGTTCTCCAGCAGACGTAAAAAATCGCCGGCATTATTACCACCGGTGACAATTAATATTTCTTCAATTCCGGCATTAACCAAAATTCTGATGGGATAATAAATCATCGGCTCATTATAAACCGGAAGCAAATGTTTATTCGTCACTTTTGTCAGAGGATAAAGCCTGCTGCCTAATCCACCGGCAAGAACAACTCCTTTCATGATCTCTCCTTAAGTCGCATTTATTTTGAATACTTATTTATTTACTTATCATATCTTAGTCTTTGTCGACAATAAATTTCTTTGCAACTTAAAAGGTAATGAGGTAGTTATTTAAAACTATGAATGATGAATATTATATGAAGCTGGCTATTGCGCTTGCGCGGAAAGGACGTTTTTATGTGGGCCCCAATCCCATGGTTGGCGCTGTCATCGTCAAAAAAGGCATGATCATCGGACGGGGATACCATCAGCGATTTGGGGGAAATCATGCCGAGATCAACGCTATCCATAATGCCGGAGAAGATATTGCCGGTTCCACTCTATACGTTACTTTAGAACCATGCTGCCATGAGGGGAAAACACCTCCCTGCACAGACAGCATCATTAAAAATAAAATTGCTCGCGTTGTTATCGGCACAATAGATTCCAATCCTCTTGTCTCGTGCCAGGGCATCAATTATTTGCAAAGCTGTGGCATAGAGGTTAAAACCGGCGTTCTGGAGAATGAATGCCGTAAGCTCAATGAAAAATTTTTCCATTATATGGAAACAGGCCTGCCCTTTGTCACAGTAAAATACGCCCAGACATTGGATGGCCGCATAGCTACGGCAACAGGCGAATCCCAATGGATAAGCTCGACAGCTTCTCTGAAATTCGCTCACCAGCTCAGAGCGGAACATGACGCCATTTTGGTCGGACGGAAAACAGTGGACAAAGACAACCCCGAACTGACGGTACGTCTTGTAAAAGGCCGCAATCCTCTGCGCGTTATTGTTGATTCCGAATTAAAAATTTCTCCCACGGCTAAAGTTTTACAGAATATTTCTAAATCTCCCACTCTTATTGCCACGATTAAAAAACCGGATGATGCGAGATTCAAAAGAATTGCCGCAACCGGTGCGGAAATCTTATCTGTCAAAGCCGATAAAGATGGACGGGTTGATTTAAGAACATTATTTAAATTTCTTGCCGAAAGAAAAATATCATCTGTTTTGGTTGAAGGCGGCGCTCAGATAATTACTTCAGTATTAAAAAATAATTTAGCCAACCGGATAGTAACTATTATTGCGCCAAAAATCATCGGCAAAGGCATTGAAGCAGTGGGAGATCTTAATATTACAAATCTGGACTTGGCAAAAATATTATCGATTCAAAAGGTGACAAGGAACGGTAATGATATTATTATCGACAGCCGCTTAAAATAATTTCTAAATCACTAAATTATCAATTAAATTTTGCGCAGCCTTAATTCCATCCAGTGCAGAGCTGATGATTCCACCGGCATATCCGGCTCCCTCCCCGCAGGGATAAATGCCGCCGATACTTTCGCTTTGACCGTCACTACGGCGGCAAATGCGCAAAGGCGAAGAAGTTCTCGTCTCTACTCCAATCAAATGGGCGTCTTCAGTAATAAATCCGGGCATTTTTTTATCGAATTGTTTTATCCCTCGCCTTAAAGAAGCTGTTACGAATTCCGGCAGCACATCTTCAAGCGCGGAGGGCTTGACACCGGGACGAAAACTTGTCTTTCCGACGGCGCCCGCAGGATTACCCTGCAAAAAATCAGTTATTTTCTGTGCCGGCGCACAATAATTGCTTCCTCCGGAGAGAAAAGCTTTCTTTTCCCAAATTTGACGAAAAGCAAGTCCGCTAAGATAGTCTGATGCAAAGTCATCGACACGGATATTGACCACTATGGCGCTATTGGCAAATTCACCGGAGCGCTCGGCATTGCTCATGCCGTTGGTTATAACAAAACCGGGAGAAGCGCCGCAGCCAATAACTGATCCGCCCGGACACATACAAAAAGTATATACAGAACGATTTAAATCAGAAATTGAAGCTGTCAAAAAATATTCCGCGGGTGGTAGTTGCGGATGATTACGCCATTTACCATACTGGATGGAATTAATTAATTCCTGAGGGTGCTCTACACGCAATCCCATGGCAAATGGTTGGGACTCCATTTTGACACCACACTCAAAAAGTTTCCAATAAGTATCGTCGGCGCTTTGACCAATCGCTAAAACAACATTATCCGTTTTAATTTCTTCTTTTTCATTAATAACAACCGCCGATATATTCTCCTTAAACATTAAAAAGTCAGTTGCCTGCGCTTTAAATTCAATTTTGCAACCCATCTCCAGGAGAGTTTTTCTCAAATTCACGATTATTTGCCGGAGTTTATCAGTACCAATGTGCGGTTTGGCTTCAACAATAATTTCTGATGATGCACCCAGTTGCACTAAAATCTTTTTTACCCACAAGGCATAGGGATTCTTTGTTCGACTGGTCAGTTTTCCATCGGAAAAAGTTCCCGCACCTCCTTCGCCGAAAAGAACATTGCTCCGGGGATTAAGAATACCCTGTTCCCAGAATGTCCGCACATCTTTAACGCGTTCTTCTATTGGCGCTCCTCTTTCCAAAAGAATCACCGGAATATTTCTTAAGGCAAGAACATAAGCAGCAAAAAGACCCGCCGGACCGCTGCCGATAACGACTACGGGAAGCTTAGGTGGAGGAGTCAATGAAAGCGTCGGAGTTTCTGATTTATATTCCTCTTCCGGCGATGGAAGTCCTTCCTTGAATTCAGCAGGTAACTTCGTATATTCGGAAACGCTGATCCTAAGGGCATAAACGAAACGAGGGGCTCTATGGCGACGGGCATCCAATGCTTTTTTAATGACGTCTACAGCAACAATATCATCCACGGATATATCCAGGATCGCCGCAACTTTTGTTGCCAGTAATTCTTCGCTCTCATCTAAAGCTAATTCAATTCCATTGATACGCAAAACTTTCATCATTTCTCCGTTGCATAATGCAGATAAATATTATATTTTTCGACAAAGAACAGCTTTAAAGGTTTATTATCATGCCATGGTACGTCGTACATACAAGAAGCCGACATGAATATAAGGTAAACACCCGCCTTATTCAAAAGAATTTAACTACTTTTTTACCTGAGATAGAATCATGGAGCAAGCAAAAAGACAGAAGAAAGAAAATACTTACTCCCCTTTTCCCCGGATATGTTTTTACCGAAACCACTATTTTAGATAATGAAACAAAGCTGGCCATTTTAAAAACGGCCGGCGTGGTATGTATCTTAGGTAAAAAAGAAAATTCAGAACCAATTCCGGTACCAGACAAAAAGATTGACGCTATACGTTGTTTTATTAATACCAAAACGGAAATTTTTACAATTCAATTTCCCCGGGAGGGAGAGCCGGCTCGCATCATTGACGGGCCGCTTGCCGGAATAGAGGGAATAGTCATCAAAAGAAATGTCAAAAAAGAGCTTTTTGTTGTTTCTATAGAAATTTTACAAAGATATGTGGCAATACAATTAAAAGGATTTCAAATAAGCAAAATTTAATGAGACTCGCTGAAAACGAACGAAGTGAAGTTTGAAGCGTAAGTCGAATTATCCCAGGAGCGAAGCGACGCGGGATACGAAAATACTTGACTTTCTGACAATTATGAGCAAGATACCGTCTCCGAGAATTTTATGAGGTTTAATTTTGAAGGGATATATTAAAATTAACAAGGAAATATGCAAAGAATGTCTGCTTTGTATTCATTTCTGTCCTAAAGGCCATATTGTTCCTACGAAAGAATATAATTTCTATAGTTACCACCCTGTCGGCACAAATGAAGAACATGAATGCACCGGTTGCGGCATATGCGCTACTATATGTCCGGAGGTAGCTATCGAGGTTTACCGTGAATAAAGTCCTGATGTCCGGAAATTTCATCATCTGTGAGGCGGCGATAAGGGCTGGATGCCGTTTTTATGCCGGCTATCCGATTACGCCTCAGAATGAGATCCCCGAATATATGGCCGAGCATATACGCAAAACCGAAGGTGGGATTTTTATTCAATCGGAAAGCGAAATTGCCGCAATTAACATGATTGCCGGCGCCAGTGCCGCCGGTCTTAGAGTAATGACATCATCATCCAGTCCCGGTATTTCCCTGAAGCAGGAAGGTATTTCTTCTATGGCCGCCTGTGAACTTCCTGGTATTATTGTCAATATCATGCGTGGCGGTCCTGGTTTGGGTAATATCCGCCCTTCCCAGGGAGATTATTTTCAGGCTACACGCGGTGGTGGACACGGCGATTACCGAACAATTGTTTTGGCTCCGGCAACCGGGCAGGAACTAGCTGATTTAACAATGGCTGCCTTTGACCTTGCCGATAAATATCGTAATCCCGTTATGATTCTTGCTGACGGCATGATGGGTCAGATGATGGAGCCTGTTATATTTAAAAAACCCAAACCCCGCGTTTATAATAAAAAATTCATGCTTCAAGGTGCTGGTACCGGTAAAAGCAAATTCATTCGCGGTTTGCTGCTGGATCCCATTGACATGGAAGAACATAACTGGAAACTGGCGCGTAAATATGAAGTCATTTCCAAGAAAGAAACTCTTCATGAAGAATATAAAATTGACGGTGCTAAAATGGTCATCGTAGCATATGGAACAGCAGCTCGCATAGCTAAAGGAGCTATCAAACGTTTGCAGAGCAATGGAATGAACATCGGACTTTTTCGTCCCGTCACTCTCTGGCCTTTCCCTGAGCAACAACTGCGATTGTTGTCGGCAGACATTAAACACTTCCTTGTTTTTGAAATGAGCACGGGACAAATGCTGGAAGATGTACGGCTGGCCCTGCAAGGGTATGCTGATATCAGATTTCACGGCCGGCCGGGCGGTGCGGTGCCTACCCCGGCCGAGCTTGCCAATGTTATAGCAAGAATTTACGAAAGAACGGTCAAGTAATTAAGGTAATTAAGATATGTCAAAAATCGTTTACCAACGGCCGAAAAGCTTAAAAGAAGCGATCTTCCATTATTGCCCCGGTTGTGGACATAGTATTGTTCATCGGATTGCGGCTGAAGTTATTGATGAGTTGGGAATTAGAGGTATTACGATAGGCGTTCCTCCGGCAGGCTGCGCAGTTCTGGCTTATAATTATTTTGATGTGGATATGATTGAAGCGCCCCATGGTCGCGGTCCGGCAATGGCCTCCGCAATTAAACGTGCCCTTCCTGACCGTGTTGTTTTTTCATACCAGGGAGACGGCGATCTGGCCGCGATAGGAATCGCGGAAAGTTTTCATGCAGCAAACCGCGGCGAAAATATTACCATTATATTCATCAATAACGCCGTCTACGGAATGACCGGCGGGCAGATGGCGCCGACAACAATGCTGGAACAAAAGACAACAACCTCTCCTTTAGGCCGGAATAAAAGCTTAGACGGCTATCCTGTAAAGGTAAGCGAAATTTTCTCCCAGTTAAAAGGCGTAACTTATTTGGAAAGATGCATGGTAAATTCACCTGCCAATGTAAACAAGACAAAAAAAGCCATCAAGAAAGCCTTCCAATGCCAGATTGACGGACATGGTTTTTCACTTATTGAAATTCTTTCGCCTTGCCCGACTAACTGGAAAATGAATGCTGTCAATTCCTGTAAATGGATTGACGAAGTGATGAGCAAGGAATTTCCTCCCGGCGTATTTAAAGATAATATTCCTTCGGCAGTGAAAACGGCGGAGGCAGATTCATGATTGTCAAAACGATATTTTCCGGATTTGGCGGCCAGGGCGTTATGATGATGGGAATCAGTTTGGCCAATAGCGGGATGAATAAAGGCTTTCACGTGACCTATCTTCCCGCCTACGGCGCGGAAATGCGCGGAGGAACAGCCAACTGCACCGTAGCAATAGCCGATGAAGAAATCGCTTCTCCCGTTGCCTCGGAACCTAACTATCTTGTAGTTTTGAATTCCCCTTCCCTTTTCACTTTTCAAAATAAAGTCATCACGGAAGGAACGATTTTTTTGAATTCATCAATAATAAAGGATAGTCCACACCGCCACGACGTTAAAGTCATTCGCGTTCCCTGCGCCGATATCGCTCAGGAACTGGGCAATATCAAAGTAGTTAATATCATCATGATGGGAGCCTTCATAAAAGTTACAGGTATTGTTTCTCCTGAAATTTATTTAAACTCTCTGGAGTCTATTATGGGCAGCCGGAAGAAATCTCTTGCGGAAATTAACCGCAAAGCTTTTGCTGCCGGATTTGATTACCTGAAAAATTAATAAGGTTGATTTTATGTCTGTTAAACAAATTTCCGTACTCTTGGGTAATGTGCCCGGATCTTTTGCCGCATTAACCCACATTCTTGATTCGGAAGATATCAGCGTAAAAGCCGTATCAGCGGCCAGCATTGCTGAAGACAGCAGGGTTCGCCTTGTGGTCAATGACCCTGACCGTGCCGCTGCTCTTTTGGAAAGCTATAATTTGAATATTGAAGTAACTCCCGTTTTGGCGGCAGAAGTTCCCTTGCATTCCGGTGGCATGAACGCCATATTAAAACCTCTGGCCAAATCAGATATTAATATTCATTATTTTTACACGACTATCAATCGTATTGGCAGGGAAACTATAGTTATTATCGGCGTCGATAAGATTGAAGAAGCCAAAGAAATACTTATGGAACACTGGGTACACTTAATCGGCGACGAAATTTACTCCATCCCTTAAATTGCTTGTAAAAAATCATGCCCGTTTCTTCCGACAAAGCGAAATCTCTTGCTGACAGGATGCTTACACTTGGTGTAGTGGAAAGTGATTTTGAGGAATCTTTTATCCGTTCTTCAGGTCCCGGCGGACAAAAAGTCAATAAAAGTTCTTCCTGTGTTTATTTAATTCACATTCCCACCGGCCTTTCAGTCAAATGTCAACGGGAGAGATCCCAATCATTAAATCGTTTTTTAGCGCGAAGGCTACTGCTGGATAAAATCGAAAAACAGCAAAAAGGTTTTATTGCTCAAGAAAAAGAAATACTGGAAAAAATTCGTCGTCAAAAAAGAAAACGCAGCAAACGGGCTAAAGAGAAAATCCTTACAGCAAAACATCAGCAAGCAGAAAAAAAAGTTTTACGCGGTAGAGTTGTTATAGAGGAATAAAAAAAGGGAGAGAAAGTCGATGTACGCTCCCCCTCCCTATAATAATAGCAATAACTTTTTTTAGGCAATCAACTTCAAAAGAGGATTGGCGTAAAGCAGGATCAACGAAACAACCAGCGCGTAAATGGCCAGAGATTCAATCATAGCAAGACCGACCATCATAGTTAAAAGAATTTTACCCTGAGCTTCAGGATTTCTACCAACAGCATTGGTTGCGCCATTCAAACCCGCGCCCATACCATTACCTGTTCCAATTGTACCAAAAGCGATAGCAAGACCTGCTCCGATTATTGAGCAACCGATTATAATAGCTTTTGTGTAATCAACAGTTCCCGCTGCTGCTGCCGCTGCCGCTTCCGGCGCTGCAAAAGCAAAGGAAGCACTAATTATAACCATGACCATCGCCGACAAAACATAAACTAAACTTTTTTTCATTTAAAATCTCCTTGTTTAATTAATACTCAAAAAACTTTTGCTTAATTATTTATTATCCACCTCCTATTTTATTTAGCCTTTTGGATTTTGAGTTGTTTACTTCTAACAATGCAAGAGGGAATTGTCAAGAAAAATTTGCACATACAGGCAACTTGATTTTATTTCTCAAGCAGGATAAACATTATCAGATGGAAAAATTAACGGACAAACAAAATAAAGTTGCACGCTTGATCCAAAAAGACATGGCGGTGGTTAAATACCCGTTTGATGAAACAGGCGAATCTTGCGGATTAAGCGGTAAAGAAGTCCTGAATATTACAAAAGAACTTTTGGATGAAAATATCATTCGCCGGTTCGGCGCCCTGCTTCGTCATCAAAAGGCGGGATACACAAAAAACGCATTAGTAGTGTGGTCAATACCTCCTGGGCAGGTAGAACAATCCGGTAAAATTCTATCCTCCTATGGTTTTGTCTCCCATTGTTATGAAAGAAATCCAGCCTTTAATGAAAAATATAATCTTTTTACTATGCTCCATTTTAGGGATGAAAACATTTTACCGTTAATCCGTGATATGGTAGTTGCAACAGGCATTGATGATTATCTGATATTGGAAAGCATTAAGGAATACAAAAAAAAATCTCCGGAGTACTTCTCGTGAGTAAAACCAGATCAAATTATTTTCCCCAGGCATGCAAGGTAATTCCCGGCGGAGTTAATTCTCCGGTGCGAGCCTGGAAATCGGTGGGCGGCAGACCTGTTTTTGTAAGCCATGCAAAAGGGAGCAAAATTTTTGACGTATCGGGTAAAGAATATATTGATTATGTTCTTTCCTGGGGACCTTTGATTCTGGGACACGCCCATTCGAAAATAACCGCAGCTATTTGTAACAAAGCCAAAAAGGGAACCAGTTTCGGCGCGCCGACTCCCGCAGAAACGCAAATGGCAAAATTAATTTCCGAGGCCATTCCCTCGATGGAACTTATACGTATGACCTCCTCCGGTACGGAAGCAACTATGACCGCAATCCGTCTGGCGCGTGGCTTTACCGGCCGGGATATGATCGCCAAACTTGACGGATGTTACCACGGACACAGTGACTCACTTTTGATTAAAGCCGGATCAGGTGTGGCAACTTTCGGTATACCTGGTTCTCCCGGCATTCCGGCAGATCTCACCAGATTGACGCTAAGCTTACCGTACAATGATATTGATACACTTCAAAAAGCAATAGAGACCTATGGCTCGCGGCTCGCGGCAATAATCGTTGAACCTGTGGCAGGCAACATGGGTGTTGTTCCACCGCGGAATGGATTCCTGGATAAACTCAGAAAGCTTACAGCACAATACGGCATAGTTTTAATCTTTGACGAAGTCATCACCGGCTTTCGCTTTACCTTCGGCGGTTATCAGAATTTAACAGAAGTTAAACCGGACTTGACTTGCCTGGGTAAAATCATCGGCGGCGGACTGCCGGTTGGCGCTATTGGCGGTAGAAAAGAAATAATGGAAAAACTGGCCCCCACCGGAGATATTTATCAGGCGGGAACTCTTTCCGGAAATCCTCTGGCCATGAGCGCCGGGTTAACCACTCTCAATATTCTTAAAACGAAAAAAAACTCTTTTTTAAAATTGGATGAAAAAACCAACAGGCTCTGCAAGGCAATGCAAGACCTGTTTGCAGCCAAGGGCATTGCCGTTTGTATAAACTGTGTTCATTCCATGTTCACTATTTTCTTCCAGACGGGTCCTGTGTACGATTTAGATACTGCTCAAAAATCTGATACGATGATGTTCGCCCGTTTTTTTCACGGTATGTTGAAAAACGGCATCTGGTTGGCGCCATCTCAATTTGAAGCAGGATTTTTATCTTTTGCTCATACTCAAAAAGATATAGATAAAACAATCGATAGCTGTTCCAAAACATTAAGAAATCTGTGAACGACGCATTGACAACCTTAAATCAATCCTGTAATAGTTTCATCACAAAATTTTTTAAGGATATGAAATGAAAAAAGCTTTCATTACCGGTATTACCGGACAGGACGGTTCTTATTTAACAGAGTTTTTGCTAAATAAAGGCTATGAAGTTCACGGTTTGATTCGACGATCGAGCTCTTTCAATACTGAACGCATCAATCACCTTTATCGTGATTTTCATACGCCGGATACAAAATTATTCCTCCACTACGGCGATTTGAGCATTTCCGGACAGTTGATGGATTTACTTCACTCTATTCAGCCCTCCGAAATTTACCACCTGGGAGCCCAAAGTCACGTGCGTGTAAGTTTTGACATGCCCGAATACACCGGTGATGTTACAGGGCTAGGAACGTTAAGAATTCTGGAAGCAATACGTAAAACCGGCATAAAAACTAAATTTTATCAGGCATCATCAAGTGAAATGTTTGGGGCGGCACCACCGCCGCAAAATGAAAAGACTATCTTTCAACCACGCAGTCCTTATGCCGCCGCTAAAGTTTATGCTTATTATATTGTGCAAAATTATCGCGATGCATACGGACTTTTCGCTACGAATGGTATTCTTTTCAATCACGAATCACCACGACGGGGAGAAACATTTGTAACGCGAAAGATAACGCGTGCAGCGACGCAAATTAAATTAGGATTAAAAGAGAAGCTTTACCTCGGTAATCTGGACGCAAAGAGAGACTGGGGTTTTGCGGGAGATTTTGTAGAAGCCATGTGGCTTATGCTGCACCAGGATAAACCGGATGATTTTGTAATTGCCACCGGTGAAACTCATTCGGTACGCGAATTTACCCAAAAAGTTTTTAGTAAGCTTGACTTGGATTATGAAAAATATGTTTTCATTGATCCACGCTATTTTCGCCCTACAGAAGTTGATGTTTTGCTGGGAGACGCATCCAAAGCGAAAAAGGCGCTGAACTGGAGGCCGAAGGTTACCTTTGATGGTCTCATTGATATGATGGTCACTAACGACATGGAACTGGCAAAAAAAGAAAAAACTCTTATGGACGCAGGTTTTTCCTGCACCAATAACCAACATCCTGCTTAATTTAAACAAAGAGGAATTAATCTTGTTAAAAAATAAACGTATAACCGTTACCGGCGGTAAAGGATTTTTGGGACGCCATTTATTAAAGAAATTAAACGATCACGGCTGTATTAACGTTAAAATTGCTGATCTTCCCGAATACAATCTGACCAATATCACCAATATTCGCCGGATGTATGAAGAAACTAAACCCCAAATAGTTATTCACCTTGCCGCCAAGGTTGGCGGTATAGGTTTTAATCAGGAAAAACCCGCCGAACTTTTTTACGATAATTTAATCATGGGCGCGCAATTACTTCATGAAGCTTATCTCTATAATATTGAAAAATTTGTCGCTTTGGGAACAATTTGTGCCTATCCTAAATATACACCCGTGCCGTTTAAAGAAGAAGATATCTGGAATGGCTACCCGGAAGAAACGAATGCTCCTTATGGATTGGCCAAGAAAATGATGCTGGTACAATCGCAAGCTTACCGCCGGCAATACGGTTTCAATTCTATTTTTTTACTTCCGGTGAACCTTTACGGTCCGGGAGATAATTTCGATTCCAGTTCATCCCATGTTATCCCCGCTTTAATTAAAAAATGTTTTGATGCTATCGATGCCCATGATGATAAAATAGAAGTTTGGGGAACAGGTTTGGCGACCCGTGAATTTTTTTATGTGGAAGATGCGGCCCAAGCCATTTATCTGGCCACTTTATCGTACAATAAAAGTGAACCTGTTAATATCGGTACCGGCTCTGAAATATCCATTAAAGAGCTGACAAAACTTATCGTCAATTTAACCGGTTTTACGGGAAATATTATTTGGGACAAATCAAAACCGGATGGTCAGCCCAAACGCTTATTGGATACTTCCAAGGCATTGAAAGAATTTGGATTTAAGGCGAAAACCAACCTTGATACCGGACTTATAAAAACGATTGAATGGTATAGGGAAAACCGCCATATATTGAAAAAATGAACGCCGGTCATATTTTTATTGACTTGCGGTCGTATTCATGTTAAGGAGTGCTCCGAAAAATGGATAAAGACCTCCAAAAGTATGCCATGCAAATGGCTTTAGCCAGTAGCATCGGTATAGCCATGGTCTTGGCTATCTTTGGTAGTCTTTTGCTGGGAAATTATTTAGATCGTAAATTCGACTCTGGTCATGTTTTTACAGTTGTTTTTCTGTTGATAGGAATTGCGGCAGGTTTTCGAAACATATATGTTTTGATTAAGAAAAATTTTACGGATGAAGAACCGGTAATAAAGAGTTTAAAAAGTGAACCTCATCGTCAAAGACCCGCTCCAAAAAAAGATTGAATTTGTCAACTGGATTCTTCTGGCTATTCTTTTTATTCCAGCATTAATTTTAACTCCTTTTAAGTTTGCCTTGGGCATACTTTTGGGCGGATTCATCAGCATTATCAATTTTTTCTGGATGGAACGCGGTTTACGCGACCTTTTCACCAACACTTCGAAAAATGTAAAAGCTCCTGTAATGGTTAAATATTACATTCGTCTGGCGCTGACCGCTGTTGTTTTATATTTCCTGATTGCCAATGACACGGTAAATGTTATTGGATTACTTATTGGACTTTCCGTGGTCGTAATCAACATTATCATCACGCTGATCACCACTATGGCAAAAAAAAAATTAATTGAGGAGGTTATCAAGTAGAATATGCATCCACTGCTTTTCCTAGAAAATCATTATGTTCCTGAACAAGTCATGTATGCAATGTTTGTCGGGATCGTTTTAATTTCACTATCATTATTGGCCACAAGACGTCTGGCAGTTTATCCCGGCACGGCCCAAAATGTCATGGAAGTGATTATCGGAGGTTTTGACGCTCTTCTCAATGAGATTATGGGACACAACGGTAGAAAGTTTTTCCCTTTGATTGCGACCCTGGGACTATTTATTCTTGCTTCTAACCTTGTAGGCATAATTCCCGGTTTTGAATCTCCCACGGCAAACATTAACACCAATCTTGCCATGGCTCTGATTGTTTTTTTCTCCACGCATGTTGTTGGAGTTAAAGAGCATGGATTGAAATACTTCAAACAATTTATGGGGCCTGTCTGGTGGCTTACACCTCTCATGCTACCGATTGAAATTATCAGCCATCTGTCACGACCGCTCTCTTTGACTTTCCGGTTATTCGGTAATATCAAAGGTGAAGACATCGTTCTGCTGGTTGTTCTTTTCCTTGTTCCCTATTTCGTTCCACTACCTGTTTTTGCGTTGATGATTTTTACATCTTTAGTCCAGACGCTTGTTTTTATGCTCTTGGCTATGATGTATATCGCAGGCGCCATGGAAGAAGGTCATTAATATTACAATAATTATATCTACCATCTGGACCGCAGCAGGAAATGTTAATTAAGATTTCTTGCTGCGGTTATTCTTTTATGGTAAAAATTATCATTTATCTTGACAGCATCCGGAATTTTATATGTATAGCTTGGGAATAAACATAGGATCCTCCAGTGTTAAAGTAAGCATGCTGGAAGAGCATAATATTTCATGGAGTGAAGTAGAACCTCACGAAGGTGACTTTCTTCATACTCTCGAAAATATTTTATCGTCCCATAATATACCAGAGGATATCGCCGTTCTCGCTACCGGCACTGAAGGCAGACACCTTTTAAACGTTAACAGCGTAATTGAACCTCTTTGTATTGAAGAGGCTCTCCAACACCTTAATTATAAAGTTGATGCGATCGTTTCCCTTGGCGGCGAAGATTTCGTTGTTTATACCATCGACAAAAATAACAAGATAATAAAGAGCTTTTCAGGAAACAAATGCGCTTCGGGCACCGGCGAATTTTTTAAACAGCAGCTTGCCCGAATGAATATGAGCCTTAATGATATTAATTCCATCCCGGAACAGAGTCGAGTGTTGAAGCTTTCTTCACGCTGTTCCGTTTTTATGAAAAGTGACTGCACCCATCGCCTGAATAAAGGCGAAGCTGATAAGGGTGATATTGTCCTGTCCTTGTCCGATGTAATGGCCTCTAAAGTGATTGACTTTATCAAACGGGCAAAAATAACGAGAGGCAAGGTACTTCTTGTCGGCGGTGTTACACAAAATCAGTATATAGTTCACTTTATCCGTGAGCGTATGCCGGAAATTAAATTCATAATTCCTGATCAGGCATCATATTTTGAGGCTTACGGGGCAGCGTTTATGGCCAGAAATTCAGGAAGCACATTACATTCGCTAAGTAATCTTTTTTTACCCAACAAAATTCAATTTAATCGATTTAAAAGCTTAAGGACGGCAGAAGGCAAAGTAACCTACCTTCCCTCCCCCAAAGCCAAAGTCACAGATGGAAAAGAATATATTCTGGGCGTTGATGGAGGGTCAACTACAACCAAGGCCTGCTTAATTGATATAGAAACAAATGAGATTACAGCATCTTTCTATGGCCGTACCTATGGTGATCCGGTTAAGTCGCTAAAGAATTGTCTGGCCGAAATGAAACAACAAATCAATAAAGATGTCGGTAATGATGGCCAAATCAATATAATGATTGCCGCAACAACCGGATCTTCGCGAGAGCTTCTCGGCGTATTTTTGGAAACCCCGGCTGTCTATAATGAGATTATCGCTCATACCGTGGGAACTACTTTTTACAACGACGACATTGATACTATATTCGAAATCGGCGGACAAGACGCCAAGTATGTTTTTCTGAAGAACAAAGTTCCGATAGACTATGCCATGAACGAAGCCTGCTCCGCCGGAACCGGCTCGTTTTTAGAAGAATCGGCGCAGGGTGATTTGAATATCACTAATGCCTGGGAAATCGGCGATATAGCCCTTCTGGCACAGGAACCACTTAAGTTCGGCGAACATTGTTCGGCGTTTATCAATTCTGACGTTCGCAAAGCCATCCAACAAGGCGCCTCCCGTGAAGACATTACAGCCGGAATAGTCATCTCTATTGTTTCCAACTATCTCAACAGAGTCGTCGGCAACAGAACCATCGGCAAGAATATCGTCCTGCAGGGAGGTGTGGCTAAAAATAAAGCGGTGCCTTTGGCTTTTGCTATGCTACTCGATAAAAATATCATTGTTCCTCCTGATCCTGAACTCATGGGCTGCTTCGGAGTCGCCCTACTGGCGAAGCAAAAATTAAAGGAAGGCTTTCTGACCAGGACTTCTTATAATCTCGATCAAATACTTGCCACCGATATTATTTATGAAAAAGAGTTTCAGTGCAAATCTTGCGATAACTTCTGCCCGATTCGCATACTCAGAGTTAATAATAATAAGTACATGTTCGGCGGTCGATGTAACAAGTATGCCAATATCAGAAAGAAAAAGATCGTTAATGAAACTGAAGTATCTGATTATATAGAACAACGCAACAATCTTCTTTTTAAGGAATGTGCCCCCGATCCCAACAATTTTATAAAGAAAAAAGAATACATTGTCGGTATTCCCCGCTGTTTTTCCATTTATACCCTCTGGCCTCTTTACTCCTGGTTCTTTCATTCCCTGGGAGTCGAAATATTTGTCTCGAAGAATATACCAACTGAGGGAATAGCCCGGGTGGAAAGCGCCTATTGTTTTCCGGCGGAAATCGCTCACGGAGCCGTTCAGGATATATTCGAACGCAATTTGGATTATATCTTTCTGCCCCACTTCAAGGACATGGAAAGTTATGAAAAAAATTATCCGGCAAACTTTTGTCCTATCACTCAAAGTTTACCTTATTATATCAAAAAGGCTTTTCCGGAAATTCCGGAAGATAAATACTTGGCTCCGGTAATCAGCTTTATGGACGGTGTGGAAAAAGCGAGTGAATCCTTTATTGAAACGGGACGTATCCTTGGCTTTGACGAACATGAATCCAAAAAGGCTTTCACTATTGCTTACAGCAAGCAAATGGACTATTTTACCAAAGCAGCTGATCTCGGTAAAAAAGCACTTGCTGAAGCCAGGAACGCAAAAAAACCGGTTATTGCTATCTTCGGCCGTCCTTATAATGCTTTTACGACGGATGCCAATATGGATATCCCCAAAAAATATACTACCAACGGCTATTCAGTTATTCCTTTTGATATTCTCCCTTTTACTGATGCAGAAATCTATCCTCACATGTACTGGTATTACGGTCAGCAGGATATGAAAGCCAGTGTACTTTTAAAAAATGAAGACAATATTTATATAACTTATATTTCCAATTTTTCGTGTGCTCCCGATTCTTTCCTGCTGCATTACCTGAAATGGATAATGGGCACCAAACCTTTCTTGATTCTTGAATTGGACTCACACACAGCCGATGCCGGCGTGGATACGCGCATTGAAGCTTTTCTGGATATTATCGAAGGATACAGATCAAAATTTAAAGATATTTATGAAGAAAGATATGACAACAATCTTCGCTTCGTTAATAATCAAGGTGAAGAAATTTATATCAGGAACACGTCTACAGGAGAAAAAATTCCCATTAAAAATAATCCGCACGTTAAAGTTTTACTCTCCAGCATGGGCAGGCTCTCAGTTGAACTTATGGCGGCAATTGCCAGATCATCCGGAATTAACACAGAAGCAATGTCCATTCCTGATATAAATACCCTGCAATTGGCACGTAATCATGCTTCCGGCAAGGAATGTGTGCCTTCGCATCTGGTCCTGGGCAGCGCCCTCAAATATTTTTTCTCTGACAAATATCGCAAAGACGAAATCTATCTTTTGTTTGTTCCTACTACATCAGGACCATGCCGGACAGGTCAGTATTCCGTTTTCTTTGAAAATATTTTTAAAGATTTGCGGCTGGAAAATGTCGTTATCTTTTCTTTGGACTCAGACAACTCCTATAATGAATTGGGCGCAGAATTTTCCAAATATGCATGGTGGGCAGTTGTTATCGGCGATTATATGAAAGATTTGGAAACATCCTTAATAACCTGCGCGGCTGATCCGGAAAACGCAATCATTCTTTATGATAAACAATGGCGTAAAATGATCAGCGTCGCTGAAAAAGATATTACTAAAATTCTTCCCGTGTTAAAGGAAATATCCTCTGAAATTTCCAAGATTCCTTTAAAGAAAAAAATGGAGAACTGCCCTAAAATACTCATTGTCGGTGAAATATATGTGCGTCGCGATGATTTTGCCGTGGGGGAATTAATTCAGCATCTGAGCAGACGCGGAATTATCGGCAAGGTGTCCAGCGTTGCTGAATGGGTTTACTACTGCGATTTTGTGCGGCGTCATAAACTTAAAAAAAGACTGGATTTGCTTCCCTGGTATCGTCGAGTTTTTGCTCAAGAGTTTATGGATCTGATCAAATGGAATATCGAACATGCTTACAAACATAATGTAGGAAAAAATATCCGCGATGCACTGGCTATAACACGTTTGATTCCAGATTCTCCACATAACATGGAAGAGATTATGAAAAATACCGAAAAGTATTTTGTTAGTCAGGAACTATATTCCGAAATAAGCATATCCAGCGGTGTTGCCGCAACGGCAATGATGGACGGGTATTCCGGTATAGTAAATATTTCGCCTTTTGCCTGTCTTATCGGTCGTGTGATCGAAGGGGTTCTGACTCCCTGGGCCAGAGAACAAAAATATCCTATTATTTCCATTGAAATTGACGGCAATCTTTTGCCTCCCAATGTCATGAACAAGCTGGAAATATTTATGCTCAACGTTCAAAGATTTAAAGTTAACGAAGATACAAAAACAATGCCAGAATAATAATCAGTAAGGATAAAAGCTTCAGTATGAAAAAAGATATGACTGGAATCATTTTAGCCGGCGGCAGAAATTCCCGCATGGGCGAGAATAAGGCATTTTTGGAAATAGACGCCGAGCGGTTGATTGATAAAACAATGAATCTCTATCGACAAATTTTTGCCGACATTATAATCGTCACTAATGATCCTCTTTCCTATGTTGAATCTGCCGACGCCGCTATTGCCACAGATATTTACAAAGGGAAAGGTCCGCTCGGGGGAATCCATACCGGTTTGTTTTATGCGAAAACCGATTACGCTTTTGTCTGTCCCTGCGACATGCCTTTTCTCAATAAAGACTTCGTTGAATATCTGCTTGCACAGACGGGAAAATACGATGTCATCGTGCCGGAAACTGCCGACGGCTATCAGCCCCTGCATGCGGTTTATTCGCGCAATTGTCTTCCTTCAATTAAAAGACTTCTGTTGATGGATAAACTCAAGATCACCGGATTTTATCGGGACATGCGGGTTCTGGCCATCAGCGAAGAGCAGATTCGTCCCTTTAATAAAGACGGTCGGCTTTTTCAAAATCTCAATACGCCGGAGGAACTGGAAAAGGTTCAAGGCGCCAGGCCCAAGGAGCAAAGTTAAATACTCGCATTTTTTCCTTGAACCTTTCACCTTGCTTAAATGCACGAAAAAAGTCCTTGACAGCGCCTTTGCGGTGATGTAAGTAACTTCAATTTTTTATGAATGAATGTTCATTCACGACCAGAGAGGAACAGAATGATGACGAATTCCGACAAACGCGCCGATATCATACAAGCCGCACTGGAACTGATTGCCGATCGGGGTTTTCACGGCGCTCCCATGTCGGCGATAGCGGACAAAGCGCACGTGGCCGCCGGTACGATTTACCGCTATTTCGAAAATAAGGATGTGCTGATCAATGAGTTGTTTTTGGAACTGGAAAATAATGTGATCGGGGTTCTACTTCATGATTATCCTTCAGGAAAGCCGGTTCATGATCAATTTTTCCACGTTTTCGGAGAACTTTTCCGATACTTAATATCCCATCCTCTTCATTTCCGTTATATGGAGCAGTATTTCAACTCCCCCTACGGGATCTCCAAACGCCGCGACAAACTTGTGGGCAAGAAAATTGATCCTGACGGGCACGACACACTCATAGGAATCTTCCAGGAAGGAATCTCGCAGCAGATTTTAAAAGATTTACCTCTCATCGTGCTTTCTTCTCTGGCCATCGGTCCCATGCTCTATTTGATACGCGACCATACCCTCGGTTTTGTTGCATTGGATGACTCCCTGATTCTGCAAATTACCGAAGCGTGCTGGGATGGAATCAGAAGCAGTGCAAATATTTAAAAAGACTTTGGTACATAAAAAATGTTTTCCCCGACAAAGCTCTTTTCGCCTTAACCAAGTCAAGAGCCGGTATGAGTAATTGAATTTAAAAAGATAAATAGCAGAGGTATATAATGAAAAAAAATGACATAAAAAGATGGTCGATTACTGTTGCGATTATTTTTGCAGCGGGCTTTATCGTCAGCGGTTGCGGAAAGAAGAATACAGGCGGCCATCCGCCGACACCGGAGGTTGCCGTTATTACTATAAAGACGGAAGCTGTTGTCACTACAACAGAACTTACCGGCCGGACTTCCGCTAACTTAGTAGCGGAAGTTCGTCCTCAAGTGGGCGGCATCATCCAGAAACGCCTGTTTACGGAAGGCTCCGATGTCCAGGCCGGCCAGGTTCTTTATCAAATCGACCCGGCTATTTATCAGGCAACCCTGGACAATGCCCGGGCGGGACTTGCCAGGTCAGAGGCCAATCTATCGGCTATCCGCTTGAAAGCAGACCGCTTGCGCGAATTGCTGGTCGATAAAGCGGTAAGCCAGCAGGATTACGATGATGCGGCATCGGCGCTAAAACAGACTCAGGCCGACATCCAGTATTGGAAGGCCAACGTCAATACTGCCCGCATTAATCTGAAATACACCTCGATTACCGCGCCCATTTCGGGCCGTATTGGAAGATCCAACGTTACAGAGGGTGCTCTGGTGACGGCTCAACAACCCACAGCTTTGGCCACCATTCAGCAACTGCACCCCATGTACGTGGATGTTACCCAGTCCACCGCCGACATTCTTCGCTTGCGCCGCCAGATGCAGGAAGGGCGATTGGATCAAAATGGCAAAAATAAGCAAAAGGTCCGGCTTTTTATGGATGATGGTTCAGAGTATTCATTAAAAGGGGACCTTCAGTTCCTCGACGTCACCGTCGATCCGACTACCGGATCAGTCGTTTTACGCATTGTGTTTCCCAACCCGAAGAATGTTCTGCTTCCTGGCATGTTTGTCCGGGCAATCATTCAGGAAGGCATTAATAAAAATGCCATGTTCGTTCCCCAGCAGGCCGTGTTCCGCGATCCCAAAGGGAATCCTCTGACATTCGTTGTGGACCAAAACGGCAAAGTCGAACAGCGTTCTCTGACGCTCGATCGCGCCATCGGCGATGCCTGGCTGATTTCATCAGGTCTTGCGCAAGGCGAACGTGTGATCGTCGAGGGAATGCAAAAGGTGAAACCCGGCATTTCCGTAAAAACCGTCCCTTTTGAAAAGGGTGAGAAAAACAGCGGGAAAAATAAGCATGCGGCCCCGCCTGCAAAAACAAATTAACGGAGGCCCCTGATGCTATCGAAATTTTTCCTGGAACGACCTGTTTTTGCGTGGGTTATTGCCATTATCATCATGGCGGTGGGCGTCATTGCAATCTACACCTTGCCCGTCTCCCAGTATCCGGATATGGCGCCGCCCTCCATTTCTGTTTACGCCACCTACCCGGGATCTTCGGCCCAGACCGTGGAAAACAGCGTCACCCAGCCTATCGAACAGAAGATGACCGGTTTGGACAATTTGATCTATATGTCCGCCTCCAGCGATTCGGCAGGCGCCTCCCGTCTCGAGTTGACCTTTGCTCCGGGAACAGATGTGGATATTGCCTGGTCCAAGGTACAAAACAAAGTTCAATCCGCCTTGCCGAGTCTCCCTGATGTGGTTCAAGATCGAGGGGTCAATGTCCGCAAATCCACACGGAATTACCTGATGTTTGTGAGTCTGGTTTCCGAAGACGGTCGCCTGGACCACATCGATTTGGCGGACTACGCCTCATCCAAACTGGAATCGGTTCTGGCGCGCGTGCCGGGCGTGGGCGAGGTGCAGATATTCGGCGGCGCTTATTCCATGCGCATCTGGCTCAATCCTGACAAATTGACGGATTACCGTCTGACCATAGCGGATGTAATCGCGGCGCTTGAATCCTACAATGTGGAGGTTTCCGCCGGGCAGTTCGGCGGGGCGCCGGCGGTGAAAGGCCAGCGTTTGAACGCCTCCATCGTCGTCCAGAATATGCTTTCAACTCCGGAAGAATTTGCCAACATACCCTTACGCGCCAATCCGGACGGATCCATCGTGCGGATAGGCGATGTGGGCCGCACCGAACTGGGCTCCGAGAGTTACGACATCAAGGCTCTGCACAACGGAAAAGATTCCGTGGGTATCGCCATTCGTCAGGCCGCCGGTGCCAATGCCCTGGATACGGCCGATGCCGTCAAGGCTAAAATGGCCGAAATGAGCCGGTACTTCCCCGCCGGGATCAAAGTCTCCTATCCGATGGACACCACACCCTTCATCAAAGTGTCCATCAAGGAAGTGGTTAAAACTCTCATCATAGCGATTGTGCTGGTCTTTCTGGTTATGTGGCTTTTCCTGGGCAACTTAAGGGCCACCCTGATTCCCACGATTGCAGTGCCTGTGGTGCTTCTGGGAACTTTCGCCGTTCTGGGAGTATTCGGATTCTCCGTCAACATGCTGACGATGTTTGCCATGGTTCTGGCCATCGGCCTGCTGGTTGACGACGCCATCGTGGTGGTGGAAAATGTCGAACGGATCATGAGTGAGGAGGGTCTCCCGCCCAAAGAAGCCACGGCCAAGTCCATGGAACAGATCACGAGCGCGCTGGTCGGCATCGGCCTGGTATTGTCCGCCGTTTTCGGCCCCATGATCTTCTTCCCCGGCGCCACCGGAGTCATCTATCGCCAGTTTTCCGTAACCATTATTTCCTCCATGCTCCTGTCGGTGGTCGTCGCCTTGATTCTGACACCGGTGCTTTGCGCATCGCTTCTCAAGCCGGTCAAGGCCGGTCATGAACCGGCGGAAAATGCCCACCCTCTTCTGCGTCCCTTTTTCCTGCGGTTTGATCGCGTATTCTTCCGGCTGCGGGACCGGTATGTGAGCATGGTCGGACATTCCCTTTCCCGGAAAAAACGCTATCTTGTAGTTTTTTTGGTAATCATCGTCCTCATGGCGGTCCTTTTTCTGCGCATGCCCACCGCCTACCTTCCGGATGAAGATCAGGGTTCAGTAATGGTCCAGGTGATGATGCCGGCAAGCTCAACAATGGAACAGACCCTGGAGGTTTCCAAAAAAATTGGGGACTATTTTAATGAAAATGAAACAGATGCCATGGAATCTGTGTTTTCCCTCACCGGGTTCAGTTTTTCCGGACGGTCACAGAACAACGGAATGGTGTTTGCCAGGCTGAAGGACTGGGACCTTCGCGACAGGCAGGAGCTAAAAGCGCCGAACATTGCATTCAGGGCTACGATGGCCTTTGCGAACATCCGCAACGCCCTGGTATATGCCTTCACGCCGCCGGCTGTTACCGAGCTGGGCATGGCCAAGGGATTCGACTTTCAGTTACTGGATCGGGGCGGCCTTGGCCACCAGGCTCTGATGGATGCGCAAAATCAACTTTTGGGAATTATAGCCAATGACCCGCGAGTGACCAAAGTCCGGCCCAACAGCAGGGAGGATGTTCCGGAATACCGCATCGACGTGAATTGGGAAAAGGCCGGCGCTCTGGGGGTTCCCATTGCTTCCATTAATACCACGCTTTCGGCGGCCTTCGGCAGCGACTATGTCAACGACTTCACTCAGGGCGGCCGGGTGAAAAAGGTCTATATCCAGGCGGATGCCCCCTATCGTATGCTACCCAAGGACCTGGAAAAAATTTATGTCCGTAATACCCAGGGAAAGATGGTCCCCTTTTCTTCCTTTGCTTCCGGCCACTGGACTTCGGGTGCTCCCCAGTTGAATCGTTTTAACGGGTTTCCTTCCATTAATATCTGGGGAGAACCGGCACCGGGGAGAAGTTCGGGAGAGGCTATGCAGGCTATGGAAGAAGCGGTAGCGCAGTTGCCCAAAGGGTTCGGTTTTGACTGGACCGGGCTTTCCTACCAGGAACGGATGTCGAGTTCCCAGGCTCCTCTGCTATACGCTTTTTCAATTTTCGTTATTTTTCTTTGCCTGGCCGCGCTCTATGAAAGTTGGGTCATTCCCGTTGCCATTTTGCTGGTCCTCCCTCTGGGTGTTATCGGCGGCGTCATCGCGTCGAGTCTGCGGGGCATGGCCAACGACGTCTATTTTCAGATCGCCCTGCTCACCACGCTGGGGCTCACCACCAAGAACGCCATCCTGATCGTCCAGTTCGCCAAAGGGGGGCTGGAAAAGGGGATGGGACTGATCGAGGCGACCCTGGAGGGCGCGAAGCTCCGGTTTCGTCCGATCGTCATGACCTCGCTCGCCTTCGGTTTCGGCATCCTGCCCCTGACCTTCACGACGGGCGCCGGCGCAGGCGCCCAGAACGCCATCGGAACCGGCGTGCTGGGGGGCATGATCACCGCCACCGTCCTCGTGCTTCTTTTCGCGCCCTTCTTCTATGTGTTGATCGAACGGATCTTCGGCAAACGTCAGGCATCAGACGGCACAGAAGATAAAAGCTCGTTTTTCACTGCGCTGAAAGAAAAGATTTTTGGCAAACGTCAAAATCGGAAATCGGTTGAGTCAGAGAAGGCGAATCCATCAGAGGTTAAATGATATGAATAGAAAATTATTTCTTCTAACAGTTGGCATCGTCTTCTTTCTGGGCAGTTGCACGATGGCTCCGGAATATAAACGCCCGGAAGCGCCGGTGCCGTCCGAATGGCCGGCCGGTCATGCCTATCAGGAAACAAAGACTGACACGTCAGCGCAAACGGCATCTGAATTGCACTGGCGGGAATTCATCATCGATGAAAAATTGCGAAAGGTCATTGAAACCGCTCTGAATAACAACCGCGATCTTCGTCTGGCGGCTTTGAATGTCGAAAGAGCAAGGGCTTACTACGGCATTCAGCGCGTTGAACTTCTTCCTTCGGTCAACGCCGCCGGAAGCTGGTATCAAGATCGTGTTCCGGCTGATCTATCGTCAAACGGCAGTGTGTCGAAATCCGAACGATACGACGTCAATATCGGTATTGCTTCCTGGGAAATTGATTTCTTCGGCCGCCTCCGCAGTCTTAAAGACAAGGCGCTGGAAGAATATCTGGCCACGGATCAGGCCCGCCGCAGCGCACAAATCAGCCTGGTATCAACGATCGCCCAAGTTTATCTGGCTCTGGCCGCGGACAGGGAAGCCCTCCAACTGGTGGCCTCTACTCTGGAGACTCAGGAGACCTCCTACAAATTGATCCGTAAACGTTATGACGTCGGCATTGCCTCTGAGTTGGACCTCCGCCGGGCACAAAGCCAGGTGGATAGTGCCAGAGGTGATGTCGCCCGCTATACGCAACTGGTCGCTCAGGATGAAAACGCTCTGAATCTTTTAGTCGGCTCGCCTCTTCCGCAGGAGTTACTGCCTTTAGATTTGAAAAATGTTATGCCTCCCAAAGAGATTTCCGCAGGTCTGTCCTCCGAGGTGCTTCTACAGCGGCCGGATGTTCTGGCGGCAGAACATCAACTCAAGGCCACGAATGCCAATATCGGCGCCGCCCGCGCGGCTTTCTTTCCCCGCATTGCGCTGACAGCCTTCGCTGGAACCGCAAGCGCCGATCTATCAGGATTATTCAAATCCGGTTCGGGCGCCTGGACTTTCGCGCCCCAGATTGTCATGCCGATATTCGATGCCCGCACATGGTATGCCTATGATGTCACCAAGGTTGAAAAAGAAATGTCTATTGCCGAATACGAAAAAGCCATCCAGTCGGCTTTTCGGGAAGTGGCTGATGCCCTTGCCGTAAAGGGCACGGTCAATCAGCAGCTTGAGGCGCAGCAATCCCTGGTTGATGCTCTGGCCATCGCTTATCGTCTCTCCGAATCTCGTTATACAAAGGGTATTGACAGTTACCTCGCCGTTCTCGACGCACAGCGCTCGCTTTACAGCGCACAGCAGGGCTTAATCATGTTGCGTCTGGCTTCCATCAATAATCTCGTGACGCTCTACAAATCACTGGGCGGAGGTAAAGAGAACGCCGGGGCTGAGCCGCCGCGAAGCGGTCTGTTTCGTGCCCCTGATTCTCCCGGAGCGTAGCGGAGGGAAAGGGCACCGGCTCAGCCCCGGCGTTCTCCCCGAGCGGAGCGAGGGGAGAACCAGAGATAAGTGAAATACTTTTTGTTTTTTTAATTGTTTTCTGATAATTAAATAACAAATCAGCATGGATATAAATAATTTATACTTAAACATTTTCGGGATTTAAAGGTTTTTCCCTCATGAAATCCAGGTTACCACTCTTTGTCACCCTGCTTTCCATAATTCTATTTCTTCCTCAACATTCATACGCGGCTGACGGAGAAGCGCGATACTCGGACACGTTGACCCTTTACCTGGAAAATGATTGCATCGATGACACAGACCGTTATTACACCCAGGGAATGAAGATCTCCTGGGTTTCCAGGGATATTTCCAGTTATCCTGAAAGAATGACCGCACCGTCATTGATACACAGATTTATAGACAAGATTCCTCTGATCAACAATCCTGATCGCCAGCAATCTTTTTCGATATCCTTTGGACAAAACATCTACACCCCGGAGGACAAGAAACGACGCGATCTGATTCGGGATGACCGTCCGTATGCCGGAATCATGTATCTGGCTCTAGGGATTCATACTCGAAACCGTCAACATATGGATACCCTTGAACTGGCTTTCGGCATAGTCGGAAGACATTCCTATGCGGAAGATTGTCAGACCGAGGTTCATAAATGGACTGGTTCCGAATTTGCCAATGGCTGGGAAAATCAACTGCATGATGAACCTGTCATTAATTTGTACTATGGGCATAAGTTTAAGTCTCTGCAAGCCAGAACTTCGCAAGGCTTCGGCCTGGATTTTATTCCTCATTTGGGAGTGGCTATCGGCAATGCCTTCACCGGAGCTAATGCCGGCGGGCAAGTGCGTATCGGCTGGAATATTCCTAACGACTTTGGAACATTTCTGATCCGTCCCGGATCGGAGAGCAGCTCTCCTCTGGATAATACGGATCCCCGCTTTTTCAGCCCCCTTCAGCGTTTCGGTTTTCACCTGTTCTTCGCTGTTGACGGACAAGCGGTCGCACGAAATATTTTACTCGACGGAAATACTTTCCGGGACAGCCCCAGTGTCGACAAAAGGCCTTTTGTCGCTGAGTTTGTCGCCGGAATCGGGCTGATCATTCAACGGGTTAAAGTCACCTGTTCTTATGTGGTTCAAACGAAGGAATTCGAAGCGCAGAAGGACGATCAGCATTTTGCCGCTCTTTCCGCATCATTCACCTTTTAACACAATCACCTAAATCATTTAATTTTCCCCCCTGCCGAGTTGGTGCTGTTCCCGCCCCGCCGTAAGACGGTAAATAATTAATCGTTACATTAAAAAAAAGAGGGGAAATAATGTCTTTGCTGTTCGATTGAAAAATAAATTATTTTTTCGCTGGCAGGGGTTGAACCCATTTTTTATTATTGCCGTCATAAAACCATTTATCGGAAAAACCGCGACGACGGACAAATACGGGATTATCCGCCCAGCGTAAAAGTTCTTTATAGGCATTGTGAATTTTTCTGAAAGTTGCCGCCTTTCCGCCCAGATCCGGATGATGAATCTTTACCTGATGCCGGTAAGCGTTTTTTATTATTTTGCTCAAATCGGAAGATTCCAGATCGATTTTTTTCATCTCCAGACAAATCAATGATTCCATTCTAACAGATGGTATCGTTATCAATATGGGACGTTGCAACGCCTCGGAAATTGCGCAGCGTTTCGCCAGCTTCAAGACATGCTGCGAAGCAAGGTACTGCTTGTTCGTTCTTCTGGATTCAGCCCACCATACCTCGCCCAGATTATTGGTCATGGCACTGAAATCCACCGCCGGAAAACTTCCTGCTTTTCTTTTTTCAGTGTAACGGAATATTTCCTTGAATCCATACGGAACAACATCGAGGATAATCATGGTGTTGGAAAAATAAAAAGTCGCGTAACGGGTATTCAATGCCTGTAGCAATCCGCTTTTAACGTTTAATTTCTGTCTGAGATACTGACGGCATTTGACTGAACAATAGCGGCGGTTATTAATATTTTCTGTAGTACCGCAGGAAAGACAAAAATTCTTCTTCTCGATTTTAACCGGATTTATTAACATTTTACAACTTAAAGAGCTCCCGCTTTTTCGGTAAACAAGCGGGAGCTCTTTCCTGCAATCTTATTTCTTTGCAGCCGCCAGGTAACCCTTGGCCAGCGCTTTATTCACATGCAGAACCCCTTTATTCATATCTTTCAGGGGATATTCCGTTGTGATTACGGGCAGTGCATCCGCGTCCGCCTGTGTTTTGACAACTGCTCCGGCGGGAACGTAACGTCCGTCAGCTACCCTGACTCCCATTAAAATAACGCCGGGCTCTATGACACAATTTTCACCCACAAAGGATTTGAATACCAGAACTTTCATTCCGACAAAGGTATCGTCCATCACCACAGCCGGTCCGTGAATCTGCACCTGATGCGCCAGGGAAACACGATTGCCCACATAAACCGCGTATTTTTTTCCGTTAACTTCCATTAGATTTTTTTCCACCGATTTGCCGTCCAACTCCGTCTCCAGAGCATGAATGACAACTCCATCCTGCACATTGGTTTCATTGCCGACATAAAGAGGCTGGCCTTCGTCACCGCGCACACAGGCGGTCGGCGCAACCATGACATTGTTTCCCAAAATGACGTTGCCGATAACCGCCGCCAATGGATGAACGAACGTGCCCGCTCCAATCACCGGTTCGGATACCTTCGCGCTGAAATCTGTTTTTACATTTTTCTCTATCATTTTCTTCCTCCGTTTTAATGAGATTCAAATTTCTCAAGCGTAGTGCAGTGAAATTTGTAAGACGAACACATTATGGTTCCAGTCAGAGACTTGAACCAACCATTATTGTTTTTGTTTTTCACGCATCAGCAGTTCCCGCCAGACTTGTTTCACTGTTTTTTCAGTTTCAGAAACACCGTTCTTATTATCAATCACGATATCCGCCAGTGCGTTTTTTTCATCAATAGGCATCTGGCTTTTCAATCGTTGCTCCGCATCTCCCCTGCTGATATGATTGCGCGCCATCAAACGGCGGATTTGTTCTTCCGGAGCAATGAGAACCAAAATAGTCAGATCAAAAAGATGCTGCATCCTTCCTTCGAACAAAAGAGGAACGTCCGCCAGAATAATAGCGTGATTATCTTTTTGGCTTATTTTCTCCTGGCGGGCAAGCCATTCCTTATAAATCAAAGGATGGACAATTCTGTTTAGTTTAGTAAGTTTTTCTTTATCAGTAAATACAATATTTCCCAGTTTAACGCGATCGATGCTACCATCCGGACTGAGAATTTCTTTGCCGAAAATTTTAACGACTTCCTGCCACGCCGGTTTCCCCGGTTCCTGAATCTCGTGAGCAAGCCTGTCAAAATCAATCAGGTGAGCGCCGTTTTTAACAAACATCCCCGCCACTGTTGATTTTCCGCAGGCAATGCCGCCCGTTAGGCCGACGTTTAACATGTTTTCTTGTTGAGGTTATAAATAAGACGCAAACCTTCCAACGTCAGCATCTCTTCTATTTTATCAATGCTCTTTGCTTCCTGTGCCACAACTCGCGCCAACCCGCCCGTCGCGATCACCAACGGTTTTGTTTTTGCTTCCGCTTTCATCCTTTCAACAATACCGTCCACTAATCCCGCATAACCGAACATAATACCCGCCTGAATGGCACTAACAGTGTCCTTGGTAATGATATTTTTAGGCTTGCTGAATTCGACACGCGGCAACTTGGACGCGCGAGCAAAGAGCGCCTCAGTGGAAATCACTATTCCCGGTGCTATGCAACCTCCCATATATTCCCCCCTCGGAGAAATATAGTCAAAAGTCGTCGCCGTACCGAAATCGACAATGATTGATTCTTTACGATACTTGTCATAAGCTGCAACAGCATTAACTATTCTGTCTGCACCCACTTCTTTGGGATTATCGTAAAAAATCGGCATCCCTGTCTTAATGCCGGGTCCCACAATCATCGGCTTGATTTTGAAATATTTCTGACACAATGGTTCCAGAATATTGAGCATCGGCGGCACAACGCAGGAAATTATAACGGCTGTGACCGCCTTGATTTCTTTAGCGTCCATCCGGCTGGACTGATAAAGATTGGTGATCAGGATCCCATATTCATCAACGGTGTGATCACTTTCCGTCCGAATACGCCAATCGTGGATTAAGCGATCTCCATCAAAAAGCCCCAAAACTGTATTCGTGTTGCCGACATCAATGACTAAAAGCATAGGTATCACCTCTTTACTATTGTTGCGTCTCCCGCGGATACTTTAATTTCTCTATCTCCGGCAAGAAGAATCAGGGAACCATCCTCATCAAGGCCTATGGCCTCTCCGCTGACAATCTCTTCCTGAAAGATTACCTCAACAGGCTTACCGGTCATAAGTGACAAACTCAACCATTTTTCTTTGATCCGGTCAAACCCGTCCCGGAGCAGTTGCTTATACCATTTTGTCAGATTTTCATACAGGCTGATTATCAATTCCAGACGGTTAATTTCCCTGCCGGTTTCTATGGATAAAGAAGTCGCTAATTTTTGTATCTCCCGGGGGAATTGATTGTAGTTGATATTCACATTAATGCCGATGCCCAATACAATAAAATCAACTTCGTTTACATCAGCTTTCGCCTGACACAATATACCGCAAACCTTCTTCTCATTAATAAGAACGTCATTGGGCCATTTAAGTTCAACCTGAACAGGACAATAACTCTCCAGTACTTCGGCTACGGCAACACCTGCTAATATAGAAATCTGCGGCGCTCTGGCTGGATCCATCTGCGGCCGTAAAATAACCGTTGTATAAATGTTACTGCCCGGGGGTGAATGCCATGTTCTCTGTAATCGTCCTCTGCCCTTGGTCTGACTATCAGCGATAACTATTGTTCCTTCAGGTGCGCCGGCAATTCCTAACCTGAAAGCATCCTCATTGGTCGAGCCTGTTGCAGGATAATAATAAAACTTATGGCCAAATAATTTCCCGGCAAGGCTTTTTTCCAATATTTCTAAATTCCAATCCATAATAGTAGCGAATATAAGGTCTCCAAGACTAAAATAGGGTTGCACAGATTTTTTACGCTATAATTTTTAGTGAAATATCGGCGGCGCGGACAGAATGAGTAAGTTCTCCTATTGAAATAAAATCTACTCCGATAGCGGCAATAGCGGCAACATTCTTTAGACTGACATTGCCGGATGCTTCCAGAAGAGTGCGTCCTTTTACAAAATCAACGGCTTTTTTCATTGCCGGAACGCTCATGTTATCAAGCATGATGACATCAACATCGCACTTCAGGGCTTCTTTTACTTCTTTGATGTTCTTGGTTTCGACTTCAATTTTCATGAAAGGATTTTTTCTTTGTGCCTTTACAGCGGAAGTAATGTCACCCGCAGCTTCGATATGATTATCTTTAATCAATACACCATCGTACAGACCGATGCGGTGATTGCGTCCGCCTCCCATACGCACAGCCATTTTATCCAGAATGCGCAATCCCGGCACTGTCTTACGCGTGTCCAGAATTTTGGTTTTTGTGCCGCGAACCGCTTTTACATATTTAGCCGTGAGGGTGGCAATGCCGCACATGCGCTGGAACAAATTCAGTGCAACCCGCTCAGCCTGTAAGATATTGGACAAACTGCCGGAGACTTCGGCAATGACATCTCCTTTCTTTGCCCGGCGTCCGTCATTCATTAATTTCTTAATCTTTGTATTTTCATCCAGAAATTGAAAAGTTTCCGCAAAAACATCAATTCCGGCGATGATAAAATCTTCCTTGGCAACAGCAATCGCTCTGCCCTTCTTTCTGGGACTGACGGAGGCCTGCGTAGTTATATCACCGGTGCCGATATCTTCGGCCAGCGCATATTTAATAATTTTTTTGATTGGTTCTGAAACCATCTATTTCCTCTTCTTTTAGAGAGAACATTCTATTTAACATCTGCAGAAAGGAAACTGCATTATCACCCGGAAATCTCTTTGAGTTTCTTTAACGCCTTTTCCAGAGTGTTGAATTTTTCCTGAAAGTCTTTTAATTTTTCTTCTTCCTTCTGAATAATTTCCGAAGCGGCTTTGACACAAAAATCACGATTGGCAAGTTTTCTGGAACTCTGCTCTAAATCTTTGGACACTTTTGCCAGTTCCTTTTCCAATCTGGCTTTCTCCCCGGTGATATCCACAACACCGGCCAGAGGAACGAAAATTCTCGTGCCACCGATAACACCGGTTGCCACGCCTTTGGGTTCAACCAGGTTCACTTCGACGGTCAGGGACTCAAGATTGGCCAGATTTAAAACGTAACCTTTTTCGGTTTGAATTATTTTTTTTGTTTGTTCATCCGCAGCGGAAATTAAAACCTTTAATTTATTCGATGGCGGAATCCTCATTTCACCGCGAATGTTTCGTATAGAGGTAATGATGTCCATTATCATTTCCATCTCTTTTTCCGCCGCTTTGTCTTCCCCTGCCTTGTTGACAACAGGGAATTTACTGACCATAATTGAATTTTCGTCGCTTCCGTTCAGTGCCTGCCAAAGTTCTTCGGTGACAAAAGGCATAAAAGGATGTAAAAGTTGCAGCATTGTCTTAAATACTTCACTTAAAGTTTGCTGGGTTGCCTGCCTTTGTTCCGGACTCGCCTTACCATAAAACACAGGCTTGCTTAATTCCAGATACCAGTCGCAGAATTCATGCCATATAAAGTGGTAAATAGCGGCGGACGCATCGTTGAAATGATACTCATCCAGACTGCGGGTGACTCCTTCAATGGCTTCATTCAGCTTTGTTTTGATCCACTTATCGGGCAATGAACCAGAAGCATTCACCGGCGCTGATTCATCGAAATCCGCCAGATTAGTGAGGGTAAGCCTGGACGCATTCCAGATTTTATTGACAAAAAATTTATAGCCCTCTATGCGTTCCGGAGAGAGGCGCACGTCGCGTCCCTGCGCGGTGTAGGCGGCCAGCGTGAAACGAAACGCGTCTGTACCGTATTGATCGATCATCAAAAGCGGATCAATGCTGTTGCCTTTTGACTTACTCATTTTCTCCCCTTTTTCGTCGCGCACCAGAGCATGCAGGTAAACATCGTTAAAGGGAACGTCTTTCATCACATAAAGACCCATCATCATCATGCGGGCCACCCAGAAGAAAAGAATATCAAAACCGGTAATTAAAAGTGATGTGGGATAGAATGTTTTAAGAGCTTCGGTTCTATCGGGCCAGCCTAAAGTGGAAAAAGGCCAGAGCGCGGAACTAAACCAGGTATCCAGAACATCTTCATCCTGTTTCAGAGACACACCACCGCAATCAGGACACGCCTTAGGATCTACCGTAGCGACAATAATTTTGCCGCAGTCATCGCAATACCAGACTGGAATGCGATGCCCCCACCACAATTGCCGGGATATACACCAGTCGCGAATATTGTTCATCCAGTCATAATAAGTAGCTTCCCATGTCTTGGGTATAATTCTTGTTTTCTCCTTCACTACTGCCGCAATGGCCTGCCTGGCCAGAGGCTTGATTTTGACAAACCACTGTTTGGATACCATCGGTTCTATATCTGTTTTGCAGCGATAACACTGACCGACATTATGTGCGTAAGCCTCGGTACCAACCAGATAACCGCCCTTCTCCAGATCGGCCAAAACGTTCTTGCGCGCCTCATAGCGATCCTGTCCTTTGTATTTGCCTCCGTGTTCATTGATGATGCCGTGACCATCCATTACGGAGATTATATCCAGCTGATGACGCTGGGCCATGGCAAAGTCGTTGGGGTCGGAACCCGGTGTAATTTTAACCGCTCCTGAGCCGAAATCCATCGTCACATAGTCATCGGCAATGAGAGGTATTTTTTTGTTCATCAATGGTAAAATCACAAATTTACCGACTTTATCTCTGTAACGAAAATCCAGGGGATTGACGGCCACTGCGGTATCACCCAGCATCGTTTCCGGTCTGGTCGTGGCCACGACAATATCTCCACTACCATCGGCAAAGGGATAACGTATATTCCAGAGAAAGCTTGCGTCCTGTTTAAATTCGACTTCCAGATCCGAAATGGCGGTGTGACAACGGGGACACCAGTTGACAATATAGTCTCCCTGATAAATCAGGTCCTCATTATAGAGCCGGACAAATACCTCCCTCACAGCTTTAGACAGACCATCGTCCATAGTGAATCGCTCTCTCTGCCAGTCGCAGGAACAGCCCAGACGTTTCATCTGATTAATAATCACTCCGCCGTATTTTTCTTTCCATTCCCAAACACGGGCGATAAATTTTTCGCGCCCCAGGTCATGGCGCGATAATCCTTCTTTATCCAATTGCTGTTCAACCACATTCTGCGTGGCAATGCCCGCATGATCCATGCCCGGCATCCAGAGCGTGTTATAGCCCTGCATTCTTTTGAAGCGGACAATAATATCCTGCAGCGTATTATTTAAAGCATGCCCCATGTGCAGCATCCCGGTCACATTGGGAGGCGGGATAACGATAGAAAAAGCTGGTGCTTTACTTTCATCCTGAGCGTGAAAATAATTATTTTTTAACCAGTAATCGTATAATCTTTTTTCGGCATCAGCCGGTTCAAAAGCTTTACTTAACTCTTTTATTGCCATTTAATATTTTCTCTCCTTCAATCTAACAATCATGGACTTACCGCTCTTCGCTTCTATATTATCTCATCTTGCTTCGCAAGTGGGATAATTCAGCTAGTGCTTGATTTCAATATTAACCGTGTCATTTCGAAGGAACGAAGTGACTGAGAAATCTTTATAATCATTGAATAAGATTTCTCCCTTCGGTCGAAATGACATATCGGTAACTTTTGCAAGTATGCACTAGCCAATTCCGCTTCGCTTTCGGAATTCGGGTCTCACTAAAAAAGGGCTTTGCGCCCTATTGTAATTAACGTTTATATTTTGAATACTTATTTAATTAAGCTTCAACTTTTCTTTAAGCTTTCGTATAGTCAAGAGAGCTTCCACTCCTGATAATGGTTTCAGGGGAGCGAATTCCCCGGTTTTTACATTTTTTGCTTCCATAATCTCACGTGAGGTCACAGATATGATGGCATTGAAATAAGGCATATCCGCGGGTACATCCGGAAACAGAGATTTAGAACTAACGTACTTGGCGGCCAAATCTTTCTCGCCTGTCAGTTTCATTAATATATCTTCCAGCATAATGGCGAATTCACCACGGGAAAGGACTTCATTGGGATTGAAGTTACTTTTCGGATCATTTTCCAAACCACGCACTCCGGTTTCCAGAACTCCTTCAATATCCTTTCTAAACGGATGGTCCGCGATATCATTTGCCGGTGGTTTAACAGGTGCAGGCGCCAGCACTTCTGCCAAAACCTTTCTTACTTCTTTTAAAGTAGTGTCTGCTACTTTATCGGTATCTTTTACAGCCTCTTTTGACGGCGTTTCCGTTACTTTAACCTCCGGTTTCTTGAAAAGCTCTTTTATTTTTACTTCTTCCATAAATAAAGCTGCCGTGTCCGCTCTGGTAATTCGTTCCACAAGAGCTATTCTTTTCCCGGCTTCTGTCGCGGGTCGGGCTAACTGAATTTTTTGCAAAAATTTTAATTGCGCATCGGCGTCAGCCACATGATCGGTTTTTAATTGCACAACTTTACTAAACATTTCAAGCGCTTGATTAAATTGCAATCCTTCTTTATAAGCCAAACCCATAAAATAATAAGCAGGCGTGTGTTTGGAATCGATCACAACGGCTTCATCAAATTGATTCTTCGCCGATTCCAGCCATTTTTGTTCTGATTTATTAGAGGTATAATAGCGAATTCTGGCTACATTGACAAAAAGCTTTTCATCATCGGTTTTGGCATTTTTTAAACCCAGCGTCAGGTTTTCCGCTGCAGTATCAAATTTACCTGTAAAAATATTAACCAAGGCCAGACCGGTATAAGCCTTTGAATAATTTTTATTGAGTTCAATCGCCATACTGAATTCCCGCCGGGCATCCGGATATTTTTCTAAATCAAGCAGTTTCAGCCCTGTAAAAGTATGATGTCCCGGTGTATCCAGTTGGCTTACCGCAATTCTCGCCTTTGGTCCGCAAGAAATCAGAGATAATACTGCGGTACAAATAATAAATGGGAAAATTAATGTTCTGATTCTTTCAAGTTTCATAATAATTATTTCTTCACAAAACCTTAGGGTATCAGTATCTTTAGAACCAATTTAAGTCAAGCAATATTGCATGTATTCAGTTTTTTGAAGTGCTCCAATAATAAACATTTATTTAACGATCTCCACATCTATCTATACGCTTTAATATACAGGCTTAAACCATTTTACTTTCCTTCAAGAAATTTCTCACATTTTCCCTGATTTCGCCCAGTGAATCAGGATTATACCATGTGATTTCCTTGTCGGCGGCAAACCATGTCATCTGACGCCGGGCATATTGCCAGGTATCGCGTTTGATTAAATCTACGCAACTTTCCCAACTATACTTGTTGTGTATAAATTCGATTATCTGTTTATAGCCAAGCGATTGCAGTGGCTTGATATTTTCGTTGTAGCCCATATCCAGGATGCTTTTAATTTCACCCAGTAATCCCGCGGTAATCATTTCATCAGTTCGCATTTCAATTCTCTGCTTCAATTCTTGACGATCAATCTGTAGACCGATTTTATAGGTCTTGTATGGAGTATCAGCAAAGGAATGCTTTTTTTGTTTAACTGTAATTGACTCTCCGGTTTGTTCCAATACTTCCAGCGCCCGGATTACCCTAATCGAATCGTTGGGATTTATTTGAGCGGCAGCAGCGTTATCTTTTTGCAACAATAAATCATATAGATATTTCTTCCCGTGCGTGTCTCGCAAACGGCGATAATGATTTCTGATATTTTCATCCACGTCCGGAGTGTCGATAATCCCCTTAAGGAGCGCTCTGATGTAAAGCCCAGTCCCTCCCACAACAAAAACCGGTTTTCCTTCCACTGTCAGATTAGCAATAATTTTCCTTGCTGTCTCGGCAAACAAAGCAGCGTTGAATTCTTCATCCGGATTAACTACGTCTATTAAGTGATGTTTGATTCCTTTTCGCTCATCCACTGTTGGTTTTGCCGTTCCGATATCCAGATACCGGTAAACCTGCATAGAATCGGCGCTGATGATTTCGCCGCCGAACTCCAGCCCCAGATTGACGGCCAATTCGGTTTTTCCCGTAGCGGTCGGCGAATTGATTATAACCAGCGGCAACTTTTCCATTATTAATTTTTACTTCCTTTTAAACATTCTTTCGATTTCGCTTAAGGAAAAGTTGATAGTGATGGGACGTCCGTGAGGACAGGTCAGATTAAAAGGCGTTGCTTCGAGTTCGCGGCATAAAGCTGCTATTTCCTCATTAGAAAGAACTCTGTTAGCTTTAATGGCCGCACGGCAGGCCAGGGAGGCAAGTATTTTTTCTCTTTTTTCCTGCAAAGAAGGCATTCGATTTTGATCGCTCAATTGATCAGCTATATCGGAAATCATCTCGCTGATTTTGACCTGTGCAAGAGTTGCCGGAACAGCTTTGACCGCAATCGTGTCGCGACCGAATATTTCGATTTCCAAACCGATTTCCCGCAAGAAATCAATGTAATCGGAAAACAATGTTATTTGCGCCGAAGTCAAGTTGATGATTTCCGGGATCAGCAGTGACTGGCATACAACTTTTTCTCCCGATGTCTTTTTCAATTTCTCCAGAATGATCCGTTCATGCGCCGCATGTTGATCGATCAGAACAAGGTTTTCATCATTTTCAAAAATAAGATACGTATTGGCAAACTGCCCCACATATTTCATGCCGGTAAATGATATTGTTTCTTTTGCCCTGACATCATCGCTTTCAACAGTGCTTATTGATTTCTGTGCGACGGGACGCTTCAAAAAATCGTCGTTGATGGCTTGCTGTAAATTTTGTCTGGAAAACATACCGAAAGGTATCGTCGGAGATTTCTCCCTGATAGTTGGAGAACTGTAAGAAAATTTATCTTTATCTTTGGATGCCAGTCGATAAATAAAATTGCCCTTCGAGGTTTCGGCTTCAGCAAGATTCTGCGAGATTGTTCTGGAAACCAGCTCATAAACACCATGCGCGTTTTTAAAGCGTACTTCCAACTTAGCGGGATGAACATTCACATCAACATCTTCGGGCGGCATATCCAGAAAAAGCACAGCCGCAGGATAGCGTCTGGGCTCTATAATCTGTCTATATGCCGATAAAACGGCATGAGTCACGCTGTTGTCCCGGATAAATCGCTTATTGACAAACAAATAAATGCTTTTGGAATTGGATTTGGTAAATTCCGGACGCGAAATAAATCCCGTTAAACTTACGTTATCTTTTTGCATGTCCACGAAAATGCAATGCGCGGAAAAATCATCGCCCATCATCATCGAAATCCGTTTGGAGATGTCACTAACTTCCGGCGCGGTGAAGACTTCTTTGCCATTGGCCGACACTTTAAAGCGAATTTCAGGATGAGCCAACGCAAGACGTGTTACAACATCCAGACACGCACCCTGCTCTGTGGCCTCCGTCTTTAAAAATTTTCTGCGGGCGGGAACATTGGCAAATATTCTGGTTACGGATATCTGTGTGCCTTCAGGAGAGCCCGCGGGCGCTACTTCCTTTATTGCACCCGCCTCCAGTATAGCTTTCGTGCCGGATATATCATTTTTACGCCGAGTTAATAATTCCACACAAGCCACGGAAGCAATGCTGGGCATGGCCTCACCACGGAAACCGAATGATAAAACATTGAAGATATCGTCAAATTTATAAATCTTGCTTGTGGCGTGTCTTTCAAAAACAAGAGGAACGTCTTCGTGTTCTATTCCAGAACCATTATCAATTACCTTGATTGATTGACAGCCGCCCTTTTCCAATTCCACCCGGATATCGGTCGCTCCGGCATCAATGGAGTTTTCCAGCAATTCCTTGACGATGGAAGCCGGGCGTTCCACTACTTCCCCGGCGGCAATCTTATTGGCTATCTCTGTGGATAATACGACGATTCGTTTTGACAATCTTTATTTCCTTTGCAAGTCCCCATTTATAAAGGGGGATAGAGGGGGATTTTATTAGCGTTCTGAAAATCTTCCCTAACCCCTCTTTAGAAAAGAGGGGGATCTACAATGACATCTTTCCTATCGCGACACAGTCGTTAATACCAAATCTTTATTAATTTAACACTATAAAAAAAGCCGCAACTATTTATGCTTTGTGCTTGCGGCTTTTGGGCAATTTTATAAGACTGATTTACTTAAAAAACAACTTAAATCTCGTTAATTTTTAGGTAACATTTTAGGATGTCCCAAATTATCTTAAACAAGCCGGCCGAAAATATAACCATTGTTACGGAGAAATCTGTTGACGCCGTCCGTCTGTCCACTTTTTCTGTAGGCTTTCATAATTATTTTGAGCTTGTCGTCCAAATACATTGGGGGATAAGACATATTGCCGCCGGATATAAGATAATATTCTCCTGCCCGATAGATTCGCATAAAAATAGCGTAACCCGGCTGCGTCGACTCAGACAGCATAACATCGTGAACAAACACTTCTTCATGATCAAAGACATTCCGCAGGAGAGCGCCGGTTCCTTTTTTAATGAATGTAACCACATAAACTGATTTTGGCGCTGCGATTCGCCACTCCACCAGCTTTCTTTCATCCCCTGATAAATTACCCTGCTTAAGCAACCGGTCCAACACGTAAGGCCTCGATTCGTCCGGCGCAAAGTAATCATTCATCAGCCACTCGTTGAACTCTTCCATATCTTTTTCCGTAATGCCATATTTCTTAGCATCCGCCATTCGTTTCTTCCCGAAGTAGAACTGGATTAAATCTATGATGTTTAACTCCCTGCTTTCCTCCATCAGGCCTATGCCCTTTCGAATCACCCAGGTGTCAAAGCGCTTCCATTTTTCGACATCCGCTTTTTCTTTCTCTTCGCTAATAAGACAACACACCTTGTATTTCTTACCGCTTCCGCACTGGCACGGGTCGTTCCGTTTTTGCAGCGGTTTTTCAATCAAATAGCTCCAGTTCATTTTGACTTTCTTAAACATGGCGGTCAGTGCTTCTTCCTTTTTCTTTGCCATCAGGTCTTTTTCTTTTTTATCGAATGTATTCCAGACATGCATAATATACTGCAATATTTTATTGGCCTCATCGAGATTGTCGAGCGCACTTTTCCGGGCAACCGAGAGATATTCCTTCATTTTGCAGTCGATAAAAAGATTGGAAACTCGCAAGGCCTGATTGCGCTGTTTTTCAGCCAAGGCGGTGCTTATACCTTTGGATTCAGCAGTCGTTCTTATCATACAATCATAGCAAGCGACTTGGGGATTGGGCGACATCGGGTTGATGAAACCGCCTAATTTTGATTTTTTCCCGCAAACGTCGCAGAGGCACAGACCGTCGTCGAATATTTTATCTGATAATTTGTCTTTCACGGGATTTTTTTCTTAGCAATTTATGATTCTTTATAATTCAGTTAGGGGGGTAGTCGGTTAGCTCCACCAGATTATGTGTATCACCTTGGAATTACACGACAAATCTTTCATAAATGGCAAATAGGCTATCTGCCAAAAATACCCATAGATTATAGGGTGTTGGCGTTCCGTAGGAGGAGCTAACCGACTACCCCCCTTTCAGTTAATCTAAAAGCATCCGCATAGGGAATAAATTGCCCCGCAGACTTTTCTTGCCACACAACTTCGCGATGGGATGCATCATAAACTTGTCTTGTGCTGGGAAACGCGCAGGCAACTTTCTCAATGATTAGCTTCTCTTCCTCAGTTAGTGGTTCTGCCTGTTTCTCCGGCGCTTTGATGATTGCTGCCACTAAATCCTTATAGTTATTTAACTGCGGCCCCATCGGCAGCGCGGCATACGTTGCTCCGGTAACACTTTGTCCGGTTTCTCTGTATGCTTCCATATCAATATACCACATGTATTTTGCGGCATACAACATCCTGTCGTTTTCTTTGAGGATTTTCATCTCCATGACTTTTTCAAGGTAGCGCAGGGCCAACTTGATTCGGGGAATGGATAACGCTCTATTACCGGTTAACAAATCACCGCAAGATTCCCCGGACAAAGCCTGAACCAGCATTTTATTCATGGATTTGCTCTGAATAATACCGGTTTCCCAGCGCTTGATGCTGGCAATTCCGATCTTCATCAAATTTGCCAACTTTTCCTGGCTTAAATTATTCTTTTTTCGTCCTTCAACAATTTCACTACCGGTCATCAATCCTACTTTCTTACGATAGGCGTCTGCCATGCTTTTTTGTAAATCTGCTCCCTGGGTTAATGTTGAGGCTTCTAACCCACAAGTTGGACAAATAAAACAATTCACGGGATAGTCAATGTCCACGCCTTTAAAGGTCATGTGTTTCTTTTTACAGGCCAGTTTCATTTCCCCATGACCTGCCGGACAGCTTAATTTTTTCTTTTCCATATTACTTTCCTCTTTTTTCTGGCCGATCTCTATGCAAGGAAACCAGCCATAAATAATCATCTTTTATTGTAAATTTATAATAAACTGTACACCCTATCACTTTACTTGTTGTTCTAAAGGCAAACAACTCGCAACCGGAAATAACCGTTTCGTAAGACCTTTGAGGAGGACGCGTACCCACATAATCATCAGGCCTTGTATTTTCCAAAAGCTCGCAGAGAATTTGCGGTATTTCATTCACACTGCGGCCAAGTTCCATCAGATCCGCCACAATGATATCAGGCGCCACCAGGACAATATCACCTTTCTCGCTGGCTTTCTGAGCAAGCAAGACTTTTCCGGTGATTGTCTTACGAGAAGGTAGCATTGGCCGCATGGTATCAATTGATACTGTTTTTGTCAATCTTTTTTTACATCTGAAATACACGTTCGGTCGTTTTTTTTGAACTCGACCATTCATTTGTGCAGCATACCTATATTATAGAAGCCAAGTCAAAAAGATTTGGCTAAATTGGCGAGTAAAGAAGAGATCCGACCGTCCCTTTCCGTGTTCATCCCTCGAAGAAAAACCTATCCTTTGCATCAACAGACTCTCTAAGCTGTCTTATTGGGAACTTGGGCGAATAACAGTCGATATATTGGTTGCTGGCTTCAGCCATGCTAATAACGATTCGATGAAAGATGTTCTTGAGCAAATGAATATCTCGAATCAATTCAACAGAATCGTCAGGCTTAGTCGTGTTGCCATGTGCAGCGTTGTTTCGTCTTTGCCACGCATTCTTTTCTTTATCTCCCATATCAAGAGATAAGCTTGCAAAGAATCGTTCGTTCTGTGTGTCTTGCGATGGGTTATTCAAACCCGAAGCCTTATTTATCAACGCATTTCTTGCGTCCTTTTCTTCCTTTTCTTTCGTATCTTCAGGGATAATGGAATCAACGATTTTTAGAAATTCTTCTCTCAAATGTTCTGCATTTTGTTTGTCTAATAGTTTGGTCTTGTACTGAGGTTTGTTCAGTTTTCCATAAGCAGTTTGAAGTGCCTCGATACCAGCACCAAACTGAACTGGCTGAGTGTGCATCGGTGAACATACGGCATGCCAATAAATCCAACTAACATGTCGAAAGTTAAGTTCGTCGTAGTGTAAAAAGAGAGAATTCACCGTCCGGGAAAACACGTTTGGATCGATAAGATTCGCATATTTTCTGCCTACGGGAGCTGGTGGCAGCGCAGGCAAGGAATAAGCTCTTTCATCAATGATATAGGGGGTTACCGCTTCAAATCCAACAAGCTTAAAATCTTCTGAAAGCAGCGTATACCCAAGATAGACCAACGGCAAGCCGAAAACAAACGACAGGCATTCACGAATTTTCCTTCGGATATCTTCGCAAGGAAATTTTTTATACAAGATGAATCCAGGACCGCTTGGCCGTTCCCTTTTATGGTTCTGAAAAGGCGCTATGTAAATCTCATGGCCAGCGATGTTCAGCCATAGGCAACCCCTCAACGACAAAGTTCTTTCTTGTGAGCGTTGTGTCAGAGGTTCGGCACCGCCGCTGAGCGTCCTGATTGCTACAGTCTCCAGTTTTTCTTCCAGATTCAGACTTCCTGATCTCGACGGAAATAGCGGAGGCACTTTTTTCGCGGCCGGG
>WOYI010602617.1_pt1 | contig 43788 bp, 39 predicted proteins | sample 6423411 | NCBI WGS metagenome assembly WOYI01 (sample SAMN13441803, study PRJNA592873) | oil field metagenome | biome: oil field; feature: oil-well bore; material: oil-contaminated soil; isolation source: oil-contaminated soil from oil-well borehole | place: Germany: Wietze | collected 2016-10-18 ... | reverse complement strand
TTAAAAAATCTTAATTAGATGAAAGCTTATAACATTATTGTTTTGGCTAAGCAGGTTCCTGATACCCGGAATGTGGGCAAAGATGCCATGAAAGCTGACGGGACTATCAACAGGGCCGTGCTGCCGGCCATCTTTAATCCGGAGGATTTAAACGCGCTGGAACAAGCTTTGCGCATCAAAGATAAATTTCCCGGATCCACAGTGAAGATTTTGACCATGGGCCCGGGCCGTGCCGCCGACATCATTCGCGAGGGCCTTTTCAGGGGAACCGATGGTGGTGTTTTGCTAACCGACCGTGCTTTTGCCGGATCTGATACGCTTGCAACATCGTACGCACTGGGTCAGGCCCTGAAAAAAATGGGGAAGGTCGATATCATCATCGCAGGTCGTCAGGCCATTGATGGAGACACTGCCCAGGTGGGGCCGCAGGTGGCCGAAAAACTTGGGATGGTACAGGTAACTTATGTTGAAGAAGTAGTGGAGTTGAAAGATAATATCATTACAATGAAACGTAGGCTTGAGAACGGGGTTGAAACCGTGCGTTGTCCGCTTCCGCTGGTAATGACAGTAAATGGTTCGGCACCCGAGTGCCGTGCCAGAAATGCCAAACGCATTATGCGTTATAAACACGCCTGCACCATTACCGAACTTCAAAACAAGAATGTGGATTACACGCACATGTACAACGATCATCCCGAGCTGAATATTCCGGAGTGGTCGGTAAACGATATCGAAACCGATCAGTCGCAGCTTGGACTTAGCGGTTCGCCAACCAAAGTAAAAACCATCGAGAACGTGGTACTCCATGCCAAAGATTCAAAGGTGATTTCGTCGTCGGATACCGATATCGAAGAAATGATGGTAGAGTTAATAAAAAGTCATACAATTGGTTAACTACCCTAATAATTCAAAAGAAATGAATAACGTATTTGTTTATTGCGAAATAGAAGACGGCCTCGTAGTGGACGTAAGCCTGGAGTTGTTGACCAAAGGCAGAACTCTGGCCGATCAGCTCAAATGCAACCTCGGGGCGATTGCCATCGGGCATCAACTCGATAAAGTAGAAAAACAAGTGATGCCTTATGGCGTGGATACTTTGTACCTGGCCGATGATAAACGTCTGTATCCTTTTCAAACCTTGCCACACACCTCGGTGATTGTGAATCTTTTTAAGGAAGAAAAACCACAGATTGCACTGATGGGAGCTTCGTCGATTGGGCGCGATTTGGGGCCACGTGTTTCATCAGCGCTACACAGCGGTTTAACTGCCGACTGTACCAGCCTCGAAATTGGCGATCACTTCGATAAAAAACAGGATAAGAACTACGAAAACCTATTGTATCAGATTCGTCCTGCGTTTGGCGGAAATATCATCGCAACCATCATCAATCCCGACTGTCGTCCGCAAATGGCAACGGTTCGCGAAGGTGTGATGAAAAAGGAAATCCGCGATCCAGAATACAAAGGGAAAGTGGTCAATCTCGACGTTTCAAAATATGTTAGCGACACCGATTTTGTAGTAGAAATCATCGAACGTCATATCGAAAAAAGTAAATTGAATATTAAAGGAGCGCCTGTCGTAGTAGCAGGCGGTTACGGCATGGGGTCGAAAGAAAACTTTAATTTGCTTTATGATTTGGCCGATGTCTTGGGCGGAGAAGTGGGTGCATCGCGTGCAGCCGTTGATGCAGGTTATACTGTTCACGAACGTCAGATCGGACAAACCGGGGTTACCGTTCGTCCGAAATTATACATTGCCTGTGGAATTTCGGGGCAGATACAGCACCGCGCCGGGATGGAAGAATCGGCGCAGATCATCGCGATCAACACCGACCCGGAAGCTCCGATTAACGCCATTGCCGATTACGTGATTAACGGAGACGTGGCCGAGGTGATTCCTAAAATGATCAAGTATTACAAAAAGAACACCAAGTAATTCACCCTTTAAATTCCGGAAAAATGGCTAATTATTATACTGACAACAGCGAATTAAAATTTCATTTAACCCACCCTTTGATGGAAAAGATCGTTCGGTTAAAAGAACGGGAATATTCCTTTAAAAAGGCGTTTAATTTTGCCCCGATGGATTACGAGGATGCCATCGACAATTACGACCGGGTACTGGAAGTAGTTGGTGAAATCTGTGGTAACATTGTGGCCGAAAATGCGGAAAGCATCGACGCCGAAGGTCCTCAGGTAGTTGACGGGCATGTGATTTATGCCCGCGGGACCCAGGAAAACATCGATGCCCTGAACCAGGCCGGGTTAATGGGGATGTCGTTGCCCTACAAATACGACGGGCTGAACTTCCCGATTGTTCCCTACATTATGGCAGCCGACATTGTTTCGAGAGCCGACGCTGGCTTTGTAAACATTTGGGGATTGCAGGATTGTGCCGAAACCATAAACGAATTTGCTTCGGAAGAGCAAAAAGAAAAATACCTGCCGCGCGTATCAAACGGCGATACCATGGCCATGGACCTGACCGAACCCGATGCCGGCTCCGATCTTCAGGCCGTGCAGTTAAAAGCGACCTGGGACGAAAAGAAACAAATCTGGTTGCTCAACGGCGTAAAACGTTTTATCACCAACGGCGACGGCGATATTTCATTGGTATTGGCGCGCTCAGAGCCAGGAACAAAAGATGGACGTGGCCTCTCGATGTTTATTTACGATAAGCAAGATGGCGGAGTTACTGTTCGTCGTATCGAGCACAAAATGGGGATCATCGGTTCGCCAACTTGCGAGCTGGTGTTTAAAAATGCCCCGGCCGAGTTGGTGGGTTCACGAAAAATGGGTCTGATCAAATATGTAATGGCGTTAATGAACGGAGCGCGCCTTGGTATTGCTGCCCAGTCGGTGGGTATTTGCGAAGCGGCTTACCGCGAATCGATTGCTTATGCAAAAGAACGGATGCAGTTTGGAAAAGCCATTGTCCGTTTCCCCGCTGTTTACGAAATGCTATCGCTAATGAAAGCCAAGCTCGATGCTTCAAGGACCTTATTGTACGAAACAGCCCGATTTGTGGATATGTATAAAACCTACATGCACATTTCGGAAGAGCGTTCGCTGGAAAAAGAAGAACGCGAAGAAATGAAAAAATACCAGCGGCTGGCTGATATTTATACCCCACTTGTAAAGGGTATGTCAAGTGAATTCAGTAATCAGTTGGCATACGATGCAGTACAGATTCACGGGGGCTCGGGTTTTATGAAAGACTATCCGGTTGAACGCATTTATCGTGACGCACGTATCACTTCTATTTACGAAGGAACTACTCAGTTGCAGGTGGTTGCTGCCATTCGGGGCGTGACTACCGGTGCATATCTCAACCAAATCAGGGATTACGAAGCAGAGCGTGTATCCCCGAAATTGGAGTACATGAAACGTTCGCTGATTATCCTGACGGATGACTATGAACAAGCTGTGAAAAAAGTAACTTCAGCCGGTGATAATGAGTTTATCGATTTTCATGCACGTCGTTTGGTAGAGATGGCCGGTCATATCATTATGAGTTACTTGTTGTTGCTGGATACTAACCGCGATGAGAGTTTCCTGAAGTCAGCTCAGAATTACCTCACTTTTGCAAAAGGTCAGGTAAAAGCGCACGCCGAGTTTATTCGTGCATCTGAATTAGCTGATCTGAGTAACTATAAAATTGAGATATAAGCCACTAGCTTGGGCTACGAGTAGGCCGCTGTGAGCAGTTAGAATATTAAAGCCACTTTCCGATATGGAGGGTGGCTTTTGTTTTAAAGACTCAAATGGTCCTCCACCGAAAGGTCGATAATTGGTTTGTTGGCTGAAATCGCTGCATTATTTATCACACCATAAATATTCCCGTTTAATCGAAACGACTTATTCACCGCTTCTCTTACCAAATTTTCATGTGATACGTCGACTTGAAAAATTAATACCTGGTTATTTGGACCTTGGCCTAAATCCATAAAAATGCTGGCATCCATGCGTGTTGATTTATAGTTTGCTTAAAGTTAATGATTGCACAAACCAAGACAAAAAGCAGGAGCCGAATTTTAAATTTCATGGTCCCGGTTTTTTATACAATTGGTAAATTATTAAATAAAATTGTAACAGGCAATCGGTGAAATAAATAGCATATTGTCAGTTATAAAAGCAAAAATCCGAAATATGTGAGAAATTATTTCAGGGGTAAATATTTCAGGGCATATTATAAATAAAAGCACTTAATTTGAAACACGACCCTTCGGTTCTCATGGATATCCTAATTATTGATGGCAAATATCTTAAAGGGGTATGTTGAAATATGGGGTCGATTTCGAAATAGTGAAATGTTAGAATGTTCGGACGAATATTAAAATGATAGAAAATATTTTAAAAATATTAAAATAGATAGAAAATAGACACAAAAAGTTGTTTACTATGACAAAGTGACTATTTTTGGAGAAATAATAACAACGGATTAAGTATTAAATGATATGTGTGGAATTGTAGGTGTATTTGATTTAAAGATAGGTGCTGAGGAATTGCGTCCGCAAGTATTAAAGATGTCGAGAAAAGTACGGCATCGCGGGCCGGACTGGTCAGGTATTTATTGTGGCGAAAAAGCAGTGATCGCACACGAACGACTTTCGATTGTGGACCCCGAGTCGGGCGGCCAGCCTTTGTACAGCAAAGACCGGAAACTGATTTTGGGTGTTAATGGCGAAATTTATAACCACCGCGAAATTAGGAAACAATACGCCGGGAAATATGAGTTTTTAACCGGATCGGATTGCGAAGTGATTTTGGCTTTGTATCGCGATAAGAAAGAGACGTTCCTCGACGAAATGAACGGAATTTTTGCTTTCGCCTTGTACGATGAGGATGAGGATGCTTACCTGATCGGTCGCGACCATATTGGAATTATTCCTTTGTACCAGGGTTGGGACAAGTGGGGAAATTATTATGTGGCTTCCGAATTAAAGGCTCTTGAAGGGTATTGCAAAAAAATTGAAGAATTTCCTCCCGGACATTACCTGTATAGCAAGGATGGTGAATTGAAAAGATGGTACACCCGCGATTGGGAAGATTTTGAAAATGTGAAGAACAATCCGGCCAGTGTGGAAGAGTTGTCGCAGGCACTCGAAAATGCGGTTCATCGTCAATTAATGTCTGATGTTCCTTATGGTGTGCTTTTATCGGGTGGTCTCGATTCCTCGATCACTTCGGCGCTTGCCAAAAAATATTCGACAAAAAGGGTGGAAGACGATGACAAGAAAGATGCCTGGTGGCCGCGTTTACATTCGTTTGTGATTGGGTTGGATGGTTCGCCCGATTTGGCAGCAGCCCGCAAAGTGGCTGATCATATTGGCACTGTTCATCACGAAATTAAATACACCATACAGGAAGGTTTGGATGCCATTAAAGACGTAATCTACCATATCGAAACTTACGATGTAACCACTGTTCGGGCATCAACGCCGATGTACATGCTCGCGCGCGTAATCAAATCGATGGGGATTAAAATGGTGCTCACCGGCGAAGGTGCCGACGAAATTTTTGGCGGTTACCTGTATTTCCACAAGGCACCGAATGCAGAGGAATTTCATAAAGAAAGTGTTCGGAAAGTTAGTCGCTTACATATGTACGATTGTTTGCGTGCCAATAAATCTTTGGCTGCCTGGGGTGTGGAAGGTCGCGTTCCGTTCCTCGACAAGGAATTTGTGGATGTGGCGATGCGTTTTAACCCCGAAGCCAAAATGGCAAAGGACGGCAAAATGGAAAAACACTGTTTGCGCCAGGGTTTTGAAAAATACCTGCCATACGAAGTGGCATGGCGACAGAAAGAACAATTTTCGGATGGAGTAGGTTATGGTTGGATCGATACCCTGAAAAAAATTGCCAACGAAAAAGTATCGGATGAAATGATGGCAAATGCTCAATACCGTTTTCCTGTGAATCCGCCTATGAACAAGGAAGAATATGTATACCGCGAAATCTACAGCGAACACTTCCCTTCGGATGCAGCGGCAAAGTGTGTTCCATCTGAAGCTTCGATTGCCTGTAGCACTGCAGCAGCACTTGAGTGGGACGCGTCGTTTAAAAATAACGCCGATCCTTCGGGCAGGGCAGTAAACATGGTGCACTCACAAGGGAAATCCTTTGATGATATAAAGAAGAACTAAACTATTGGATATTTAATTGGTCAATTCAAAAACCATCTGTTTTAACGGATGGTTTTTTATTTCCAGCTCCGGGTGAGCTTAAATTTTGTCCAAGGTTTGAACCGCTGCCAGCCTTCCAATTTCGATCAATTCTTTTGCCTTATAAAAATCATAGGTTCCACACGATTCTCTCGAAATATTGATAAGAATATCGGGGTTCCCTTTTTCGATAGCAAAATTTGCCAGCGCCAGCATCCCGGTGGTTAACGCATTATCGATTACTGACATTCATCCTAAGCTTTCTTTCTTTTCTTTTGAATGATTGATATGCAGATGATCGTTAAAGCCACTGAGCCACTTTTGAAAACTACTTCTTCGTGTTTGATAATATCCACAGCCGTGGCAGAATATGGAATCGGCAGATCTTCTATGTTGGTATCGGGGATGAATTCCTTCATCTTATTCAAAACTTTTTCTCCTTTTACCAGGCCGCCTTTTCCTATCGTGAGGTCAACCAGCTTGAATACCTCCAACTGATCGAGGGCGGTTACCCAATTTTTAAATTCTTCAAGTTTCCCTTGCGCATAAACACCGCCAATCAATGCACCCATCGAAGTGCCGACTATTGAAGTAATCCTATAATCGCGTTTCAACAATTCTTCGATCACACCGATATGTGCCATTCCGCGAGCACCTCCTCCCGATAATACAAGTGCTATATTCCTACTCATATTTTTTATTTGTTGCGTAAAATTACAAAGAATAGTATTTTCTGTTCGAAATCGCTAAACAAAGGTCATATTTCCTGTATCTAATATTCTAAATGTTTTAATTATCTTCGAACCCAAGTTCAATTATCGAAAAACTGTACAAATGAAAAAGTATTTTATTTTAGTTCTGGGAGTTGCGCTTTTTGCCTGCTCACAAAAGGGAGGTTTTAAAATCGAAGTTAACCTTGACGGCGCTGACGGCCAGTTAGTTCTTGAAGAACGAAAAGACGGTAACTGGATTGGCGTAGACACCGCCGATGTAGTGGATGGAAAAGCAGTTCTTGAAGGTGAAGTTGAAATGCCTGGCGCTTATTACGTGTCGGTGTTGGGCCAGAGGGCAAAAGCATTGGTTTTTGTCGAAAATGCAAACATGACTTTCACCGGGAAGGCCGATTCAATTCGTTTTGCAAAAGTTAACGGTTCGGCCACTCACGATGAATACGCTAAGCTCGACGAACAGTTGAAAAAGATTAGCGACGAATATATGGCAATGTACGAGGAAGCACGTGCCGCCAGTGCAAGTGGGGACACTGCCAAATCGAATGAATTGATGGCTAAGGTGGAAGAAATGTACGAAAGTACCGAAACCTTGCAGGAAGAGTTTGTGAAAAACAATCCGGCATCGTATGCCACTCCTTACATTTTAGCCGGAATCCAATACGGAAAAGAAGCCGATGAACTGGAAGAATTGGTTAATAACCTGGACCCCAAAATCCAGGCTTCTCCCATGATCGTTGATTTAAAAGAGAAAATCGAAAAATTGAAAACTGTTGCGATAGGTCAAATTGCTCCTGATTTTACACAAAACGATCCTGATGGGAATCCGGTCAAATTTTCGGATGTATATACTCAAAACAAAGTTACTCTGCTCGATTTCTGGGCATCGTGGTGTGGGCCGTGTCGCCAGGAAAATCCAAATGTGGTAGCCGTTTTTAACGAATTTAAAGATCAGGGATTTACGGTATTTGGTGTTTCGCTCGACCGTGATAAAGAAGGCTGGTTAAAGGCAATTGAAGATGATGGTTTACATTGGTCACAGGTTTCAGATTTAGCTTACTGGAGCAACGAAGTGGCTCAAAAATATGCCGTTAACTCTATTCCTCACAGTATCCTGGTTGGACAGGATGGAAAGATCCTTGCAAAAAATAAACGTGGCGATGAACTTCGTGCGGCCGTTCAGGAATTCCTGGCAAACTAAGTTTCTCTAAACTGATAAACCGAAAGAACCATTCTTTGAAATCAAAAGAATGGTTCTTTTTTAACAAAGCACCAAGTTATCACACCCCTTAAACGGTGCGAACAAGTATTTACTATTTTTTGATCCATGCAAAATCATTTTGGAGAAATAGCAGGAGTACTAACCGCGGTTTTCTGGACCGTTACAGCGCTCGCATTCGAATCGGCCGGGAAAAAAGTTGGTTCGCTGGCCGTGAATCTTATTCGGCTGGTTATCGCTTTTTTTCTGATCGGAACCTATAGCTGGGTTGTTCGCGGTTTTTTCTTTCCCACAGATGCCACACTGTACAACTGGAAGTGGCTGGCACTCTCCGGTCTTGTTGGTTTTGTAATTGGCGATTTGATGCTATTTCAGTCGTACCTGATTATTGGGGCGCGGGTGGCCATGTTGATTATGGCCCTGGCACCACCGTTTGCCGCTTTTATCGGTTGGCTGATGTTGGGCGAGGTGCTGTCTCCGATGAACTGGTTGGGCATGGCAATCACCATGAGTGGAATTGTCCTTGTAATCCTCAAACGTGACAAAAAAGAAGAAAACGGGGTAATGAAAAGGAAATTGTCGTCGTCGTATTCGGTCCCCGGACTTTTGCTCGCGTTAGGTGGTGCACTTGGACAGGCAGCAGGTTTGGTGATCAGCAAAAAAGGGATGGGTGATTACGATGCATTTTCTGCCACTCAAATTCGGGTTTTAACCGGGGTGGCCGGGTTCTCGATCTTATTCATTTTTATCAAACGCTGGCCACGGGTATGGACTGCTCTTAAAAATGGTTCGGCGATGAAACGGATCTCGTTGGGCGCTTTTTTTGGTCCTTTTCTTGGGGTTTCTTTTTCGTTGCTGGCCGTTCAGCATACGCAAACAGGAATTGCAGCGACTTTGATGGCCATTGTACCGGTTCTGATCATTGGCCCTTCGATCCTTCTTTTTAAAGAGAAAGTAAACTGGAAAGAAATTTCTGGTGCCATCATCACTGTTGGGGGAGTAGCTCTTTTCTTTTTGTAGTTATTCCATATTTACAGGCATTTCAAGCCACTTCTCCAGGGTCGTTCTAACCACTTCTTTTTGGTCGCTTGTAAGGTTGTTTATTCGGGTAGAATGACTGCCGCCGGCTTTTACAATGCGAAGCAAATTATTTTTTTGAGGAACTTCGAACCCGCTTGCAAACCAGGGATCCCAAGCGCCATAGATAAACAGAATACGGGCGTCGGTAGTATCGATAAATTTTCGCACTTCCTTCGATGGTTTCTTATCGTATTTGATATTCAAATCTTCAGGGAGAAAGATTTTTGAGAGGTAATTCCTGGCTGTTTTAATCGAAAGATATTTCTTGAAGGGTCGTGTATCGTATCCATAGTAGCCCAGTTCGTGCCTGGCTTGCACAAAAAACGATTTTATACTTTCCATTCCCTCTATTGCAAAATACGAAGGCCCTGAAACAATCATTAAATGTTCAAAAAGCGAGTCAGGACTTGCGTTCACGTCAGGAACCTGATCCACCAGATTTCCCCATTGCCACAGTGCAAACGGATATTCGAGCACACAATAATCGAGCACTTCATCGAGGCTGATACGGAAAGTATACTTTTTCTGTTCACAAAACGATTTTAGTTTGGGAAGATACACTGTTCTATTCCTTAATATTTCGGCTTGAAAATCGAAGATTTTTTGGCGCTGTCCGGCTGTTCCCGGAACGTTGGCAATAAAAGGCCCGTGCCGGCGATCTTCCACCCCAAAGTTTAAGGGGGCTACATAAGGTACCGAAACATCTACATCGTCGGGATACAACCAGCGATGGTACACCACGGTTTGGCCGCCTTTGCTGATACCGGTGCTGATCCATTTCCCGGTGTAATATCTTTTCATTATTTCCAAAACCCGGTGTTGGTCGGCGGCTGCATTTCGTACAGTCAGGGAAGTCCAGTCGAGTGGTTCGGGCCACGATTCGCCGAAATAGCGGTGTTCCACACAAATCTGGTTCGCGTTTAGCATGGGGCTCAGTTCGTTTATGTAACGCGGAATGGCAGCGTACGAAGCGGAGTATCCTTCGGTGATAAAAACAACCGGAGCTGTCGTTGCTTTATCGGCCACAAAAACACGTTGTAGAAAAGCGCCTTTTTCGGGATGAGAATGGTCGATAGCCTGTTCCACCATGATCTTGTAGGTGACGGTAAAAAAGTTGTTTCCCGGAATTTCTTCCACACTTTTAATCTCGGGTTGAGCTTTTAAGAATTGTCCGATACCGGATTGCTGGGCCAGAGCGATGCTGACAGTTAATAGGATTGAAAAAATCAGGAACAGTTGTTTCATTCTTTTTATTCTGATGTGAGATTATTCCCTTGTTTCCCTTAATCGGGCATGAATTTACAAGGCGTTTTCTTACGGTAATTCCTCAATAGTGGCTTTTTTAAATGTATAAGCACCATCCGGCAGTCATAACACCAATAAACTTGAAATAGTACTCCATTAAATTACTATTAAGTGATGCCAAAATGTACTTTAAAGAAATATTCTCTGAAACAAGGAAAAATCCGCCACTTGTTAAAAAATATTTTTCTTTATCAAGCGTAAAACCCCATTTGTCAGATGTTAATGCCCAACCAATTTTATTTTTACTGAAAAGTTCTAAAAATGCACAGTTTCTAAGATTAGTCCAATGATGACCTTTGTCTGTTCTATTCCTAACTTTACCACTATTAGCATCATCAACATTTTTTAAGTATTCATAAATGTCAGGGTAATCAACTTTTAAATTAATTGGTTGAATTTTCTTGGGTGTTTCATTGTGAGAGTCTATTAAAAATCTATTTTTAAAGTTGGTTTTATTTTTTTGCACAAAAAAAGGCGGGGAAAACCCGCCTGTAGCATTATGCCGCGATGTCGGCAAAAGCTTTTGCCAGCACATCGGGATACAAATCATTAAATTCTTGATGGCACCAATGGTACAACTCCATTCTCTGATCAGGTTCTACCCAGTTGATGCATTTGTTTAATTCTTTTCTGAACAAATCTTTGCTAAAACTTACTTTCGGAAGAATTACTTTTGCATATTCCATCATAGCTTTTGTTTTTAGAACTGTTTGCACTTAAATTAACTTCTAAAAACGAATTTGAGTATGCTGAAGAATATGGTTTAACACAATTTAAGATTAAAATTTTGCCGGGAATCAATAACTATTTGCAAATAAGTTATTTACGTTTTTTCTAAAAAAGAGTGTTTCAAAACATTCCTTTTTTCTGAACAAAAACAGGCTTATTCTATTCTTTACCGAATGCTTTTCACAAAATTGGCAATGTCGTTTTTTAAATCAGTCGAATCCTTCAATATATTTACAAAAGCGCTCCCGATAATGGCGCCGCTGGCAAATTCGCAGGCATTGGTAAACGTTGCCTTATCCGAAATCCCAAATCCGATAATACGCGGATTTTTTAATTGCATGTTCTGCACTTTTTCAAAGTAACCGCGATGAAAATCTTCTACTTTTTTGCCGGCGCCGGTAGTCGATGCCGACGAAACCATATAAATGAAACCCGAGCAGGCTTCATCAATATCCCGAATTCTGTTCTCGGTAGTTTGCGGCGTAATAAGTAAAATATTATGAAGATTATTCTCCTGGAAATAAGGTTTATAGAATTCGTTAAATTCATCCGGCGGAAGATCGGGAAGGATGGTTCCGTCGATGCCTATTTCGGCACATTTCTTACAAAAACGTTCGATCCCATACTGATAAACGGGATTGATGTAGCCCATTAAAATCAATGGAATATTCACTGATTGGCGGATTTCTTTCAGTTGATCGAAAAGCAGGTTAAGGCTCATTCCGTTTCGTAACGCTTTTTCGCTACTTCGCTGAATGGTGGGGCCGTCGGCAGTCGGGTCCGAAAACGGAATTCCGATTTCGATGAGGTCGGCGCCGTTCTTTTCGAGTTCCTGTATTATTTCAACTGTATCGTGCAGATTTGGGTAGCCAGCTGTAAAATATACCGATAATATATTGTTTTGTTTTTGGCTAAAAAGTTGATTGATCCTGTTGTTCATTTCACTTAAATTTTATGTCATTTCGACGATGAATGAGGAGAAATCTGCCATTACAAAGAGTCGTAAATCTGCGTATTCAAAAAAATCCACTCAGGATTTGTTGAATTAATTAGATTGTTCTTCTTTTCTCGTCGCCATTTTTAATTTCTTTTTCTCTTTCTATTGCTTCTTCTATATTTTGAAAATGCTCGTAATAAAGCAAATATTTGCAATTATATTTTTTCGAAAAGCCAGCGATCACTCCATTTTCATGTTCAAATATTCTGCGTTGCAAATCGTTGGTAACTCCAACATACAATACTGTTCTGTTTTTATTGGTCACGATATAAACGAAGTAATTATGGTCTTTCATTCGATGATAAAGATTTCTCAGTCGTTCCTCCTTCGAAATGACAGCGGAAAACTAATACCCAAAATAATCGAGGTAAGTTTCCATGTCCTTGTTGCCACTTCCTGAAAGGTTAATCACGTTCACATCGTCGGGTTTCATTTTGAGTTGATCAAGTGCGGCAAGTGCGTGCGCCGATTCAAGCGCGGGGATAATGCCTTCTTTTTGCGTGAGCAAAAGTGCGGCTTTCAGCACTTCTTCATCGTTTGCAGACAGGAATTTTGCACGACCTGTTTTATGCAGGTGCGCGTGTAAAGGACCAATTCCAGGATAATCGAGCCCCGCAGAAATCGAGTACGGTTCGGTAATCTGTCCGTCGGCATTTTGCATCAACATGGTACGCGCTGCATGCAAGACACCTGGCGACCCAACGGTTAATGTGGCAGCGGTTTCATCAGTATCTACGCCTTTCCCCGCGGCTTCCACCCCAATCAATTCTACCTGCTCGTTATCGAGAAAATGATAAAAAGCCCCGGCGGCGTTGCTCCCTCCACCAACACAAGCCAGTACCCGGGCAGGCAGTTCCGAACCTGTTTGTTCGAACAACTGGCTTTTCATTTCCTTACTGATTACTGATTGGAAACGGGCAACCATATCGGGGTAAGGGTGCGGCCCCACCACCGAACCGATAATGTAATGCGTATCAACCGGGTTGTTGATCCAGTCGCGCAAGGCTTCGTTGGTGGCATCTTTTAACGTTTTGTTTCCACTTTGTACAGGAACCACTTCAGCACCCAGCATCTTCATTTTTTTTACGTTGGGCGCTTGCCGCGAAACATCGAGCGCACCCATATAAACCACACATTTTAAACCTTTTAACGCGCAAACTGTGGCTGTGGCTACTCCGTGTTGCCCTGCCCCGGTTTCGGCAATAATCCTGGTTTTCCCAAGTTTTTGTGCCAGCAGTATCTGTCCAACGGTGTTATTTATCTTGTGCGAACCGGTATGGTTTAAATCTTCGCGTTTTAGATAGATTTTTGTTCCGTAATGATCCGACAAACGGCTGGCATAGTATAATGGCGAAGGCCTTCCAACATAATCTTTTAACAATTGGTCGAATTCTTTTTTAAAGTCATCTGCTTCTATAATCTCAAGGTAGCGGCGCTTTAATAAATCGATGTTGGTATACATCATCTCCGGAATCCATGCTCCGCCAAACTCTCCGTAATAACCCTTTTCGTTAACTTGATATTTCATGTTTTATGCATTGGTCTTTGTGTAACTCTGTGTTTTCTCCGTGCTCTTTGTGGTTTAATTTTATAGAATCAACCACAGAGAGAACAGGGATCTCGCAGAGAATCACAGAGATTGTATTTTTTCAATAAATTTCTTCAACTTTTTAATATTCTTTAATCCCGGTTCGTCTTCAAAGCCACTGTTTAGATCAACTCCGGCCAGCATCGGGTGATCGAGTTGCAATATCTTTTCAGCATCTTCAGGTTCAATACCCCCACTTAAAAAGAAAGGGGTTTTTCCCTTATAGCTATCGAGAATCTGCCAGTTGAATTTTTTCCCTGATCCACCATGTTGTTTGGTTTTTGTATCAAAAAGAAAATAATCGGCCAGCCCCTCAAAAGATAAAGTAGAAGTAAAATTGAATTGATCGTCGACCGGAAAAGCTTTAATAACTTTTAAGCCTTGTTTTTGGATGATTGAGCAGGTAAGTGGATTCTCCTTTCCGTGTAACTGAATGTATTCAAAATCAAAATTTTTAGCCAGTCCGAGAATTTCAAAAACGTTCTCATCCACAAAAACACCTACTTTGGGTTTTGCTGAATCGAAAAGCCCTGTTTCGGGTTGATCGCCCACAAAACGTTCCGATGGCGCGAAAAAAATGTAGCCCAGCAGGTCGACGCCAAGCTTTTCGACCTCTTCCCGGTTCTGAGCAAACTTCATTCCGCAGACTTTTATGATCAGACTTTTCTTCATCAATTTCTGTTACTCTTTTTCCTTCAATTATTCACTTGTGGGGATTATTCTGCTGAATAAATCTTTCTTTTATTGTCCAAGTTCTTCAATAAACCTCCGGCAAGTTTCTCCCGGATTGCTTGTTTTCATAAATGTTTCGCCAATAAGGAAACCCGAAAAACCATTCTTTTGCAGGTAGTGGATTTCGCTCGCCCCTGCCAGCCCACTCTCCGAGATTTTTACAAACTTTTTGGGGATGAGTTTGGCCAGTTCCACCGAAGTCTCGATGTTTAGCTCAAAGGTTTTCAGGTTTCGGTTGTTCACACCTACAATATCGACCTGGTCGTTTACAATCTCCAGTTCTTCCGCATTATGAATCTCCATCAGCACTTCGAGCCCCAATTCCTTGGCAGTTGCAGTGAGTTCGGCAGCCTGCTCCTTGCTTAAACATGCCGCAATAAGCAGGATAACGTCGGCGCCGTAGGCTTTTGCCTCTACAATCTGGTAAGCGTCGACCATAAAATCTTTCCGAAGAATTGGAATGTTGGGATTGTGTTCGCGGGCAATTACCAGGTTCGATTGTGATCCTCCAAAAAAGTTCTTTTCGGTAAGAACTGAAAGTCCAGCGGCGCCTGCTTTTACATAGGCTTCAGTCACTTCATCAACTTTGGCTGTCAGGTTGATGTCGCCTTTCGATGGTGAACGTTGTTTAAACTCGGCAATAATTCCCGATGAACCAGGTTTTATTAAGCTTGATTTGAGTGAATTGCACTCGCGGTAAAAATCAAAAACGTCTTGCAGAACTTCCATTTCCACCAGTTGTTTCTGGTGTGCAATCTCTACTTTCTTTGCTTCAATAATTTTGTCGAGTATTGTCATGTTCATGAAATTAATTTGCAGGTTTTATTATTCGCTGATCACTGCTTTTAGCTTTTTCAATGCATTGCCACTTTCAATCGACTGCCGGCCAATTTCAACACAATCGATTAACGATTGTTGTGGATTTATGAGTTTCAACGCCAGCGCCGAATTTGCAAGTACTACGTTGGTTTGTGCCGCTGTTGCTTTTCCTTCCAACACGGCGATGAAAATTTTGGCTGCATCCTCTACTGAATTTCCTCCGTAAAGGCTTTCTGGAACCAGCTCCCCGAAACCAAAATCAGCCGAAGAAAGCAGCAGTTCTTTTCCTCGTTCGGCAATTCGTGTTTTCGAAGTCAGCGAAATTTCGTCGTAACCGTCGACACTGTTTACAATCGCAAAGTTAATATTCAGGGTTTCAAATATATTCCTGTAATGCTCGAAATTTTCGGTATTGTTAACTCCAAGCAACTGGTGTTGGGGTGCCGAAGGGTTGATCATCGGTCCCAGGATGTTGAAGAAAGTTGGCACCTTCAACGCACGGCGTACCGGGGCAATGTGTTTCATGGCCGGGTGGAAAAGCGGTGAATGCAGAAAACAAAAGCCACCTTTTTCCAAATCATTCTTAAGTTTATCGATGTTGTTGCTGAATTTGTATCCCATATACTCCAGTACATTTGACGATCCGCTATTAGAGCTTACGGCATAATTGCCGTGCTTGGTTACATTTACACCCGCTCCTGCCAGCACAAAACACGCAATAGTAGAAATATTAAAGGTGTTTTTCCCGTCGCCGCCGGTACCCACTACATCAATGGCTTCAAACTCCGACAAGTCGACATGCGTACTCAGTTCGAACATGGCATCACGAAAACCTGCCAGCTCATCTGAATGAATCGGGCGCATTTTGAATACGGTAAGAAACGAAGCAAATTCGTTTTCGGAATGCAGGCCTTTGCCCACTTCCAATAAACTGTTTTTTGCTTCCTGACGTGTTAGCCGGTTTCCTTCGAATAAATATTGTAAGGTTTCTTTCATAGTATTCAGCGTTAAAAAACTTATTTTTTATTTCCTTCGGGGAATAACCAATTCTCGATCATTTTCTCACCAAGTGGTGTTAGCACCGATTCGGGATGGAATTGAACTCCCTGAACATCATATTTCTTGTGTTTCATCGACATAATCCGGCCTTCGTCGTCGTAGCTTGTTACTTCGAAACAATCGGGCAGGTTTTCTTCTTTTACAATCCACGAATGATAACGGCCTACATCGAAACACTCAGGAAGCCCCTCGAATAACACCGATTTATTTTGTGTGAGATGTACCGGAGTGGCAATCCCGTGTAATACGCGGTTCATGTTGTGGAGTTCGCCACCAAAAGCTTCGCCAATGGCCTGGTGCCCTAAACAAACACCTAATATGCTTTTATTTGGCCCAAATTTACGAATGATGTCGAGCAATAAACCCGCTTCTTCCGGAATTCCAGGTCCCGGCGATAAAACAATTTTATCGTATTTCTCTATCTCATCAAGCGTAATTTCATCGTTTCGGTACACATCCACCTGAAAGCCAGAAATCTTTTTTATGGCATGGACCAGGTTGTAGGTAAACGAATCGTAATTATCTATTACAAGTATTTTCATTTCATTCTTTTTAATGCATTCTTGCTGTTCAATTAACTAATTCCACTGGCCATTTCTATTGCCTTTTTTAACGCAGCCAGTTTGTTATTCACTTCCTGCAATTCGTTTTCTTCCTGCGAATCGGCAACTACACCGGCACCTGCCTGGAAAAACAATTTGTTGTTACGGCTCAAAAACGACCGGATCATAATCGCATGGTTTACGCTTCGGTCGAAACCCAGGTAGCCAATACATCCACCGTAATATCCACGGTTCTGGTTTTCGTAGTGGTCGATCAGTTCCATGGCCTTGTATTTGGGAGCGCCCGAAAGTGTTCCTGCGGGGAAAGTTTCGCCCAGTACTTTTACCAGGTTGGTGTTGTCGGTAATTTCGCCCGAAACCTGCGAAACCAGGTGGATCACATGCGAGAAGAACTGTATTTCGCGATAGGTTTCCACGATCACATTATCGGCGTTCCGGCTCAGATCGTTACGAGCCAGGTCGACCAGCATCACGTGTTCGGCATTTTCTTTAGGATCGAGGCTGAGTTGTTCAGCCAGTTCACGGTCTTGTTCGTCGTTTCCGCTGCGCTTAAAAGTTCCGGCAATAGGATGGATGTAGGCTTTATTCTTTTTGATCCGGATTTCAGCTTCGGGACTCGATCCAAAAATGCGGTAGTCGCCATAGTCAAAAAAGTAAAGGTAAGGCGAAGGATTAATCGAACGAAGGGCACGATAAACATTAAAATCGTCGCCTTTAAATGCCTGTGAGAACTGGCGGCTCAGTACAATCTGGAATACATCGCCCCGGTAGCAATGTTCTTTTCCTTTTCGTACCATGTATTTGTATTCGTCGTCGGTAATATTTGAGAGCTCGTCGCCGGTGGTTTCAAAACTTGCCGTTGTAAAATTCAGATTGACCAGCAAATGATGGATGTAATCGATTTGTGAATCTTCGCCTTCGCGAAGGTTCTCTACCATATGAATTTGGTTTTTGTGATGATCAATAGCGACAACATATTTATAAAAACAGTATTTCACTTCGGGAATCTGGTATTCTTCCTTTTTTTCTGACGTAAAACGGATGTTTTCGAAATGCTGGATAGCATCGAAACTCAGGTAACCAAACAAACCGTTTGCCGGTAGTTCAATCTGATCGCTTTCCACATTAAAACTTTTAAAAAAGGCGTCAAGTTCGTTGTGTAAAATTCGATCCGTTGATAAGTGAAACTTTTCTTTTTCGTAGCCAGGAATTTCTTTTACTACTTCGCCGTTGTTGACAGTAAAACAGGCCAGCGGACTAAAAGCGATAAATGAGTAAGCGTTCTCGTTCCCATGGTAATCCGAACTTTCGAGTAGAATTGACTTCGGATAGAGCGTGCGCAGCCGAAGATAAATGCTCACCGGGGTTACGGTGTCGGCCAATATTTTTCGAACTACCGGTTTAAAATTTAATTTCTCCATTATCGTGTATTTTTAATTTCATGTTGTTAAGTGCCTAAAAAAGAAACGGCTCATCGTGAATTCGATGAGCCGTTCCCATTTTTACCAATGGCATATTCTCTTTTCACGAATGTTGTAAAAAGTTGTTGTGCCACCACCAATTATTATTGTATTGTTTCATCTCGTTTTTTGTCATTAAAAAACCCGCTCTTAACAGGAGCAGGCCTTTATTTAATATCTTTCAAAAATACCAATATGGCTCTTTAACTCCTGACTTACGTAAGAAGACCCCACCACGGAAGCCATATTGTATTTATTTTTTTCATTCTTTTAAATAATTCACCTGCAAGAAAAATCATTTTTTCCAAAAATCAAAATAAATCAGTGAGAAGCTCAAAATTCTTTTTCCTGAATAAGATTCGGTTAACACTAATTCGACAAGGTAAAACGGAAACTTACCCCAAAATTAGAGTTGGTAGTACGGTACGATAATGAAGTAAACGGATCATTCAGAACACGGTCGTAAAAAACTCTCATTTCGAATTTGTCGCTTAAGCGATAGTCGGCGTAGGTTTTAATAGTGAAGTTACCTTGTCCGGCAGTAATCTGGTTATCGTCGCTGTCGAGCTGACGCAGGATGGTTTTGCTTTTTCGGTATGAAACATCGGCGCGGATATTCAGGTCGTTTGAGTAAGCGCGTTGCGAATTCTTGGTTTTGATGATGAGGTCCATGTGCGTAAAGCGATAGCCCACTCCCAAAATGTATTCACTGGTCAGTACTTCGGTTAGCTGGTTGTTGGCAAACGAAAGATTAAGGTTCCGGGCACGTTTGATCTCTCCTCGGGTCGTCAGGTCGCTCATCCACATAATATCGATATTAATCAAGGGGTTAAATGCTTCCACGATGCTCACCGAATTAAAATCGTAGGCAGGTACAAAGTTATCTGCCAAATCTTTAATATAACTAAAACCATCGCCACTGTCCATGTAATTGAGGTTGGTAATGTACGAACCTACCGTGTAACTCGAGCGGTAGGTATGTTGCAGGTTCAGCGACCGCATTACTTTGTTCAGGCCCGGAATGCGCGACACCATTCCTTCGTAGCGAATGCTCCAGTTTGGACGAATGTATTTGAACGAGGGGAAGAGACCAAGCGAAACTTTGTTCGGATCTTTGTTCTGGTAGGCTGCCAGGAATGCCGGCACCAGTACTTCAATCGAATTAGGACCGTAACCTTCGGGATAACCCGGGTAGTTTGGGTGTGGCGAATCCGGATCATAGTTTCCACCTGCGGCGCGCTCATTTGCGAGTCGATGTGCAATCACCTGGCGATATTCCTTCATTTTGTCGAAAGCCGCCGAACTGGTTACTTCTTCTCTCCCAATTGAAAAGAAAGCCGTTTTCAAAGTCATCGTGGTTATACTGAAATTTCCTGATTCGGAGAAACTGTTGGCCATGAAACTTCCCGAGGCATAATCGTAATCGTAAAATTCGGTTATGTTAGTCGAGAACGAGCGTTCTCCGGTAATATCGATCCGAAGGTCGGGAAGTGGTTCCCACAAAACACGGAGATTTATCCTTTCGTTGGTACGGAACATAAAAGGCTGGTTCAATGTCGAGTCGATGGTTATCCATCCTCTTTCGGCTGCTTTTATTGCAAAATCGCGGTCCTGCCATCCGAACAGGAAGGGCAGTCCGGGGGCAAAATTGTTCCCGGCATTTGGCAGTCCCCACTGCGGATCGCTTGTATAATTGCCGGCCCCAAACAAGGTAGGTTCGGGCAAATAACCCGGAAGTACCGAACTTCCGCTTTTGGTATAGTTCAATGAAATTGTTCGTACCCCGATTACCATTCGAGTGGTCAGATCGAGCATGTCTCGTGCAAACGATTGGTCGCCACGTTTACCGGTAACCGTTAACATAGCCTGGTTGGCATCTTCTGACGGTGTGAACTCGATAGTGTTGGCGTCGATAATATCCACTTTCCCCGGAATTACTTTCCCTTCGGTCCCGGTTACCAGTACCTTAATCTTTTTTGTATTTAGCTTGTGTTGTATTTTCTGTGCCGTACCTGTTTTTAATTTCAGGTTGCTGCTAAAGGTCTCTTCTTTCTTTCTTTCGAGGGGTTGCGTGTTTTGCTGCCGGTTTCGCGTCCCCGAACTTTGGCTCAAACTGCCTCGTCCCCGCCCGGTTCGTTTAAATTTCTGATCTACTTCTTTGAAATAGGACACCTTGTTGAAGAGCGATTGTAAGTTGGTATTTCCGGTAAGCGACAAGTTTCGCGAGTTAGAGACTACGTTTCCAAGGTTTGTGGTTTCATCGGTCAATGGCCCGGCTATCCAGTCGTAGGTGCCTGAATACCGTACTGTCGCACTCACCCAGTTCAACGCTTTGAAAGTTCGCAATGGCACCATGTAATTAATGTTGAAATTGTGCCCGTAAAGTGTTGGCCTTCCCAGGTGCCAAAGATTAGTCAAGATTGAGTCTCGCTTCCATTCATAATCGTCGTCGCGGCGATTGATGCGACCATCGGGCTCATCGATCCGCGAAGTGGCACGCGACGAAAAATCGAACTTGAGCGAACGTGTCATATCGTAACGAATATCGAGATACCGGTTCCACAAAAAGTCTTTTTCGTAATTGGCAGGCAATATTAGCTGTGGATTGGTAATATTCCTGGGTTGTGTTTCGTGGTAACGCCTGAACAAATCGGTGCGATACGAAATCTGGGTTGGTAAGGGATAAAAATTGAACTGACCGATTAATTTTAAAGGCCCTTTTTGCAAAAACGGAACTTTCGCCAGTGGTTCCACTAATTTTGAACGGCTGCTGTAATTGTACGAGAACATTAGACGGTGGGTCTTGTCAACGTTGTATTCGGTATTTAAATTCCGTTTGGCAATTTCGTTGTATGAATAGGTTACCGCAAAGTTTTCAGGATCCCAAACATGAGTTTTTTCCTTTTGGCGCTGTGGTTCCACTTTTACGTTGGTAAAGTTGATGCTTTTTCGTTCCACCACATCCTGTGCTATAAACTTCAGGGAATCTTTTTCCTGTTTGGTGTCGAGTCTCGACATAGATTCTTTTAATTCGATGTCGGGATCGAGCGGGTTGTACTTTGGATTAATAGTACTTTTTGAATATCCATAATACATTGGGATACGGACTCCGGCCTGCTCGGGGAAGAATTTCCCCCAGTCGACCATAGCTGAAATATCGAACTCATTTACATCGTTCATTTCGCGGCTGTTTACATTTTGATCGATACTGCCAAAGCCTGAGGTCCGTTTTCTTCCGGCCATGGTTACACTACCCAGGTCTGCCAGTCGGGCCGACATACGTGCATTGGCTGCCCAGCCACCACTTTGGTCAATGTTGGTAAGGCGCAATTCGTTGGCCCAAACTTCTACCGATTTTGGCCCGGTATTTACCTGGCCACGGCGGTTTCGAACCCCCATCATAAATACTTCCACATTCCCCAGGTTGGGATTACCTTTTATTTTTACCCGGTTTTTACCGTTGTTGCGGTCCGGATCGCTTTTCTCGTAAATGGTTTGCATGGTCATCCCCGAGCCACTTGCCCGAATCTCGTCATTACGGTCGAGTTTTAGGTTGGTAAAAAGGTCAAGCGGGATATCCAGGAGGTTTTCTTCCGGCCAAACGATAATCCGGTCGCTTTCACGATCATTGTTATAAGGTATACCCGACCACGGAGGCGTTATTTTTAAAGGAACTTCATATTCGTAGTAGTTGTAATTATAATCCGATCCCAAACGAATAAAGAAATACAATTCATCGTCGTTTAGCGAAGTGCCTTCCATCTCTTCGGCATGTACATACATCTGTAAGGTTTTGTAACGGCGGAAATCCATGTACAAGGTTTTGTAAGCAGCTTTGGCGTCCCCCTGCTCCAGATCGGTGGCTTTTAAAACAATTGATTGTTCGTTTAACTGTCGAAGTTGCGGATTAGCCGGATCGATCACCCTCGAAATTCCGGGAGGTAAAACATAGTTTACAGGCGAGCGGCTGCCATTTTCTTCGATACTAACCGCCGAAATTTCGAAATCGGCATTGGCGGAAGGCGCTGCATCCTTGTCCGAAAGATCTCCGGTATAACGGCGCCAGTCGGCACGCACCAGGTCGAGGTAGGCAAAACGCATGATTACCGAGTCGGAGAATTCTCGCATGAACATCCTCATGAAACGAATTGATTTCAGGTCGCTGATGTTGCCAATTACTTTATCCGGAGTATTCACCGGGATCTTGAACTGGTACCAGTCAACTTCTCCGATGGTACCGTTTTTCAATTCAACCTTGCTGTGTTTAATGTCGGTGATATAGTTCTCGCCAAGGTTCATGTCTTTTTTACGGATACTAACCTTGTATTGGAAATAACGTTCGTATTCGTTTAATGTATTATCGCCGTTGATGTCCTCAATATCGGGGATGGTGGTAGCTGATGCGGGATAACTTTCAGGCGACATTTCTGCCGTTGGAGAGTTCCCCTCCGGGCCATTGTATTTTTTATATCGGGACAGAATGTCGAGTTGCTGCTGGTCGTAATCGCTTCCACGGTAGTAGTGGAAGTTATCATTTGCAGGGTCGTTGAATGCTTCCTGATATGCATCGTCGTTTACCTTGTTTTTCAATTCATCGAGATACTGCTGGAAGTAAGATTTTTCATCATCGTCGTTCAATCCATCAAAACCAATATCCTGGTACTGGCGCGAAGTGAGGGTGTTGTCGAAGGCATTTACCAACGATTGCTGGTTGGAAACACGTCCCCAAATGGTTGTATCAACATTGGTTACTTCGGCTGTTGTAGGTAAGCCGTTCTCAAACGATTTTCGCGAATCTTTCAGCAAGTCTTCTGAAACATCACCCAGGTTGAAATACAGATCACCTCCTTCGTTTTGATTCAGAGTATCGTAAACAAAAGGGTCCATCATCCAGAATTCGATGTATTCGATGTTTGCATTTTCGAAATCGCTTGTCTGAATTTCACGCATGATACCACCCCAGCGTGTTTGCGGCGCTTTCAGTGTGCCGTCGGGATTTACACCGGCTGTGTAAACACTGTTACCGGCATCGTAGTTGTAGGGGCCTCTTTCTTTTGGGTAGAAGGCCAGATCGAGAACGGAAATATTGGTGGGTTCGCCGGTAGTAAATTCTTTTTCAGGAAATAATTCCTGCTCAAAAACCTCGCGGACAAAATGGTTCGACTGCATGTTGCGGTCGTTTTTAATGTGGTCGGGTGTTAGCGAGTTATTTCTCAGGAACAAAGGGTCGATGTTATACCATGCTAGTCTGGCACGGTTGGCGCCATAATCAAGTGCATTGTTTACGTTTCCTTCGGGGAACAGGTCGCTTTGGTATTGAGGCGTACTGGCCAGCATCCACGATCGCCGCGCTTTCATGTCGATCGGTGTTTTGGTGGCTTCAAAATCGTCGATGTATACAGCACCTTTTATCGATTTGGCGCTTCCCGGAACCAGCTTGGCGAATTCGGCTTCAAAATCGATTGACGATTCAGTAGTGGTGGAATAAAATGGCAAAGCATCGAGAGCGCGGGTCAGCAACATACTTTTGGTATTGTAGCGGGCATCCAATCCGTACATCAGGTTCGAAATCGGATCTTCGCCATAACCAACCTTTTCGGTCAACGGACGTTCGTGCATATAAAGCATCGTCGCGCCAATATTGAAATTATCAGAGAAAGCATAGTTTGCGTAGGTCCCCATCAAGGTTTTGCGCTGCATGGTAAACAAGTCTTCGCTTTCGGTAGAAACCTGGATCGGTGTGCCGGCTTCAAGGAGCGCCTGGTTAATGACCTTCACCCTTCCAAGTGAGTAATCGACTGTATAATCAACGTTTTCAATCAACACCTGTCCACCGGCGGTAACTTTTACCGAACCCTGTGCCAGGTTAAGCGCCCCCAGCATAATTTCAGAACTCGAAGAACCTTTATAACTCCCAATCAATTTAATTTTATTGTGTTCGGCATCCTGCTCGGCTTTCACACGGGTTGAATCGTAAAGTGTCTGGAACACGTATTTGTCGATATAACCCGGGTCGATGATCGAATCGGCGAGGTGTCGTCCAAAAGGTTCAACTACCGGGAAAATAATCCGGCCTGTGTTTGAATTCACGGTAATTCCTTCAACATAGTCAAATTGCCCGTCTTTCGAAGGGTCAAGTTGTTTATTAAACATGTCAAGCCGCATTACCTCCAAAAGAATATGTCCTTCAATCCGGCTTTCAGGAAGATAATTGATGTATGATCCGGTAGAATCATTCTGGTACACCACATTTAATTCAAAATCCTCGCTGCTAAGCTGATAGGCATTCAGGTTGTAAATGTTTTTCATCATCAGCTTCCAGGTAGGTTTACCGGGCGAAAGGTTGGTCCCTTTCAACATTTTCAGGAAAAGCGTTTTTGGGGCATCAATCCCGTCGGTCGAGAATTCACCCACCTGGAAAGTTTGTCCGTTTGAAGTGAAATTATAGGCCACAGCCAGTACCTCGTCGGCATTCAAGGCGGTGTTTATCGAAATATAACCAAGTGTAGTATTTACAGTATATTCCGATGGGCTTAGTTTACGTGCCTGTTCAATTTTTTCGAAATCGGTCCCTCCAACAAAATCCTGTCCGAATTGCGACATGATGCTTGTGATGTTCTCAACCTGGCGAACACCATTATATGTTGTACTCATTTCGCTATACAAGTTATTGGCGCTGTTGTTTGGATAAACATTTTGAGGATAAGGTAAACCGGGTGTCGCCTGAAACTGAGTGATGTTGTTGTAGATATTCGGGTCGTGTTCTGCCAAATCCTGGAAAGCCAGAATATTCCTTGCCTCGGTAAAATCATTTGATTTGTTGGTTACCCAGACTTCAATTTTATTGATCGTGATCGGAGAACGAGGAACCGCAGTACTTTTTAACCATTCGTTGTAATGATCGCGGAAATATTGTGCAAGAAAGAAGTGGCGGTTGGCATCGTAGTTGGCAGCCGATATTTCGAAAGTTGCGACCTGCGCCCCACCTTCGGTTTCAACGGTTTTCGATTCGCCTTTGTGCTGCGAGAAAATGGTGGTCACGTTGAGTTTCCCGAACTGCATTTCGGCTTTTACCCCAAAAAGGTTCGAGGCTCCGGTGATGAGCGAACCGTTGAGCGGGAGAGAAACGTTCCCTGCTTCAATGCGTTTTAAAATTTCGTCTTCATCGCCCGTGTACTCAAGGTTCATTTTGTTTTCGTAATCGAAAGTAGCCTCGGTATTGTAATTCACGCGCATGTTCATTTTGGTCCCGATCTGGCCTGTAACGTTCATCTGGATCTTTTCGTTGAAGTCGAAAGTCGGAACCTTGCGGAGCCGCTCAGGAATTGAAGGGTTGTCGGTTTTATTCACCTGGTAACCAAAACTCACTTCAACATAACCCTGTGGCTGAATATTGATGGTATTTCCGCCAAAAATCCGGTTGAACGATTCGTTTTTGATGGTCAGTTTTGGCAACATACCACCGCGACGATCCTGATCAACCAGTTGGTTGCGTGATTTCCAGTATTCACGGACCGATTTATCGAAGTCGTAATCGATGTAATCTTCGAGCGACATGCTTTGCGGAAGACGATAGTTCAAATTGCCAATCTTCTCGTAAAAAACATATTGGCCGAGCACGGGGTCGTACTCCACTTCGTATTTGATATTGCTTGGGCGGTTCAGAAAAAGCTTGAGTGAATCCTGGTTTGTATATCCAAATGCAGGTTGGTCTTTGAAAGGGTAGGGAAGTGTCCCGGTTGTATCCATTTCGGGCAAGTCCTGCGCCAATCCTGCAAAAGGAACGACCAGAGAAAAAATCAGAAATAATAAGAAGTATATTTTTCGTAAACTTCGGTCCAGTCTCATACAAATTCAATTACTACCAAGGCACTGTTTCCCGGGGCCCATTTAGCCTATTATCCCGCCCTTACAATCGTTTTAAAGCCAGCTTTATTAGGACTTCCACCGACGCATCGGGTTGTTCCTGTAAAATCTTTGAAACCACCTTATCTGCATCCTTCTTTGAAAATCCCAGCATGACTAAAGCAGATAACGCTTCAATTTGTGTTGTATTGTCTGCTGTTGCTAAAATTTGGCTTGTTTCCTGCAATTTTCCAAGCTTATCTTTTAAATCGATAATGATCCGCTGGGCGGTTTTCGCCCCGATACCTTTAACTCCTTGCAAAACAGCAACATTTCCGGTTGCTACAGCCGATCTGATCTCGTCCGGATTAAGTGACGAAAGCATCATAATTGCGGTGTTCGCACCCACCCCGTTAACTGAAATGAGATTTCGGAACAATTCGCGTTCATTTTGTTCGGCAAAACCAAACAGGAGATGGGCATCTTCACGCACTACCTGGTGCAGAAAAAGACGGGCTTCTCTCTTGCCACTTAGCTGGCTGTATGAATTCAGTGAAATGTTAATGAAATAGCCTACTCCGCCTGCATCAATCACAATGTTGGCCGGGCTAATATCCGCAATGCTTCCCCGGATATATTCGTACATTTTTGTGGTCTTTATAAGTTGTCTTCTTCGCTTGCTTCAATATCCACGCTTTCATCTACCTGGTTCGGGTTGATGTCGTAAGTTCTGAGTGGATTTGCAGTAATCTCGTCGTAAATCGCCCTGTTTTTATGAATGTCGATGGCAAGGTATAAAGCCTGTCTGAATGACTCAGGAGATGCTTTACCTTCTCCGGCTATCGAATAGGCAGTTCCGTGTGCAGGCGATGTGCGTACAACCGGTAACCCGGCGGTGTAATTCACGCCACGTTCGAACGAAGCCAGTTTGAAAGGGATCAACCCCTGGTCGTGGTACATGGCCAAAATCGCATCAAATTTCCGGTAATCTTCCGAACCAAAAAAACCATCGGCCGGGTATGGGCCCAAGGCTACTATTCCTTCTTTTTTAGCCTGAATAATAGCCGGGAGGATAATCTCCTTTTCCTCGGCGCCTACCAAACCATTGTCGCCGGCGTGTGGATTCAAGCCAAATACCGCTATTCGTGGCTTGTTGATGGCAAAATCCTGTTTCAGCGAACGGGCAATGATCCGAATTTTGGAAAGAATCGCTTCCTTGCTTAAGCTTGAAGCCACTGCCGACAGCGGAATGTGAGTGGTAACGACACCAACTTTCATTGTTTCGCTCACCATCAACATGGCATAATCACGTGTTCCAAATTTTTCGGCGAGGTATTCAGTGTGTCCCGGAAATTTGAATTTTTCGCTCTGAATATTGTCTTTGTTGATTGGTGCGGTAATCAGTGCATCGATGTACCCTTTTTCAAGATCGGAAGTGGCTTTCTCAAGTGCATTAAAGGACGAAAGTCCGGCTTCTTCTGTCGATTTGCCCAATTCCACGCGAACATTTTCATCCACACAATTGATGATATTGGCTTTATTGGCATAAGCTTCGTTGGCATGCCGGATATGGTTAAAACTAATATCTTCGATATTCAGCGCTTTCCGGTGATATGCGGCTACCTTGGGTGAACCGTAAATTATCGGGGTACACATTTCCAGAATACGAGGATCTTCGAGAGTTTTCATAATTACCTCGTAACCAATGCCGTTAATGTCGCCATGGGTAATTCCGATCCGTATGCTATCTTGATTTTTATGAATCTTCATTTCTTTCTTTTTCAGTTAAATATCCTGCTAAACAAGAGGTGCAAAGTTAATTTTTAATTTCAAAGAATCATAGTTCGAATTGTTTGTAAGCAACGCTGGGGTTACATGGCAAAAGAACGTTTTATAAAATGGTAAAGTAGCCGGGTACCGTATCCGGTACCGCCGGCAGGACGGTAGGAGTCGGCTTCGTTCAGGTAGGGTGTTCCGGCCGAGTCGATGTGTATCCATTCGTAATCGGTAAAATGTTCCAGAAATTTTCCGGCGATCGTCGATTGTGCTTCGCGGACACCGAGGTTGTTCAGATCGGCAATTTTCGATTTCAGCGGTTTGGCATATTCTTCCCACAGCGGAACTTCTATCAGGCGCTCAAACGTATCCAGTCCGGTGGATTTTAGTTTTTCCAGATTCGCAGGCGTGTTTCCCATGGCAACCGCAGCATATTGACCGGCGACAATATCAGCAGCTCCTGTAAGTGTAGCGTAATCGACCACCAGAAGCGGACCGTATTTTTTTGCGTAACTCAGTGCGTCTGCCAAAATAAGGCGTCCTTCGGCATCGGTATTTCTGATTTCTACCGTTGTCCCATCAAACATCGTGATGATATCGCCCGGGACGTAGGCATTTCCATCGGGACGGTTATCGGTAGCCGGTACCAAGGCAACCACATGAACGGGTATTTTATTTTGGGCCAGGGCAAATAGGGTAGTAACCACAACAGCGCCTCCGGCCATATCGGTTTTCATAAAATCCATCGAATTGGGAGTTGGTTTCAGACTAAGTCCACCGGTGTCGAAAACAATTCCTTTTCCCACCAAAACAATGGGTTTCGAATTTTTCGCGTTATTTGGTTTCCATTCCAGAATATTAAAGGTGGGAGGATCGATACTTCCCCGGTTAACTGCGAGCAAACCACCCATTTTTAAAGCTTCAATTTTTTGCTTGTTGAACACCTCCACCGAAAATCCGGCTATTTCACCCAGTTTCTCTATTTCTTTCGAAAACTGCTGTGCGGTAAGGTAGGAGAGTGGTTCGTTAACCAGGTCGCGTGCTGCAAAAACTGCTTTGGTAAGTGTCAGCAGTTCATCGATCTCGGACGGCGAAATTTCTCCAATCAGAAAAATCTCGTTCAAAACAAAACTTTCTTTTTCTTTTAAATATTTGTCGAAAGTGTAAACACTCAGCAACAAGCCTTCAAGAAATGCTGAGAGGTAATCGCCGGCACAAAAATTCTGAAGCTGAACGGATTCAATTTTAGCGGATTTTAGTTTGGAATATAGTTTCGATCCGGCAGTTCTTGCGGCTTCAAGTGCAAGGTAATGCTCTTTCGAGGTACCCACCTTTTTGTAAAAGAGCAGAATCGGAACTTTTAATAAACTACAATCTTCATTTTTTTCAAGCTGAAGAGAGAAATAGCGCTTTTCATCCTGTGTTAAACGGTTGTCAATAATTTGATCTGAACTTTCAATTAAAGTGGCTGTTGAAATATTCTGTCGGTTTTCTGTTATTTTTGAAATTTTTGGAAACATAGCGTTTATTTTTAGGCTAAAATAGGGATTATATCAAACAAAAGCCGAAGAATTTAGCGAGATAGCTGACAGCCAGGTGTTAATATGAAATGATAGGAAATCATAGCTTTATTAATATATTAAACCAACACTGAATAACTGTTTCTGAGAAACCGAAAGATGTGAAATTGAATGAATACAGATCAAATCTTAAATAAAGCTTTACAACTTGAAGCGCTTTCGCTTGCCGAAGGAATGCATTTGTACGATACCGTTCCTACCAGCGAGTTGATGCTTGTGGCGAACGAATGTAGGCAGAAGCAGGTTCCCGGGAATCAAGTGGGGTGGATTATCGACCGCAACGTGAATATCACCAATGTTTGTGTTTCAGGATGTAAATTCTGCAACTTTCATTGTAAGATAAACGAGGATGACCAATACATCACATCGATTGAAGAATATTGCGAAAAAATTGATGAGCTTATCGCTGCCGGAGGTCGACAAGTTCTGATGCAGGGTGGAATGCACCCAAAACTGGGAGTAGAGTATTATACCGATCTTTTTACGGAGTTAAAGAAACGCTATCCCAACGTAAAATTACATGCTCTTGGACCACCTGAAATAGCCTTTTTAGCTAAAAAAGCACGAAAGAGTTTTCGCGAAGTTCTCGAACTCCTGGTTGAAGCCGGACTGGAAAGCCTGCCGGGTGCGGGTGCCGAGATACTTTCTGACCGTGTTCGGAAAACCATTTCGCCCGGGAAATGTAATACGCAAGACTGGCTCGATGTGATGCGTGAGGCACACAAAATGAATATGGTGACTTCGGCTACGATGATGTATGGACACATTGAAACGAAAGAGGAGCGTTTGCAACATCTTATTTATTTACGCGAAGTACAAAGCGAGAGGGCAACAGGAAATTATGGTTTTGTGACTTTTGTGCCCTGGCCATTTATGGATGAGGGCACCGTTTTGCAAACAGAAGGAATAAGAAGTAAAAGCACTTCGAACGATTACCTGCGTTTGATTGCAATGAGCCGAATCATGCTCAATAATATTAAGAACCTGCAAGCTTCGTGGCTTACCGTGGGCGCTGCTACCGGTCAGCTTTGTTTGCATGGGGGGGCTAACGATTTCGGATCGATTATGATGGAAGAAAATGTGGTTTCGGCTGCCGGAGCCCGCTACCAGCTAAATGCTACGGGGATTCAACAAGCTATCCGCGATGCCGGGTACGAGCCACGTTACCGCAACCAGGCTTATGAAGACGAAGCTTTACCTGGAGAAGCGGCGGCCCATTAATCTTTTTCGATGATGTGGCGGATTATTTCTTTCATGTCAAGAACTTCGAATCCATGGATAAGGTAATCGACAATAAAATTATGGATCTGTTCATTTTCCCTGGTCCGGGATAAGATTTCGTCGACAGCTCCGAAATAATTGGCAACTCGTTGTTCGCGTGTGAACCCGGGTTGATTAAAAAGCACCAGAAAGTTAAAGATTTTGTCGCTGAGAGCAGTTGAGTAAATCAGCGACTCGTCACTGAAATCCACATCCTGTAAAAAGTTTTTCCGGTAGTTTTTCATTCTTTCTTCCGGGGTCAAGAATCCGTCTTTTAGAGGAACCCGTTTTATCGCGATCAACTTTGAAGCAAAAAGATCATTGTTTTGCTGAACGGTTTGCACCACCCGAAGATCCCATTCCATTTGTAAACGGTTAAACTCGTTGGCGGCATCGATGGCTTTTGCTGTGTCGCTTTGTTGCCAGTAGCTGTCGAGTTCTTTTTCTATTATTTCCAAAAGTCCTTGGTATTCTTTCAGCCGTTTCAGGAAATCGAAATAAACTTCATTTTCTTTCGAATACACCACTTCTGCTGTCACAAATGGATTTTTGAAGTCGGTTTTAAAGTGGATATTTTCACGATTAAAAATAAAGTCGAGTGTTTGCGGGTCTGTATTCATTACACGCGCATAACCGGTTTTGCCAAAATTTAAGCGGTAAACTCCAACATGTGTATCTGCGGGGAACTGAAAACTCAGCGTACAGTTATTAACTAACGAACTATCGATCTTTGTATAGCTGTCGCCGCTCACCCATTCGAGAATCACCGGGTTGTTGGGCTGATTGATAATTTCCAGTTGTAAGTTGTAGCTTTGGGCACTCGTATTTTTACTGTAAATTGAAATAAACACGATCAGGAATAACGCAGTACTAGTAATTCTCATATCTAACTTTTGTGTTGATGGGCATAAATTTACGCAATCGGGAATGAACCCGGAACAGTTCCTTTTTATTTATTAGGGTATTTAATGTTTTTGTCTGGTTATCATGGTTTTATGTGGCGGCTGTTCTTCTCCGTTATACGATGGGTTGAGAACTATGAATACGATAAAATTTTGAAAAAAAAGTTTTGAGATTTCAGAAAAGCTATTACTTTTGCAACGCTTTTGAAAAGCAAACGTTCTCGAAGAGAAAAAAATTCCCTAGTAGCTCAGTTGGTTAGAGCGGCGGACTGTTAATCCGTAGGTCGTAGGTTCAAGTCCTACCTGGGGAGCACCAGTATAAAAGTATTAGCGCTATATGAGTTTCATGTAACGCTTTTCTTTTTTCATACTACAAGAGAATCAAAATTTCATATTAATTAGATTCGTATATTTGTTATTGAAATGACAAATAAAGAATACATATTATCTGCTTTAAAAACTAAAAAAGCAGATCTTTCTGTAAAAGGAATCAGGCAGCTTGGTTTGTTTGGTTCGTATGTTCGAAATGAACAAACCGAACAAAGTGATATTGATATTCTCATTGATTTCGATCCTGAAAAAGAAACCTTTGACAATTATATGGCTGTTTATGAATTATTGGAGAAGCTATTTAAGAACATTAGGGTTGAAGTGGTTACAAAAAATGGTCTAAGTCCATACATAGGTACTAAAATTCTTAAAGAGGTTCAGTATGTCTAAAGAACCGTTGGATTATCTCAAGCATATTAGAGATGAAATATCTTTTATTTTGTCTGTCATCCCTGATGGTTTCACAAAAGATGACTTTTTATCCGATGAAACCTTAAAACGTGCGGTTGTCAGAAGTCTTGAAATAATTGGTGAAGCATCCAAAAAGATTCCTGCTGATTTTAAATATAACCGGAATTCCATACAATGGAAAAATATGGCGGGGATGCGTGATAAATTAATTCATGATTACATGGGAGTTAACTATTCCATTGTATGGGATGTGGTTAAGAATAAGATACCTGAATTATATCCGCAAATAGTGGAAATTATTGACGAAAATTAAAATTCAGGATGCAACTTCCAACTGTCAGGGGAGCCACACAGGACAAGAGGTTATTTTCGACCTCTTTTTTTGTGCTTGAACCTTTCAAAACTATTGATATCACTGACTTTTGTAAGTAAATTGAATTTCATATTTGATGACTTTAGATAGTTGAGTTAATTTATAAAACTGTTTATCTGATATGAAATGCATCCCTCACTTTATTACAATATTTTTCATAATTAACCCTCACTTTAATACGATTTATTGTATTTTTAACCCTCACTTTAATACAATCAAATAAATGTTTAAGCGGGAAATATTAGTAGAACTAGGAAAATGGAGAAAGAAGCAATTCCGAAAACCTCTTGTCATAAGAGGTGCCAGGCAGGTAGGGAAAACTACTGCTATAAATATGTTTTCGGAACAATTCGACCAGTATATTTACCTTAATCTTGAAAAGGAAGAAGAAAAACAATTATTCGAACAAAATTATCCTTTCCACGATTTAATCACTAACCTGTTTATTTTTGCAGGGAAGAAGAGAAACGGGGGGACAACCCTTATTTTTATTGATGAAATTCAGAATTCTCCAAAGGCCATAGCTCTTCTCAGGTATTTTTATGAAGAGGCTAATGACCTGTTCGTAATAACTGCGGGGTCTCTTTTAGAGAGCATAATGGATCGAAAAATTTCCTTTCCTGTAGGCAGAGTGGAGTACATGGCAATTCATCCCTGTTCTTTCAAGGAATTTCTGTATGCTACCGATAACAAATTATTAGCGGCAGAGCTTGAAAAAATTACGGTTCCGGCATTTTTACATAACCAGCTTACTGCACAATTTAAAAAATATGCCACTATTGGCGGAATGCCCGAAGTATTGAAACTTTATGCAAGCGGAACCGATATTTCATCACTCGGTTCGGTTTATGACAGCCTGATTTATTCTTTTTCCGACGATGTGGAAAAGTATGCTGTTTCTTCAGCACAAACAACTTACATCAGACATATTATTGACCATGCTTTTGCTATGGGTGGAACAAAGATTACATTTGAAAAATTCGGAAATTCGGAATACCGTTCAAGAGAAATGAGAGAAGCATTCCGTGCCCTTGAAAAAACAATGTTGATCCAGTTGGTACATCCAAGCATCACAGTGGAAGCGCCGGTTTCTCCCTCGCTGAAACGGAAACCCCGTCTTCACGTGTTGGATACCGGATTGATTAATCATGCACGGGGATTGATGGGCGAGCTCGTTTTTAACGAAAATATTAGTGATACATACCGGGGAATTATTGCCGAGCACATTACCGGACAGGAGCTGCTTGCATCCAATTTTTCGATTAGCACCAAATTAAATTTTTGGGTACGCGAAAAAAGAGAATCAAGTGCAGAGGTCGATTATATTTTACCTTGGCAGGGAAAACTTATTCCCATTGAAGTAAAATCAGGAAGTATTGGAAAATTAAAATCATTGCACCAATTTATTGACCGCGCCCCCCATAATATTGCTGTAAGAGTTTATCAAGGTGAATACCTGGTGCAAAAAGCCAAAACCATTGCTGGCAAAGCGTTCACCCTTCTCAACCTGCCTTTTTACCTTGTACACCGCATTGAACAGGAATTAGATAAAGTATAATAGAATTGAAAAAAGAAGGCGAAAAGAAAGGAATATTTTACACCCTGAGTGTCTGAAAAATGTCCGATATATGGGCTCAATGTCCGATATATGTCTGAAAAACTATGAGATTCAAATTAACCCAATTTGGTGTTAATTCACACCAAACTTTCACAAATCAGGTTGCAACTTCCAACTGTCAGGGGAGCAAATAAGGTCAATCGGTTTCGGTTGACCTTATTTATGCCCGGATTTTTGAGACGATAGTACAGGAACATCTACGAAAACGTTAACTACCAACTCTAAATATGCGCAAATTCAGGATATTTAAAAGGAAGAAAACAGGTAGAAGTTTTTAATCAAACACTGATTTTGAGTAGATTTGTATATCTAAAAGCAAATTTGTCATTTTATTAATCAAAATAGATATGCTATGAAAAAACTAAAAGCTTACGTTTTATTATTTGTTTTTACCCTAATTGGTTTCGTTCCCTTACAGGCACAACGCGTTGAAAGTGACTCGCCGTTAATTGGCAAGTGGGATCTTACCATAAATATGACGGATGATCAGATTGAGAATCTCGGACTTTTCAGACACGGATTAATGACTTCAAATGGTTTCCCGGGATGGCTTGAAGTTAAATTATCGGGCTTTTCTACCCTGGTTGGATACTATGTTGGATACGAAGGTAGTGCAAGGCCAATAGCAGAAGTAATCTATGATGCCAGTACGGATAAATATCATTTTACCATTCCCCCGCAGTGGATGGATATAGATGATCTTTATTTTGAATTTACGTTGAAAGATGATAAGCTCTCTGGTTATCAAATGCTTGCCGGTAATAAATTGGAATGGACAGGTGTACGGGCTCCGTCGCTGGAAAGAAAAGAACCGCCAATTTGGGGTAACCCCATCAATTTGATTACCGAAAATATGGACAGATGGATTATTCCTGAGAACTGTAAATTTCAAATGATTGATGGAGTAATGGTTAACACCGAATCGGGTGGCAACCTGGTCAGCACCCAAAAATTTAACGATTTCAAACTCAGTGTGGAATTCCGGTACCCGGCAGGAAGTAACAGTGGAATTTATCTTCGCGGCCGTCATGAGCTCCAGATTGAAGATTCAAAAGGAAGAACTGATCTCGTAAGTTTAGGCGGTATCTACGGTTTTATCGCTCCGGCAGTATATGCAGCTAAAAAACCGGGAGAATGGCAGACTTATGAAGTTACGCTTGTTGGGCGCCATGTTACTGTTGTGCTTAATGGAACAGAAGTTATTTCTAACCGTCCTATTCCCGGAATTACAGGTGGCTCGCTCGATAGCAAAGAAGGAGAACCTGGCCCATTTATGATTCAGGGTGATCACGGGCCGGTGGAATTCCGCAAATTTGTTGTTACACCGTCGGTTAATTAAACTGCATTTTAAAGAGGAACTTGCAACTTCCAATGGTTTGGGGGGGCAGGCAGGAAAAAGAGGTCGCTTTTGATCTCTTTTTTTGTGCACAAAATTTCAAAGTAAAGTCAGTCTCTGGTAGCTGGAGGTGCTCTGAATTTTATATAACTTCAAATCAGGAGAACGAGAGAAAACCAGCCCGAACACAGATTGAAGTAAATTAAAACATTTAGCCTCTGCAACAACTTTTAGGTTTTCGGGCTACCGAATAAACCAAAAACAGAATATCACGTAACTATTATGTGTATATTTAGTTGGTAAAGGAAACGCGTATTGAAGTTATACATCAAAAATATGGTTTGCATCCGCTGCCAGATGGTAGTGAAAGCCGAACTCGAAAAACTCGGGTTAAACTATGGTTATGTAAAAATCGGAGAAGCAGATATTATTGGAGATGTTAAGCCGGAACAATTGGAGCACTTAAAAGCCGACCTAAAAAAAGCAGGCCTGGTGTTAATGAACAATAAGAAAAGTGTACTGGTCGAAAAAATTAAGAGCGCAATTATAGAACTGGTACATTATACCGATGATCAGATTAAGGTTAATCTCTCGGATTATCTAAGCGAAAAACTCAATTACGATTATACTTACCTCGCCAATCTTTTTTCAGAAGTGAAAGGTATTACTATTGAAAAATTTTACCTCACGCATAAAATCGAACGGGTGAAAGAGCTGATTGTTTATAATGAACTAAATCTATCAGAAATTGCCTGGAAAATGCATTACAGCAGTGTAGCTCATCTGTCAAACCAGTTTAAAAAGTTTACCGGGCTTACTCCAACTCACTTCAAAAAACTCAAAAATACACGTCGCGAAACACTCGAAGATGTGTGAATGATGTAAATCTAATTCAGAATTGTGTAACACTTTCCCGCTCCTGTTTCACGAAATTTACCTTGTAATTGATTGCCCAATATTTGTTTCTCGTAGCGAAGGAACTACGTTTAGACATATGGGCAAATTGTAAATCAGAAAAAAGATGAAAATATTACTGGTATATCCGAAATGCCCCGATTCGTTCTGGAGTTTTAGCCATGCCCTAAAATTTATCTCGAAAAAAGCAGCGGTCCCGCCACTCGGGTTAATTACAGTGTCGGCAATGTTGCCGCATACCTGGCAAAAAAAACTGGTCGATCTGAATATTTCTGCACTTCGGGTAAGCGATGTCCAGTGGGCCGATTATGTATTCATCAGCGCCATGTATATTCAAAAAGATTCGGTGGATAAAGTAATACTTGAAAGCAAAAAGTGGAACAAAAAAATTGTTGCCGGAGGCCCGCTCTTTACCCAGGAATATGCCAATTATCCCGATGTGGACCATTTTATTTTAAACGAAGCCGAAATAACCATGCCTCTTTTTCTGGCCGATTTAAGTGCCGGAAACCCACAAAAGCTTTATCAAACCAATGAATTTGCCGACCTGTCGCAAACACCGGTTCCCGATTACCATTTGTTATCGGTGAAAGATTATGCATTGATGAATATTCAGGTAACGCGCGGATGCCCGTTTGCCTGTAACTTTTGTGAAATAACTTCGCTGTTTGGCCACAAAGTGAGGATGAAAAGCACTGCCCAGATTATTAATGAACTGGATGTTTTATACCACACCATTAAATGGCGCGGCCCGGTTTCTGTTGTCGATGATAATTTTATCGGGAACAAAAAGGAGGTAAAACACAATTTGCTACCCGCCATGAAAGAGTGGATGATAGCGCACAAATTCCCGTTTACGTTTAATATCGAATCTACAATAAACCTGGCCGACGATGAGGAACTGATGTCTTTGCTGGTAGAAACCGGATTTAACTCTACATTTATTGGTATCGAAACACCCGAAGAAAAGTCGTTGAATTACTGCAATAAAGTGCAAAATATAAATCGCGATTTAATTCAAAGTGTTAAAAAAATTCAGCAGGCTGGCATACAGGTTTCAGCCGGATTTATCGTTGGTTTCGACAGCGATACCCCGACGGTTTTTCAACGCCAGATCGATTTTATTCAGAAAAGCGGAATCGTTTCGGCCATGGTTGGGTTACTAAATGCTCCCAAGAACACCAAACTCTATCATCAAATGAAAGCCGAAAACCGGCTAACCACAGAAGCTACCGGGAATAATACCGATTCATCAATGAATTTTATTCCGAAGATGGATTACAACGATCTCCAGGAAGGATACAAAAAGATAATCAGGAATATTTATTCAGTAAAACCCTATTATAAACGGGTCCGCCAGTTATTGCTGAATTACAAACGCTTGTCGAAAGGACAAAGTACAATAAGCTTCTCGTTGGTCATGGCATTTTTGAAATCGGTGTTTGTTATAGGGTTCCTTAACAGGGGAAGAACCGAATACTGGATGTTTATATTCTGGACACTTTTTAATAAACCAAAATTGATGGTTGATGCCATTACCTACACGGTTTATGGTTATCACTTCAGAACCGTGTACGGATTAAGGCAAATGCCGCACAAATATTGAACATTATCGTTAAAGAAGGATGGAAAACGTCAGATACTCAAAATATAAGCTCGATTTCACAACCGATTTAAGGAATACGGTAAATGAATATTTTAGCAAGAATAAGATCCAACAATATGGAAACCAAAAAATCTACTTGAAAACCATTTTCATGGGACTTTTATATTTTGCTCCTTTTATCCTGATGATTTCAGGGGTAGTTTCCTCCATTTTCTTTGTATTGCTTTGCTGGTTTATTATGGGATTGGGAATGTCGGGGCTTGGAATGGTAACCATGCACGATGCAAATCACGGCTCTTTTTCGAGGCACCAGTGGGTGAACCGTTTGTTTGGAAATTCATTATATCTGCTTGGAGGGTTTCCCCCCAATTGGCGTTTTCAGCACAACACGCTTCATCACGGATTCACTAATGTGGATGGGCACGATGAAGATATTGCCCCGCCCGGGATATTAAGATTTTCGCCTCACCGGCCCCTTAAAAAAATACATCGATACCAATACATTTATGCCTGGTTCTTTTATAGTTTAATGACTATTTCCTGGGTTGTTACAAAAGATTTCAACCGCTATGGCAAGTACAAGGGAATGGGTGTCAGATTAAGCCGAAAACGAAAAATGAACAGCTTGCTTGCTGATATAGTTATATCAAAAATTGCTTACTACGGGGTATTCCTTATCCTTCCCTTATTAACCATCTCCATTGCATGGTACTGGATTATTGCCGGGTTTTTACTTATGCATTTTACAAGCGGCCTGGTATTGAGCAGCATTTTCCAAACTGCTCATGTTGTTCCCTCATCCGAATATCCGGTTCCCGATGTAAACGGAGAGCTTGATAAGAACTGGGCAGTACACCAATTGTATACAACAAGTGACTATGCTCCCAAAAGCAGGATTTTCTCCTGGTTGGTTGGAGGATTAAATTACCAGGTTGAACATCATTTGTTTCCTAATATCAGTCATGTTCACTACCGAAATATTTCAAAAATTGTGCAAGCCAAAGCAAAAAAATACGATCTGCCTTACCATGTAAACAATAGTTTTGCAAGCGCATTATGGCAACATATTCAAATGCTGAGATTACTTGGGAAAGTCCAAAATGTGGGCAAACTACCTATGGGTTTCCAGGAATAATAAAGAAATGGCGGGATTGGAGAATGTACCTGGTCTTCCCTGCGTAAAATTAAATTACATCGCGGCTAAAAATGTGAGAATGATGTAAATTATAAGATCAATTGTGTAACACATTAAATAAATGATGGGCGTACCTTTGTTAAAGTAAGTGTCCCGGAGGCGAATTCTCATGAAAGAACTTGAAAAATCAAAAACCCATATTCTCGTCGAAATTATCGAATACGTTTCCAACTCGGTAGTAACCAAAACAATTATCCACAAAACAACCGGAAATATAAGTTTGGTAGCTATGGATGCCGGTGAAACGCTTGCCGAAAAAATATCGCCTTTCGACACTTTTATTCAGATTATTGAAGGTACTGCCGAAGTTGTGATTGATGACCAGCCAAATATATTACAAACCGGGCAAGGCATAATTATTCCGGCACACACATCGAACATGATGCGGGCCAACGGTAGGTTCAAGATGATTTCCACCGTCATAAAAAGTGGGTACGAAGGAAATATAATTTAGTGGCCTACCCCAACTCCCCCAAAGTGGAGAGATCAGAGGCAAAAGATAATCTGGCGTTTAGGTACAAAGTATAAATTTCATTTAAAAACAGACATCATGGCAAAAAGTAAAGAAGGGAAAGAGCGGAAGAATGAGAAAAAAGAGGCTGTAATGACCCTGAAAGAAAAAAGGGCAGCCAAAGCAGCAAAAAAGTCGGGCAAAAGCGACTCGGGTTTACTATAATTCGCTGGTCGACAGAATTCCTAAACGGGAATTTTCGGTTTCGAACGGTATGATGCAAGTTCAATCTCAATTATGGAAAACAAATTTAAAGAAGGCGAGGTGGTGCGGGCGAAGGTTAATCCAAACCAAAATCTGATAGTAAGGCGGTATGTCGACCGTATTTATTATTGTAAGATACAAGAGAATCCCAGTCATAAAGATTTGGTTTATTTCGAACGGGAACTCATGCCACTCGATATCCAAAATATAGGTTTATTAACTTCCTTAAACGTAATTATCAACAAATGAAGATCACATATATTGCAACATACCCTCCCCGAGAATGTGGTATCGGAACCTTCACCAACAACCTGTTCAAATCGATGTTAGGGCAAAACAAGCCGGATGAAGAAACAAATGAAGGTTTTGTAATTGCAATAAACGACAACGATCTCAGCTACAAATACCCCGGGGAAGTTAAATTAACCATCCGCCAGGACCATCAGGAGGACTACCTGAAAGCCGTAAAATACATAAATCTGAGTGGCGCCGACCTCTGTATCCTCCAACACGAATTTGGCATATTTGGCGGACAAAGCGGGGTTTACATTCTTCCTTTGCTTCACCGGCTTGAGATTCCGCTCATTGTTACACTGCACACGATCCTTAAAACACCTTCGTATAACGAAAAAGCGGTGCTGAAGGAGATTTGTAAAATGGCGCATAGAATTGTGGTAATGAGCCATAAAGCCGTTGATTTTCTGGTGAATATTTACGATGTGCCGAATGAAAAAATCGTACTGATCGAACACGGTGTGCCGGATATTCATTTTAATCCCGGGAAATCGAAAAAAGAGTTTAAACTCGAAAACAAAAAAGTACTCCTGACTTTTGGTTTTATAGGCCGGAGCAAAGGCATTGAAACCGTAATTAGAGCCTTGCCGGCAGTAGTAAAAAAATACCCCGAACTTATTTATATTGTTTTAGGAAAAACCCATCCAAATGTACTACGTCATTCGGGCGAGGAATACCGGGTTTTCCTTTTACGTTTGGTGAAAAATCTTCAACTCGAAAATAACGTTATTTTCCTGAATGAATTTATCGACGAACAGGATCTGTTCAAGTATTTATATGCCTGCGATATTTACATTACGCCTTATTTAAACGAAGCCCAGATTACCAGTGGAACACTATCGTATGCCGTTGGAGTGGGGGCGGCTGTTCTTTCAACACCCTACTGGCATGCCGCAGAATTGCTGGCGAAAGGGAGAGGAAGGTTATTTAATTTTAATGATTCGGACGAGCTCTCTGTAACACTAACCGAACTCCTCGACAACCCTGAAGAACTCAAGAAACTTCAAAACAAAGCTGGTGAGTATGGTAAAAGGATTACCTGGCCAAAGACCGGCGAAAAATACCTGGCCCTTGCTGAAAAAATTGTGAAGGATGAGCATCCAGTTCTTGCAAAGAAAGAAACCGAACCTGATCTACTCATCCTTCCCCCCTTTTCGCTGGCACACATCAATCGCCTGACTGACGACACGGGCATCATTCAACATGCCAAATTTGGAATTCCCAATTTAAAGGAAGGCTATTGCCTGGATGATAATTCGCGTGCCTTGTTAATGGTATTAATGGCTTACAAGCAAATGAAAGATGTGCGGGCTCTCGAATTGTCGCCGATCTACCTGAGTTACATCCATTATATGCAAAATTCTGACGGGACATTCAGGAATTTCCTGAGTTTCAACCGAAATTTTTTGGATGAAATTGGCTCTGAAGATTCGTTTGGCCGTACCATTTGGGCGCTGGGTTATTTACTCGCGAATGCTCCAAACGATGCATATTACCAAACCGGCAAACTGATGTTTTTTTATGCAGCGCCCAATTTTGAAAAGCTAAAATCGATCAGGGGAATTGCCAATACTATGATCGGGATCAGTTATTACCTGAAAAGCAATCCATCCGACGATTCGATGACCGAGAGATTGAGAAATCTCGCGAACGGGCTGATCAAACATTACAACGAAAACCAGGCCCCCGGTTGGGATTGGTTTGAATCGTTGCTGGCATACGATAATGGCATTTTGCCTTTGGCGCTTTTACACTCGGCTGAAATACTAAACGATGAGAATATTACAAAGACCGCCATTGAATCGATGGACTTTCTGACCAGCCATACTTTAAAGGATAGCTATCTTTCGATTATCGGAAACGAAAAGTGGTATAAAAAAGAAGGTGAACGATCAGTTTTTGCACAGCAGCCGATTGATGCAATGGCAACGGTTTTAATGTATCACCAGGCATACTTTGTTACCAAAGACAAGGAATATCTTAATAAACTGTACACTTCGTTTTTGTGGTTTCTGGGTGAAAACGATTTGCGGATGAGTTTGTACGATTTTGAAACCAAAGGTTGTTGTGATGGTTTCGAACGTTATGGCGTAAACCGGAACCAGGGCGCTGAAAGTTCGCTTGCGTATTTAATTTCGCATTTGACAGTACTACAGGCCTACGAAGAATTTCACCGCTCGGACCTGAAATTGGGATAAAAAAAATCCCGCATAAAGAGCGGGACAAAATTTTAAATGGTATATGTTTTAAACTAAGCTAGTTTAACGTTCACTGCATTTAATCCTTTTTTTCCTTCTTCCAAATCAAAAGTTACTTCGTCATTTTCTCCAACATTATCTTTTAATCCTGATGAATGTACGAAATATTCTTTCGATGAATTGGCGTCTTTAATGAACCCAAATCCTTTGGATTCATTGTAAAACTTTACTGTTCCTTTGTTCATTGTGTTAAATTATTAATTGGGCGCAAGTTACGATTAATTTCTGTTGTTGCACTCTTTATTTGCACTTTGATTGTTTATTTTTTTAAGAATTACATGTTTCACACATTTTTCATTTAGAGCCAAATGTCAGTAAGCTCATTTTCCTGCAAGCTTAATCAGTTCTTCATCAAACTTTCTATTTTATTATCACCTGGAGTAGGTCTTATAACCTCCTTGAGCTGATGAACGGCAGGTGATCCTATATTTTGTACAGACAATTGATTTCATAGATATTTACACAGATTCGACTTCAGGGTCACGCCACTTCCATGCGAACCAGACAATTAAAGTAGTAGTTACAATTTCTATAACTGTGAAAAACACGTAATAAGTAGTTGGTTTTGCAACAAATAGTGTTACGGGCAGAGCAGCAGTCATTATTGCACCTGCGATGATGCTTGACAGGCGACTTGCCCGATAACTTTAATATCCGGGACAAAAGAACCATGGTTATCGGAATCATCATGATATGGAACCTCCCAACAGGAAACTTTCCGTCAATTGCATCGACCCGTGTTTAACAGGATCCATTAATGTTACAACATCGCCGTAAGTATAAGTGAGCATTGCAAACAGCCATAGTGCTGAGAGTCTCCCTTTCATATCTGGCTTTTCAAAAATCTTTTTGTATATATTCATATTATTTATTATTTTGAAAGTGTATTTTTTATAAAATATTCTTATTCAGAGTTTTACTCGTTGTGTCT